>Ga0209636_10001087_pt1 | contig 27268 bp, 24 predicted proteins | sample DeeMarSWOR152_54_FD_187464 | JGI IMG/M metagenome (GOLD analysis project Ga0209636, IMG submission 187464) | Marine sediment microbial communities from White Oak River estuary, North Carolina - WOR-1-52-54 (SPAdes) (version 2) | ecosystem: Environmental > Aquatic > Marine > Intertidal zone >...
GTGAGATGTCGTCGTGACAGAAGAGGATTAAGTCCAGTAATCTCTTCTGTTATAATAACCGGAACAATAGTTGCATTACTTACAGTAGTGGTTATTTTTGCAAATAATTTTCTTTGGGCAAGGATTGCTGAAAGCGATTTTGATGCAGCGAAGCAATTCATGCAGACAGTAGGGCTACAGATTGACGATGTTGCATGGGTGATTGGGCGCACTGAAACTGCACGTTTTTCCAGTAGATACGGTAACGTTGTTCTTAAACCTGCGTTGAATTATACAATCTATATAAACACTACAATGCAGTCAAATGTGAAACTTTACACAAACATAACGAATATAATCTGTTTCAACATGCCAATATCACAGTATACGCTTGGGAATGGCTATTTCGAGTTGATATATCCTTCTGCTAGCAACGGGTTTTTGTTGAGTGGTGCCTCGGTCCCTGTTGCGAAGATTTTTGCAGTGGAAAAGGTTCCTATGAATGATGGTAGTTTTGTAAGAGTTGTGGCTGTGCCGATTATAAGGATGATAAATCTAACTATAGGCGACACTAATTATGTTAGACTTTACCTGCCTGTTCTTTTGGAGGGAGAGACTATTGGACGTTCTCAATCTGTTACTTTGACGGGAGAATCCATTTCCAATTTCATAATAGGGGGAGAAGAAGAAAGCGTAACCGCTATTAAGATTGAGGCAAACTTTCCTCTAGCGGGATTCGATAGTTCTTTTTTCAATTTTTCTCAAACCTTAGAATTGATTCAGGCATCCGAGGAGACTATTCTCGAGCTTTATATCGGCGCAGTAGATGTGGGACTGGGGGTGCACCTTTAAACAGATTAAAGGAGGAAGGATAGTTGCCACATGAAAGTATGGAATACACAATCATGGTTCCAATTCTTTTAGTGTGGGTCATTTTGGTACCCATGGCAACTGGTTGGATGATGGAGGCATGGGTCGATCGGCGGAGGGAAACAGCACTTCAAGATGTAGCAAGCCATGTTGGAAGCACTGTTCAGCAACTCTATTTTTCACTTAGTCGAGAAGAAATTGCAGCTGGAACTATCATTCAAAACGCAAATGTTCCACCATTTGTCGAATCTACTCCATATGTTATTACTGTATCTGATAAGAAAATTGAGAATAGTGTCATATTAGATTTCTATTTGTCTTTGATGGGCACAAGTATCTCCACCACTACCCGTGTTACGTTGGGCCCCAATGCTATGTGGAAAACTTCTATTTTCATGAGTAATTCCACTAATGCTTGTATAAAGGTTGAAAAATCTGTTGACGGAATTCTTAGCTTCTCTTTTGGATAATGGATGTGAATAGAAAATGCCTGGAGCGACTATTGATCACTTGGTTGCAACTACGGTTTTCATAGTGGCGATACTAGCGTTTATTAGTCTTTTTACTCAAACATTGCAAACTGCGATTTTGTATCAACAAAACAGGCATGTTGCGCTTAAAGCCAGCGATCTTTTGGATAATATTTTGTTAAGTCCAGGATATCCTTATAACTGGGGTGTGACAAATGCTACTTTGTCTTGTTTTGGACTGCAGCAGCCTGGAGCAGCTGGTTATGTAGTTAGTTCTTTTGCTTTGATGAGGTTGACTTCCCTTTCTGGAAAGCCGGTGGAGTACCCACGTGGTTCTGGAAAGTGGTATAACAATATCAGCCTAGGACCCGGCGGATTTTTGTTTATACCAATGAGCGAGTCTATAGATTATGAGACAGCTGCAAGGCTTTTGGGGGTAAATGGTACTTACGGTTTTCAGCTGGATATTACTCCGATAGTGAAAGTATCTATATCTGAGCATCAGGCTAATCCTTTAATTTTGAAAGTTGAGGTTAGCGGTCCAGGTTTTCCTCTAAGTGGGGCTGCTTTAAGTTATTATCTTTACCGTGCCTATAAAACAGGTCAATATCCTTCAATAGAGCTCTTCAGTGGCACGGCGCAAGCAGACTCTGCAGGTGTGGCATATCTAAATTTCCCTCTTGACGGAGTAACGGAAACGTACACTATTGTTTTGTATGCTCGTTTAAGTGGTCTTTTAGGCGTAGGTCACTATTCCCATAGAACTTTCACTAGAGGCGCGGGTGTCATGCCATTTGTAGTAGACTATGAACATGGAAAAGTCTACCTCGCCCACAGTTGGGATGTACATGACCAAGGAACACCAGTGCCTGATTACAAATTCAATTCCACGTTTTATATTTTGACAGAAGAATTTGAATTCCAACCATGGCCTATTGCTAATTCTACCGGAATGCTGAACTATGGCAGCAAGAACTATGAAGTTACAACGCTTCCCGTTGCTCATCCTGGGTTTTTGCTTACAACATACTGGGTGGGAGGAGAGTACGGGATGTCAGTAATGCCTTGGGGCATCGGTACTTTAAGTGTGTCTGTAATGTTTGGCGATAATCCCGCTGGAAATGTCTGGACTGCTACTGATCTTCGTCAAGTTTCTGTTGATATGATGGCGTATCAGGCTAGAATTATTTGCTGGAGTTTAAAGGGCTATCAGGTTTGGAAGCCGGGTGGGTGGTGATAGAAAAAGTTGATGCGGACAATTGAAATATTGATGGTCATTCTTATCTTAGCCGTCGCGTTTATCGCTGCAACGCTTTATGCAGTCTTGCCATCTCCGCGGCAGATTTCTTCTCCTAGTCTTCGACAAGTGGCTTTAACAACTCTTCAAGTTCTTGATACGGAGAAGGCTTTAACTGAAACAGTTTTCAAAGAAACAACTGATCAAGCTTGGATAGACTTGCAAATAGCCCTTTCAGCAACTTTGCCGCCTAACATAATTTACAACCTTACTGCGTATGACTTAGTTCAAATTGGTAACATTGTAACTTACAGCAAATTTCATACAATCACGAATTCTAAAGGTGGAACGGGAACTTATTCAGAAGCGGCGTCATACCTTGTCACGTCAACAAATGTAACCTTCACAATCGCGCCTCAAAAAATCTCTGGAACATTGTACATACTAAATTGTAGTGACGCCAACGGATGGTGGATTACTGGTTATACTAGTCAAAGCCTAGCAGCCGATTTGCGAAACTTGCTCTCCCCATATTTTAACACAACCGTAATGGTGCAAAACACAGCCCAATTAGGCAGCCTTTTGAATGGCAACAAAATTTCCAGTCTGCCCCACGAAAATGTTGCAAAAGCTGTTATTCTAAACACTTTCGGAGAAGCCGTGCCCATCCCATCTTCGTATGCAGATATGTACTATCAAGATTCGTATGCAAGATACTGCTACGAGCTTGGGAAAAGAACTAATCAGTACAACTGGACATGGGTAAGCATTGTAGGATACCCATTCTATTATGTTAGCAACATTGTAAAATTATCTGCTAGTCAAAATAGCTGGGGAATTTATGGGATGGTAGACGTCGGTCCTGCAGGTCTTAACTCTTTCCTCCGGGGATTGGACGTAGAGAATTATCCTTCATATAGCTATAATGGGGCGTGGATTACTGGAAGTCCTGGTGTTGTCTATTTTTCTGCGGGTGCATCTTACTATTCTAATTATTACGGTATTTATCCTTCGCCTTATCAAACTGCAACACGCACACTGCCTTCTTGGATTCAAGGCACATATCATACAACTGCAATGGCAAGCGTGTTTAACCCAGTAAGCGGCTGGTATGCTGCTGCAACCTTTAAGCATACAGGAACAGGAGCCTTAACCGCGATTGGACTAACTAGAATTCCTGACATTCGTGTTACTGCACTTGCGCTTCTGATGTACTACCGTCCTACTCTTTACAAGTCCAAGTTGACCTTAACTAGTGGGGAAAGACCAACACAAAGACTTGTAGTGCTACAACTTAGCCAACAAGGAGGAAGCTAGAATGCAAAAATTTTCAAACCAAAAGGGGCAGTTTTCTATAATCGCCGCTTTACTAGTCGCTGTCGTACTCATTACAACTATAGTCACAACATACTCCATAATACGCAACAATCCACTTCAAGAACGCCCCCAAGTTCTAGGGTCAATTGACGAAATGAACCTCGCCATAAATCACATTCTCGAATTCGTAGTTGGTTATTACGGCTCAATCTTACAAGTCACAGGCAACACAACCTATGCCCAAACACTCGCCACGGATTATTTGCAAAATGGCTTGGAAAACATAGCGTATACACGCCCCAGCTGGAGCCCATCTTTCAAAATCCGTTATTCGCATTTAAGCGCTTCTTGGTTTAATCGCACAAGTTCCAGTGAAGGCACAGTTAACGTCACCTACTCTTTGGTAGGGTTGGGCATTTCTGGAATAAATTATACTACTTCTGCTGGGCTTAAGGTAGCTGTTAACCCGTCTAGCACAGGTTCTGTGTTAGTTAATGTGACTCGTAATGGAAATTACCCCTATTCAAACTTGAACAAGAACAACTTCTTCTTTTATAACTACAGCTATACTGAATCGGCTTGGAAATTAATCAACACAGGCCTTGTCATTAACTCGAAACAGTCAACAGACACTTACACGACATATAATCTTACGGTTCCAAGCGGTATTGATTCTTCGTCTTACATGCTTCAGGTGGTTGATTCACGAGGAATCATGGTTTCAGCCTCGACATTTTCACATTATACATACACGTTTACATGGAATCAGACACTATACTCGTCACTTAGCCAAGACACTATAGTTGTGGAAGCTCTTCAAAACGGTACTCTACGATGGCTGGGACAAAATTTGCAGCTTACAAACCAAGGCAAGCCTCTTCCGCCGATTCCTGTAAAAGCTTTCCGCATAAACCAAACCATTAACAGCACAAGCAGAGAGGTTCCCTTCCAAGTTGAAGATTGGGGCTCACAGTATAAAGTGCCCTTGGGGCTTTCCAATAATGTGAGTGTGTTTAGTAACAGAAAGATGTTGGTCTTCTTGGTAAATCATAATGTTAAAAATGTTACGATCTGGTGGGATGGCAGAGACATCGCGACCCAAACTTTGAATGCTTTTACCAATCGATACTTCAAAGGAGACAATCCTTCGTCTAGGAAATTAACAAATGGGATTCTGACTTTAACTATCAGCTCCTCGGGCTTTACAATAACTTCTTCAGTCGCTGGGGGAAGTATTGCTAGTACTGCAAGTTTTATGAGAATCAACGATGAAAACCCTGCGTATGGAGCTAGTCCCGCGTATGTCATTCATCATGGTATAGTCAGAGACATCATACAACAAGAGGCTGAATGGTCGTCTGGTGCTCCCAATTGCCCCAATGTGTATTCACAAATGTATTTTACTCTTCCAGCCAATGCAACATATTACACGTATGCTTTGAGAGCGATTTTTGTGGACTCCCTTCAAACCAGAACTCTAACAGATTTAAGCGCTATTCGACTTTCAGTTTCGGGTGGATTACAACGCACTGAGAACGGGACAAGCGGAGGCTACCCTATCTCTTCGAGCGCCGCTGGACTATTCTACAATTTCACAAGTTTTCCGAATGGCTGGGCACATCATTGGAGCGAGTTCGTGTCAGGAGACGCTGGTTCAGGAATAATGTTCACAGATGACGCTAACAGAAAACTGTACGTCTTCGACAATATCGCAGGTCAAAAGACCGGCACGCTCAAAGTAACTAGTTCTGGACGCATAATAGAGCTTAACCCAGTAGGTCGGTCACAATATCCCGCATCTTTTCAGTTCTCACTCGATATAACGTGGTTTGGCGCAGTTGTCAACTTTGATGGAACAGATCCGATATATCCGAGTGCTGGCGGGAACATAGGGCTTTGGATAATAGTTGAAAATCCACCTGTCATCACAGTAAATTAATTAGTCAAAGAATTCTGCAAAAACAAATTTCTTGGGGCATATGTGCATGCTAATTTTTTGCCAATTAATAAAAATAACGCAGAAGACATAATAACCAGTGCACAGTAAAAGAGATTATTTATCATCTTTATTTGGCGAGTTCATGTGCTATCGGAGGCTATGACTGATGATTGAGCTCATTACTGCAGCCTTGATCTTGGCAGTCTCACTAATTGTGCTAGTAATAGCAAGCCATTTTACAATAAAGTCCGTAGAAGACTTGATTGCATTTACAGGTTTAAGCGAAGCCTCAGTAGGATTCGCAATCCTTGCAGTAATGACTTCTACCCCTGAAATCACTGTAGCGCTTTTTTCAATTTTACAAGGAACGCCTGGAATCAGTGCTGGAGATATTTTGGGCTCTAACGTGTTCAACATAGGTGTGGTAATAGGCATCCTCGGAATGTTTGGCTATCTAAAAACATGTTGCACTGACCTCTTAGTGGAATTGACAGACATTCTTTTTGTAACTTCCATGATACCCTTGCTTTTGGTAGTTTTCAAGGTCGCTAGTCGTTTTGTTGGAGTAATTCTCTTAGGAATTTTCGTCTTCAACATTTATATAATGACGCGAAAGAGGACACCGGCAATAGATAGATCTGCATTGACAAAAGGAAAGAGCAGGTTACGAACTATTATTATGCTAGTTGGGGGAATTGCAATAGTTCTATTCGCCTCGCGGTTAGTAGTATCATCTGCCCATGACATTGCAATTATTTTGGGAGCATCGCCAATCCTTATTGGAGCGAAAATAATTGCAATAGGTACTTCCCTACCAGAGTTGACGTTAGACCTCACTGCGGCTAGGAAAGGACGGATTCATCTTGCACTTGGAGATATTATAGGTTCTAATCTTACAAACATCACTCTGGTGTTAGGGCTTCTCTTGATTGCTTCACCATTTGAAGTCAACATAACAATCTTTGCAGAAATCCTCCCATTCATACTAATCTCAACAATTATTTTTTGGCGCTATTTAACAAGGGGCGGCGTCTCTCAAATAGGGGGAATAGTTCTAATAATGACTTACGTTCTTTTTGAAGCTATTCTACAGTGAGGGCTTCACAAAAGGCTATTTCTTTTCCAATTTCAGTAAAATCGGCGCTATTGATGTAACTATATTGTTTATCATTAAAATGTTAGCAACAATTAAAGTATACCAGTTTGCTATTTCTAATGGAGCGCCTTGTGCAATTAACGTATTATAAATCATTATACTTAAAGTGGCATTCGCCAAGCCGGTTCCGCACATTAGGGTCATGAGCTTTTTGTATTCATACATGTTACTTTTGAAGGTTGAGATAGTAACAGCAGCATATCGAAATACCAAATTAACGGCGACAATTATCCCTGCATAGAGAACACCAAGCCAATTAGGTATATAGATCAATCCGAGAAACACAAAAAAGAAAGCACGTATCAAAAATGCGATTTCTCCCTGAAAATTTTTCAAGTTCTTTCCCATTTCTATCATGAAGCTTAGGTCGGATTTTCCGCGAAAAATATGGTACACTTCCTTGTAGTTTCCTAATACTAAACCAAAGAGAAGAGCGGTAAGGGCACCGCTTCCGCCTAAGAGTTCTGACGCGACATAACAAAGAATGAGCGCGGCAATTGTCAGCATGTACGTGTATTCTTGTTTTTTGACTATACCCAATACCTTTATCCATGCAACACCTATCAAAAACCCCAGTAGAATGCCGACAGCAAATCTTGCCACAATAGTTGATGCGGTTTGTTGGATATCCATAGAACCGCCTAGATATATTTGCAAAAGCGTGATTACCAGAACTATGTTAAACACATCTGTAATGGTTGACTCTAAAGAAAGTGTTACTCCCACTTCTTCATTTACTTTTAACTTCGATATTAAGGGGATTATGACAACTGAACTAGTTCCAGCAGTTAAAGGCCCAAGCATCAAAGCTTCAAGCCATCCCAAGTTCAAAACAAAGTGACCGAACAAAGAAATAAACGCCGACGCCGCCAAAACGTATAAAATAGCTAAGATTGCTGCTCTGAAGCTTTGTGAAATCACTTTGAAGATTTCCATGTTTAGCCCTCCTTCGAATAATATCACCATCAAAGTCAACGTTGTCAAAAAGGGCGTTATAGGTAACATTTCTTCCCTCGGAAAAACCAAAAAAACTGGACCAAGAATAATTCCGATTACAATCAAGAATAACGTGTCAGGAAGCCCAGTTTTCTTGAAGAGCAAATTGGCTAAAAAACCGATGGCTATAATAGCACCCGCGATTGAGAACACTGTAATGGCTTCGACCAAGGTTTTCCCATCAATAAGTATAGTAGTAAACTATAGGCTTTTTAACAATTTAGTCACTCAACATCTATGAGGAACCTAATAGAAAGATCTAGTCAATGCGTCACGCATACGCAAAGAACAGAACTACGAAGCTTTTTCGTCTTCCTCCCCAAACAACACGTCATACTTCCCTTCATCAATCTCCCGCTGCACCCCTCGAGGATCTTTACCTTCCAAAGTAACACCCATACTCACGCAACTCCCCAAAACCTCCTTCACCGCAAATTTCAAATTTCTCGCCAACAACTGCGGATGCTTCAACCTTGCGATACGCATCGCTTGCTCCATCTTCAAATCACCAACTTTCTCCGCTTTAGGCGAACCAGAACCCTTCCCAATCTTCAACTCACTAACAATCAACGCCGAAACAGTAGGCGTACCAACAGAAACCTCAAATGACTTATCATCAGGATTCACCGCAATCTTTACAGGAACCTTCATCCCTGCATAATCTTTCGTCAACTCATTAATCTTATTCACAATAGCAACAACATTCACACCTAAAGGCCCAAGCGCAGGACCCAAAGGCGGCCCAGCATTAGCCTGCCCACCAGCCACAAGAGCCTCGACAACTTTCCTTTCAACCATCATCAATCACTCACTTTTCGCTTTCTCCACAAGTTTCACGTAATCCGCATGAACCGTAATAGGAAGCGGAAAAGTAGCCTCCAGCAACTCCAAAGTCACTTCTCCCTTAGTTTTATCAATTCGTGTGATCTTGGCTCGCATCCCCTTAAAAGGCCCGCTAATAATTTCCACAACATCGTCAATGCCTAATTCCTCAATTACAGATTTTACAACTATGTAACGTTCAACTTCTGAAAAATTAACAATTCCTGGCACCACGGAACGTACGTGCTTTATCCCTGAAATAGCTTCCTCCACAAAATGCGGTCCCTCAGCCTCAACAAACACGTAACCCTTTAACATTTCCGGTACAAGAATCGCCTTTATGGGAAGCTTAGCCATCTCCACTTTTGCTGCAATCAGGTTCGCGACATTCTTCTCTTGGCCTCCAGTAGTACGGACAGCGAAAATTGCTGTGGAACCTTTTTCTTCAGTCAAAACTTCGCCTCACTATTCATTAACTTTGTCCTAAAAACATCGAAACAAGTTTAATGATGTAACCTATTAAACCAATTAGCGCAGTGCCAAGAAAACAGATTTTTATAGAAAGCCAAAGCTCGCTTTTGCCAGGCTTCGTAGCCAAACGCAGTAGCCTTTTGCATGATTGAAGAAACGATCTCAGCCCCATAGTTTATCTCTCGCTCACTCAACAATTAAATCTAGTATAAAAAGTTATTTTTCTGATGATTTACACTTTTTCTATTTTCAAGTGTGTAGTATCAAGTGCTTTTATTAGTTTGTCTTTGTCTTCGCTTTTTATTCCTTTCCAATCCAAAACTATGCGCTCAACTTTTTCTACAGTTTTCTTTACGCATTGTTTTATCATTTCTGCGTCTATTTCTGTAATTGCGTATTTTGGAATTATATGACCCAAGGCAGTTGGTGTGGTTAATGCGATTTTTGTGAATTTTTCGTTGTAGTGGGGGCCTCCGATGCCTATGGCTGTGGGGTGCTTTTTTTGTGTTTTGATTGCTGTTATGGTGGCGTGGGCGACAGCTTCTGCGGCTTTGATGTCTTTCCATTGTGTTCGTGAGCTGCCTAATTCTGCAAACATTGTTGGTATGTTTAATGAGGGGCCGTGGTGTGTGCATTCGTAGGATACTTTGTATACAAGTTTCTTTTCTTCTTTTTGTTGCATCATTTCTTTTAATACTTCTTTCATGACACTTGCTGGCGACACGGAAATCTGGTGGGGTAATCCTCCTTTTTCTGCTCGGTTGGTAAGATTGCCTGGAGTATGAACTGAGAGTGTTGGAATTCCGCTTTTGCTGCTATGCCTTGAAACGAAAATTAGAAGTTTGGGCGTATAGTAGTTTGTGATGTTTTGAGTGTGGATGAGTTCATCATTTATTGTGACGAGTTTGATTTTTTTGTGGTTTATGGTTTTTTGGTATACTGGGTTTTTGTGAAATGTTTCGTTTGTTTTCTCAAAGCTGTAAAATTCTTTAATCTGGTGGGCAATGTTCATGCTTGCCGGGTCTTTGGTTGAAGCAATTATGAGTATCATACTTGTGCTTTTTGAATAAGAGTTTCTGGAAGTTAAGAATTGCTGTCTGTTTGTGTGTCTTTCCGACGCTTTCTAGACCTCTTCACTATATGCTCCAAATAGGCTCCAAATATGAACAGGGAATTTGGGGTTTGTTTTAGTAGTGAACTGTTCCATGATGCTTGTGTGTATGGTGCTTGTAATTGTGAGAGTACAACTGAAAAACACATTCAATTATATTTTGATACATAGGTCTAGAAGCGTGTCTAGCAGCACGCACGGAATTTTTTAGAAAATAAAATAAGTTATTACACTTATTATCTTTGATTGAGCAGAGGGCAAAAGATAATGAGCCAAATTAGAGGCGAAGCAAGAAAAAGCAAACCCAAACCCTTGACAAAAAAGGAGCGCCTGGAAAAGAAAAAGAAGAAGAAACTCGCTAGGCTTGAAAGACAAAAATCAAGATAACTCATCAATAAACACGTTTCATATTCAGTGTTCATAAATGTTTTCAAAAACCTAAATTACAGCTTTTGTTGTGAAAAACCAATGAGCAAAATGGAGAAAACACTTTCTTTCTTAGTAGCGGTTGGCTGGTTCTTTTTTGGCTATGTTCTTTCTTATATTTTCGCAACTTGGCTCTTACCATAGCTACTGACACAAAAAGACAAAAATACAAGACCCGCGTTGACATGTGCAGAGAGGCAAACGATAACTATGCCAGAAGAAATCAAAGACATCGACAAATTCATCGAAATAAGCACAAGAGCATACTACTGCAACATAAAACGACTCAAAAAAACCGTAAAACTGAAACTAAGAACCCAAAAAAAACTCTATACCCTAAAAGTCGAACCAACAAACGCGGAAGAAATCATAAAAAAACTAGCATGCGAAATCCGAGAAATCTAAGCTGCTCATCAAAAAAGGTGGAGTACCACCCTGAAACAAAAGAAATGCATTTTCCATCCAAGAATGTCATGCACATTTCCAGATAAGCCTTGCATATTTTTAGAAAATGAAAGAAACACGACAAAGGCTAAAGAAAACAACAAAAACCATTAAACCAGCATACACAGTATATGCATTCTGGCGAAGACAAAAATTGAGTCAGAAACTTTTCGGCACATCAGGCATAAGAGGAATAGTAAACAAAGACCTCACACCAGAACTCGCACTACAAACAGGGCTCGCAGTAGCGACAAAAACAAATGCAGGAAAAATCGTAATAGCGCACGACACACGCACAACCGCAACCACGGTAGAAAACGCCACGGTAGCCGGATTACTTGCAGGAGGCTCCCGAGTCATCAAATTAGGCTTAATCCCAACGCCAGTGCTTGCGTACGCAACGCGACAACTCAAAGCCGACACAGGCGTAATGATAACCGCGTCGCACAACCCGCCACAATACAATGGGATCAAACTATTCAACAAAAACACCATGGCTTACACGCAAAACCAACAAGACAAAATAGAACAACTAATAAAAAAACAACAATTCACCCGACAAACTTACCAAAAAATCGGAACAACCACCACCACAACAGACGCAACACGATCTTATATCAAAGCGTTCGAGAAAGTAGGACTTGACAGAAAATGGCGAGTCATACTTGACCCCGGAAACGGTGCCACATGCAAAGTCGCACCAATAGTTTTTCAAACATTAGGCTGCCAAGTTACGACAATAAACGCACAGCCCGATGGACATTTTCCTGCAAGAAGCCCAGAACCAGACGTGAAATCGCTTAAAGAACTGTGCAGGCTGGTAAAACAACTCAATGCCCATGCAGGATTTGCCTTTGACGGAGACGGAGATAGAATGGTTGCAGTTACAGAAAAAGGCGAATTAGCCCCTCTTGACCAAACCTTAGCTGCATACGCCGCTTATGCTATTAGGAAAAACAAGGGATGCCCAATAGTCACAACGATAGAAGCATCGATGTGCATAGAGAAAATGGTTCAACAAAACAACGGCAAAGTCTTAAGAACAAGGGTCGGCGACGTCGCAGTTGCCGAAGAAATAAAAAGGCACAGTGCAGTTTTTGGTGGCGAACCATGTGGCGCTTGGATTCATCCCCAGTTTCATTATTGCCCAGACGGCCTTTTATCGTCTGTTTTGCTTCTCAAAGCATTAGAAGACGAAGACGAAACATTGTCCAAATTTATCGCGAAGGCTCCTTTTTATCCAGTGAAGAAAAAAAGTGTAGAATGCCCAAGCGAAGCAAAGATAAAAGTAATGCGAAAGATGAGGGGGGCTTTGCATTCGGTCTTTCCAAAAAACATAGGGCTAACCGATGTTGATGGAATACGTCTAACCCTAGCGGAGGGATGGATTTTGATACGTGCCTCTGGTACTGAACCGTTTATACGAATTAAAGTAGAAGCAAAAAGTGTTCAAGAAGTGGAAAAAATAATGCAAAAATGCTTAAGTTTAGTACATGAAGTAATGGAGGCAGCATAATGAAAGCAGTAATTCTAGCCGCTGGCGAAGGAACAAGACTTCGCCCACTTACGCTAAGCCGTCCGAAACACTTGATTCCGGTTGGCGGAAAAACAGTAGTAGAGCATGTTTTGGAAGCGGTCAAAGGCGCAGGCATCAATGAAGTAGTAGTCGTAGTCCACTACAAGGCAGAAAAACTCAAAAATTTTCTAGGCAACGGCTCAAAGTATGGAATAAGAATAGACTATGTTCATCAAAATGAAATGAAAGGAACAGCGGACGCCATAAAAATCGTAGAGCCACATGTTGAGGAAGATTTCTTTCTGATTTACGGGGACCTCCTTACAACTTCAGAAGCTATAAAAAACGTCATAGAAGGCCATGAAGAGAAAAAGCCAACGATAACCATGGCTGTTGTTCAAGTGGACCGCCCAGAAAATTATGGTATAGTAAAACTCGAAGGCTCGTACATTGCAGACATTTTAGAAAAACCTCGCGAAGCACCAACAAACTTGGCAAACGCGGGCATTTACTTGTTTTCCAAGGAAATTTTCGACAAAATCCAACAAACACCTCTTTCTCCAAGAGGAGAACTGGAAATAACTGATTCTCTTAAGCTTCTTCTTAGAGAAAAACGTCAAATTCTTGCAGTTCAAATCCCTCAGAAAGACTGGTTCGACATTGGCAGACCTTGGGATTTGCTCGAAGCCAACAAGTGGGCTTTGTCTGGGATGACGCCGGAGGTTAAAGGGAAAATTGAAGACAATATTCATTTGATAGGTGCGGTTGCTGTTGCAGAAGGAGCAAGAATACGCTCCGGAGCATACGTAGAAGGTCCAGTCTTCATTGGCGAAGACAGCGATGTCGGGCCTAATTGTTACATTCGTCCATACACTCACATTGGAAAACAAGTGCACATCGGTAATGCGTGTGAGATAAAGAATAGTGTTATAATGGACAACACTAAGGTTGGGCATCTTTCTTACGTTGGCGACAGCATAATAGGGGAAGAGTGCAACTTTGGTGCTGGAACCTTGATTGCAAATTATCGTTTTGATGCTAAATCTGTAAAAATTGTTGTAAAAGGAGAAGTTGTGGATACTGGACGCGCAAAATTGGGCGTAATATTGGGTGATAATGTTAAAACCGGGATAAATGCAACTTTGATGCCTGGGGTTAAAGTTGGCAACAACTGTTGGATAGGACCAAACGTTGTCGTTCATCGAGATTTGCCTGAGAACACTTATGTGTTTTTGAAGCAGGAGATTGAACAACGGAAACTAGAAGAATAAATGTAAAAAGCGCTAAACTGTTAATAACTAGTCCATTTATCATTAATGACGAAAAATGAGGTGAAATTAGAAGTGTCAATGGCTGAGAGAAAATTTTTCGTGGAAGTCGGTGCTCTCATTGACAAACCTGTTAGAGTTTTAACTACTGACGGGAAAACATTCGATGGTACCCTCGTTGGCATTAACCCAGAAACTTTAAGCCTATGCTTATCTGAGGCAAAAAACGAAAAAGGCATAGTAATGCACCGCGTTGTCCTCAACGGAAGTGTTGTAGCGCAAGTTTTTGCCATTGAAAAACCTTTCGACTTGAGGGCGTTAGCGGAACGGTTGGAAAAAGTCTTCCCAAGATTTGTCAAACTGTACGAAGACCAAGGCTTCATAATAGTTATGGAGAAAATCAGAGTTACTGAAAAAGGAGTGGAGACAGGGAGCGGTCCTGCAGCAGAACGAGTTCAGAAAGTTTACGAACAATTTCTCAGCGAAATGAAGGCTTAAATGAACCAGTGATATTCAGATTCCTCTTTTCTTCTTTCTAAGGGAGATTCAAGTAAACCGAAAGCCTCAAGTATTTTGCGTGTAGTTTCAGCAGCAACGTCTAATCGACTCAAATTTACATTCAAATGTAACATTTCACAAATTGGTTTCAAGGCTAAATGAGCAGCTTGTGCGTCAGGATAAAACCCAAGTGTCTCGGAGAGGAGACAGAAGCCTTTAAAGCCACGAAGTTTTCCCAAGCCTACAAGAAGCCCAGCAACACCAAATATCTGCCCACCAAGGATTTCTGCGCCTAGGTTCAAGACATCCTTCACCGCTTCTTTGTCTGAGGCTGCGCAGTAAAGTTTCGGGGTGGTTATTTTTTCGTCACGCCTCAGGCCTCCGAGAGTAATTATGTATTTGCATCCGAGTTCTTCGGCTACGTCTAAAACTTGTTCACAAAGTTCGTATTGCCCCATTGTGGTTAGGGCTTGAGTGTTGCCGTAAAATAGTATTAGATCTCTCTCGCTATTTTGCCCCGTATAATAGTATAATTCGTTTATCGGTGTCCTAGTTTTACCTTGTTCTGAGGTTATTGCAAAGTCTTGGAAGGCAGAAGAATGTATTTCTGCGAAAAGTTTTGCCTTTAATTCTTGTATGAGGTGAAGTGTTGCAATGTTAGCTACAAAGCCTATGCCTGGCAATCCTTCGATCAAAACTGGGTTGTTTAGTTTTGGTTTTTCGTGGATTTTGACAGTGCAAACCAAGTTTTTAGTCTCCGTAGAGCATGTAATAGTTAAGAGATTGCGGGGTAATATTAAAACGTTAAAACGTGTCTTGAAAAGTTGAAGTTTATGTCTTTCGAAGTGCGAGAAAGAGATTTGCTGGCGAGGATTGGTAGATTAGAAACTAAAGGCGGCATAGTGGAAACGCCTGTTTTGATGCCTGTTGTAAATCCAAGGATCCAACCGATAGAGCCAAAGGAAATGCAAGAAATGTTCGGTTGTGAGGCTTTGATAACAAACGCCTACATCGTCCAAAAACATTTTAGAAAGGAAGCTATTGAGCAGGGGATTCACAAGTTATTGGGCTATGATGGCGTTGTAATGACAGATTCTGGAGCATACCAAATTCTTGTATACGGCGACGTACAAATCGGTGCAGAAGAGATTGTAACTTTTCAAGAGCAAATTAACACAGACATCGCAACAATTTTGGACATCCCAACTGGTTGGAAAGTGTCAAAAGAATACGCCCGCAAAACTGTGGAAGAGACACTACACAGAGCTAAAAAGCTTTGGAAAATCAAAACACGCGATGATATAGCATGGGTTGGGCCAGTTCAAGGTGGGCAGCATCTTGAACTAGTTGCAAAATCAGCGAAGGAAATGGGACGGCATCCTTTCCAGATTTACGCCTTAGGTAGCCCCACAGCGGTTATGGAACAGTATTTCTTCGATGTGCTAGTGGATATGATAATGACGGCGAAGATTAATCTGCCTCCAGAGCGACCATTGCATCTTTTCGGTGCGGGGCATCCGTTCATGTTTTCTCTTGCAGTTGCCTTAGGTTGTGACTTGTTTGATTCCGCGGCTTACGCAATATTTGCCCGTCAAAATAGGTACATGATGGAATATGGAACTGCTAGGTTAAATGAGCTTGAGTATCTGCCTTGTTCTTGTCAAGTTTGCGTAAAAAATAATCCGAAAGATTTGCTGGCGATGCCTGTAGACGAGAAGCGACGATTATTGGCGCAACATAACCTTTTCGTGTGTTTTGCTGAGTTGCGACGGATTAAGCAAGCAGTTTTGGAAGGGCGTCTTTGGGAGCACCTCGAAATGAGAGCACATGCTCATCCTGCTTTGCTTCAAGCGCTTAAACGGTTAAAAAAATACGAGGATTACATCGAGAAAAACAGTCCCGTGACAAAGAATAGCGGATTGTTCTTTTACAACTCTGTGGGGCTCGCGCGCCCAGAAATTGTTCGCCATAGAAAAAAAATGTACGAGCGGTATTCGCCGCCAGAAAGGACCGATGTTTTACTTTTGTTGCCGCAGACAATTATGAAGCCTTTCAGTAAAGCGCGAGAGTGGCGAAGTATTCTTTCTAAGACGCGTCAAGAATTAGGGACAAGGAGTTCTCGAGTTCATGTGTGCACTTATGCTGCGCCTTTTGGCGTGGTGCCTCACGAATTAGACGAGGTTTATCCGCTGTCCCAACATGAGGTTGCGATTCCACTTGAGAATGAAACCATCGAATATGTTGCTGAACAGATTGCTTCCTTTATTGAAAAAACGAATTACACAAAAGTAGTGCTTCTTGAGGATCGAAGAATTTGGAAAAGAAAAATCACCAATGCATGTAAGAGAATTTGTAGAAAAAGGAAAATTCCCCTTGAAAACTTGGAACATAAAGATGAACGTGATGAGCTTGTTAAGCAGATTTTAATGGCTGTAAAACCGTAAATTGGTGATTGACGGTTGAGAAGAGATTTTAGTGTTAGAGAAGCGAAACCATCTGATAAAGAAATCGTATTAAAGTTTTGTGAGCATACTTTTGAATGGGGTGACTATATTCCAGACGTTTGGGACAGATGGCTAACTGAATCAAATGGCAAACTTTTCGTTGCGACCTTCAAAGATTTGCCTGTTGGCATTTCCTACGTGGCTATTCTTAAGAAAGGCGAGGCATGGTTGCAGGGCGCTCGAACTGCAGCGGAATTTAGACGGAAAGGCGTGGCTTCTTTGCTCAATCGGGCATGCTTAGAATTTGCCATTAAAAGAGGCGCAAAGGTCGCTAGGCTGATTACTGAGTCGAACAATTTTGCGACGCAGGCAGCGATGGCGAAGTTAGGGTTTAAACGGATTGCTGATTGGGTTTTTATGGAATTTGATGGCTGTGAACTCGAAACGTGCAGTGGCGTTCGGTGGGCGGAAAAGGCGGATGTTGAAGAAATCTGGAAGTTTTTAGCAAGTTCTGAATGTTACGTTAAATCTGCGGGTTTGTATTCTGTCGTGTTTTCTTGGATATCCTTTGGTCGTGCTGATTTGAAGAAGTTTGTTGAAAGGCGGATGACGCTTGTTTATGAACGGAATAAAGAGATACGTGGTTTGGTGTTGGTTGATGACACAATCAGGTTGGCTTGGCAAGAAAATAGTGTACAAACCTGTTATGTTGATGGAGATTTCTCTGCTGCTTTAGAGATGGGAAGGTTCTTGAAAACTCACTGCTACAATGAGGGAATTGCTAAGATTTATGGAGTTATGGCAAATTATGTCCCTCTGATTTTGGCGTTCTCCGAGTTGGGATTTAGGAAGGGTGGAAATACTGAGTTGGTGTATGAGAAGAGGCTTTTTTGAGTTTTTGTCTGTGCTCTCTATAGACCTAGTTTCTGATATGCTCCTACTAGGCTCCAAATATACCGAAAATATTAATTGAAAACAGAGGATGTAGCAAGGTTAGTTGTAAAGATATTTTTCTAGTTCCCAGCTGGTTACTTCGGTCGTATCTTTTGGCACATGTGTCTTGTATTCTTTCCATTCCTTCATCTTTAACTCTACATATTTGTCCGCGTTTTCTTTCCCAATTGTCTTCACGCAAATGTCGTCGCTCTTCCATTCGTCCAAAGCCTCCTTAAGCGAAGAAGGCAGAACCTTGACGCGAAGTTTTTTGCGTTGAGTTTCACTGAGATGATAAATGTTCATGTCAACGGGGTCTGCAGGTTCAATTTTCTTCCTTATTCCGTCCAATCCAGCCTCGAAAATAACTGTGTACGCAAGATAAGGGTTGCAGAGAGGATCTGGGCATCTAAACTCTATTCTGGCCTCTTTTTCGTTCTTTGGAGAAAAAGCTGGAATTCTTACAAGCGCTGAGCGGTTTCGTTGGCTCCACGCAACATACACTGGGGCTTCATAACCTGGCACAAGTCTTTTGTAACTGTTTACTGTAGACGCAATGATGGCGCATAAAGCTCGGGTATGCTCTAGAAGTCCGCCTATGAAGTATCTGCATTTCTGGGAAATGTGGGCGTATCCCTTCGTGTCGTAAAATAAGTTTCTACCCGTCCTGTGGTCAAAGAGCCCCAAGTGAACGTGCATACCGTTGCCTGCTCTGCCAGACCACGGTTTAGGCATGAAAGTCGCTGTCCAACCATATTTTTTGTCGGCTAATGCTTTTGTTGCAAACTTGTAGCGGGCTATGCTGTCGGATGTTTCCAGGGGATTTGAGTATTTGAAGGTGATTTCGTTTTGTGCTGAGCCGACTTCGTGGTGCATGCGTTCCACCATAATTCCCATCGTCGATAAGACGTTAGACAAATCCATCCGGTAAGGTTCTGTTGTGTCTCGACCAGGGGCTATGTCGAAATATCTTTGTTTGTCTATAAGATGATTTTCAACTGGACAAACTTCGCCTTCTTGACCCTTCTGGACAAGATAAAACTCCAATTCTGCAGCAGCGGTTGGTTCGAATCCTTCTTTTTGTGTTTTTTCAAGGGTCTTTTGACACAAGTATCGTGAGTCACTTTCGAATTGTTTGCCGTTTGGGCGATGTATGTCACAGATGAAGCTTACGACGCTTTTATCGTAGAAGTAGTAGGGGCAAACGGTGAAGGTGGACGGGTCTGGCTTCATTATCATGTCACTTTCTTCAATACTCACTCCACCCATGAGGGACGAGCCGTCAAAACCTACTCCATCTGCTAAAATGTTCTCTGCCTCTTCTGCGGGAACGGTTCTGCCTTTGAGCAAGCCGAGCATGTCCGTAAAGTGAAGAAGAATGTAATCGGCATTCTTCATGAGTTTCAGGTTCAAGTCAAGATTCTGAGCTTCCTTCGAATTGTTCTGTAGCACGATTGTCTTCCTTCGAACAAGTTTACGATAAATAGAATCATTCCTGTAGATATAAAAATTTTATTCCTTAAAAAGAAGGCAAATGTTAAATAAAAGATATAATGATTGAAAAAACGTTCAATATAGGTGACGAAAGGATGGTCTTGGACAAAACAAATGTTGAAATCTTAAAGACGCTTACAATGGACGCGCGGCTTTCTTCAAGGCAAATTGCCAAGCAGTGCGGCATATCCATCGGCACAGCGCTTTCGAGGATAAAGAAGATGGAGAAGGAAGGCATTATACAGGGCTATTCTGTGTTGTTGAATCAGGAAAAACTGGGGTACGAGTTGACTGTCGTCAGCGACATAACTGTTTCAAAGGGAAGACTGTTGGAAGTGGAAAACGAGATTGCGCGACTTCCGAACGTTTGCTGCGTGTACGACGTAACCGGTTTAGTAGATGCCATTATCGTTGCGAAATTCAAAAACCGTGAGGAATTGAGCAAGTTTACGAAACGCCTTCTTTCTATTCCACATGTGGAGCGAACAAACACCCATGTTGTGTTGACGACCATAAAAGAGGATTTCCGCATAATCTAAACCAGCGGGCGCTAACCATCCTTTTTTTTATCTTGCGGTTCTGAGGCAAGATTTAACTCTAACGATAAAATAGGAAATAGAGAGTAGGCTCTGCGCGGGGGTTGCCAAGCATGGCCAAAGGCGTAGCCCTGAGGCGGCTATCCCGTAGGGGTTCGTGGGTTCAAATCCCACCCCCCGCACCAATACTGAACACCCGAACTTTTCAGAGACTTTAACGAGATACGTTGTTTACTTGGTTTCTAAGAAAACTCTGAAGCCTTCAACTATTAAGCGGAAGGTTAAAGCGATTAAAGGTTTGTTGCGTCATGGCGTTGACTTAGGCGATCCAGAAGATTTCGTTAGGTTTCTTAACGTGTGCATTTGGAAGAGTGGAACGAAAGGCATAGCGGTTGACAGTTACCGGGATTATTTGGATATGCTTGGCTTGTTTGAGGTTAAGCTTCCGCACATTCGGAGAGAAGAGACTTTACCGTTTATTCCTACTGAGGCCGAGATTGATTCTATTATTAGCGCTTTACGGTTTCGTGTGGCTACCTACCTACTACTGCTTAAAGAAACTGCTATGCGTCCTATTGAGGCTTGGCGCTTGTGTTGGTGTGACGTTGACGTTGCTACTAAGAACGTGACGGTTAACCCTGCTAAATATAGTAAGTCTCGAAGGTTGAAGATTGGCGAACAACTGCTCAATATGTTGTGTGCTTTGAAGCGTCATAGTCACGGATACGTGTTTAGCCCAAGCGGAAACTTTGAACGGTTCAGTGATGAACTCGAGCATTTTAGCAGAAACTACACGAAACAACGGAAGCGGGTAGCAGAGAAACTAAAGAACCCGAGACTTAAACAGATTTGTCTCAAAACCTTTAGGCATTGGAAGGCTACGTTTGAGTATATCCGCACTAAAGACATATTACACGTTAAAGAAATGCTCGGACATAAGAACATTCAGAACACTCTAAAATACATTCACTTGGCTAATGCGATAATCGGTAATGAAAACAACTTCGTTTGTAAAGTGGCTAAGACAGTAGGGGAAGCTTCTCAGTTGATTGAGTGCGGGTTTGAATACGTGTGCGAAGTGGAAGGCAATAAGCTATTCCGCAAACCAAAATATCCATTTTTTTCCTTTTTATCGTGTTTCGAACAAAAGAAAAATGGAAAAGGGAGTTTAATGCCAGATATTTGTGCTTTATAGTTATCTTAACAGAGCTGTTGAAACTTATTGTTGTGGCGGTAGAATGTTCCATATTTCCCTGTCTATCTTCCAGCCTTCAGCCATACGCTTGAAGACGATGAGGTATTTCCCTTTAACTTCAAGAGGCTCTTTCCCTTCTGGGTGGAATTTCTCAACATAATTGCCAATCTCATAAGCTATATCACCACTTACAGACAACACCCTCTCAGTCATTACTGCATCCTTGAATCCCATTTGAACTCCCTGATTATGGAATTCCTTAATCTTTGCCCTTCCTCGAATCATATCTCTGTCGGGTGGCAACTGAACTGCATCTTCAGTGTACAGCATATTCACAGATGCAACGTCACCTCGCTTTAACCCCTCAACCCAGTCTATCAGTACCTTATCTATATCCCCTCTGTCACCTTCAGACATTTTCTCACCTCCTTTCTCCTCGTTTTTGTAGATTAATCATTAGAAGTTGAATTTAAGATTTCAGAAAGAATCTTCTATAAACAAAAGCACAATCAAGTGAGTTTTTTCCCACACTTTAAACATTCTGGAAACTCCAGAGTAGACTTCATATCTGTGGTGGCTTCTGCTTTTGCATTGAGTCCAGCAATAGGTTATATCATCTACCAACTCTACGATTGGCTTTTTTATAGCAACAGACTGCCGAGGGACAAAGGGCGTAAGGCATTAGATTTCCTTGGAGATTTGGCGGTGGAAGAGGAATTTCCAGAAAAAGGAAGAACACTAGAATTCCATAGAAAGAAAGAATTGATTGACTTCACCCTATATTGTGGTCATAAGAATACCGATTTCAAAATATCCGAACAGATTTCAGATACTCTTAGAGGTTTCTGGAGCCACGTGGCTGCAAGATATGTATCATCCATCTTTGTGCCCATCTCTTGTGGAATTTTCTTTTGTGGCTTGCTAATTCTTGACTATTTCTCGGTGCTGAATATTCCTTTCAATGAGAGTATTGATAATAAGAATTTCCCCTTGATCCTACTTATCGTATTGCTTTCGATATGCATATGGATTCCATCCAGACGGATCAAGAAAGAAGCATTTGCTTTGGAAGAATACATCATTCGTGCCAGAGAAAAGACTGTAAGAGACTATATGCGGTTAGAAAAGAAACAAACCGAGGCAGCAAAGCAACAGAAGCGCGCGCAGATATCTCCACCTTGGACTAAACCGCCTCACCTCGAGTCCTTCTTTCTATATTCCTAGAAAAAATGGGAGGTTGCGGGGAAAAGATTTTGGGAGATATCACCCGGGTGGGGGAGGTTCAAATCTCTCTCGGCGCACGCGCACAGTGCATAAATATGAGATTATCTAGATAGCCAATGGCGAGGAATTGTAGATGAAAGTTGTGATCCGCACAGATCATCTGTCTAAGCATTATGGTAAGGGTGGCGAGATTAAAGCCATAGACGAGCTTGACCTAGAGGTCTATGAGGGAGAAACCTTTGGTCTGCTTGGTCCAAACGGAGCAGGTAAGACAACAACCGTTCGCTTATTAAATTGTATCATAAAGCCTACAAGCGGATCAGCGACAGTGAACGGTTATGATATTCTAAAAAACGAAACAGACGTTAAAAGGATCACAGGCTTACTTGCCGAGTCGCCTGGATTATACGAGAAGCTCAGTGCCCATGAGTTTCTAGAGTTTATGGGAGCCCTCTATGATACTCCAAAAGACATTCTCCCTGAAAGAATAGAGGACCTGCTAAAATTATTCGGCCTCTATGACAGACGTGACTACCTACTCGAAGGCTTCAGCCGCGGTATGAAACAGAAGATCTTGATTGCAGCAGCCCTCATCCATGACCCTCCGATCCTGTTTTTTGACGAGCCTACCTCGATGTTAGACCCGCGTGCTGCCCTCATGGTGAAGGACCTGATCAAAAAGTTGGCCGATAGTGCAGGAAAAACCATCTTCATCTGCAGTCACATTCTGCCAATTGTAGAGGAGCTCTGTGACCGGATAGGCATAATCAATCAAGGCAGACTCATCGCATTAGGCACAGTCAATGAAATTAGGACTCAAGCAAAGACGAAAACTCTAGAAGAAGCGTTCATCGCCCTTACTGGAGGAGCCGAGGATCAGGAACTCTTAGCATGGAGGGAGTCGAAGGGTGCCGGTGCCTAAGTGGCTGGTGGTTGCAAGAAACGAATATCGTATCCGCACGAGCATGATACGGAACATAAGACCATACTTTCCATACCTTGTTATAGGCGTGCTGGCGATCTTTGTGGTGTTCATCGCCCCGAGCATCGTCAGCCTTTTCATAGATGATTTTCTGGCTTTCATTATATCTCAAGTTGCAGTTGCCATGGTGCAAATTATACTGTTCATGATATTCTTCTACTTCATAATCCTTCCAATGGCCTACACATTAAAAGAAGTGCAGACTGGTCAGTTGGAGATATTTCTTGCAGCCCCGATAAAGCCGAGCGATGTTCTATTGGGAGAATTTCTTGGCATAATGCCTTTCTACGCCATTGTCGTCACAGTAATCGCTGGCTTTTTCACCGCTTTGATGACTCCGCTGGGTTTGGACTTGGTTCAGATAGCAATAATCATTATCATTTTTGCTGTCACGTTTTTTTCTGCTCTCTGGATTGGCACTGTAACGGCCGCCATCCTAAGGACAAAGCTTGGAAAGACTGCTCGCGGCAAAGATATTGGAAGAGCCCTCGCCATGATCATCGCTCTGCCCATGATCGCAATTATGTACGCGCTTATGGGTGGAGGCCTAGTCCAAGCCCTCGCTGAGCCCGGTACGAACAGTATGGTTAGAACTATCCTCGGCTTGTTGCCCACTTCTTGGGGAGCTGAGGTCATCTTTAGCTTTGTAAACAATCCGGGCAACATCGGTGCCATTGGTTATGAGATGCTGGCTAGGTTTGGGGGTCTAATTGCCTTCTTTCTATCGATTCTTTGGTTGGGCACTAAAGCGGCTGGTCGTGCCTATAGCTTGGAACCTACTTTCTTCATAGCCTCACGAGCTAGGCCAGATGGTGTATTCTACGATCTTATCAGGTCTCTTGGGGGAGGCGGATCATTTGGCTCTCTCTTAGTAGCTGTTTTCAAGGATTATAGTCGAAGGCTTGAGAACCTATCGAAGATCCTCTATATCGTTGGTCTGCTGTTCTTGATGAATATTTTCCTAGTCGGGTCTGACCCCGAAGCTGCATTGTTCATGCCTCTGTTCATGCTTCCACTACTCGTTGCATTCGTGGTCGGCGAAGTAACGCTACGAGGGAAAGAAACACTATTCATCTATAAGAAAACACCTGCTGGTGTGAAAAGGCTTGTCAATGCTAGGCTGCTGCATGGTTGGCTAGTTGTTCTGCCGATCACGGTAGCCGTCACTACCGTTTCAACAATACTAGGTCGACAGACAGTGTTTGCTCTGCTGATCATCACTGGACTGGCGTTACTATTCGTCTCGTCCGTTGTTGCCTTTGTACTCGGTCTCTCCCTATTAAATCCAGCCTTCTCCGAAAAGTCAGGAAACTATGTGACAAACCTGATGATAACCATGTTTGCAATAACGAACGGACTGTTCTTTATTCCCCTAATTGCTCTTCGTCTACCACTATTAGAAACAGTGTGCTATGTCACGATTCCGCTGAGTTGGCTAGCGGGGATCGTGATTCTTTACCTTGGAAAAAGAAAACTGAGCAGAATCGAATAATCAAAACCATTTACAGAATGTTGAAGTAACACTCCGTTCTTGTCTTTCTGAAAAATCCAACAACCAATAAGCAAAAGGATTGAGTAAGGTTTCTTCCACAAGTCATAAAAAGCGAGCAAGAAAAACTAACCCATTTAACTCATACTGATGATGGTATATGCTTCTAATGGAATTGTTGAGGGAAGAACGACCCTCCAAAAATGGGGGGGTTCTTCCTCTGCTAAAACTAAGCTGGAATTGGATTATGAACCCTATTTTTATGGACCATATAGCAGAGCTATTTCACGTGCTACTGACGAACTAATAGCATCCGATTTTTTAATTGAAAGAGGTAGAGCGACTCATCATCGAAAGGTCATGTATACATACACTTTGACTAATGATGGAGAAATGTTCGCCAAAGATCTGAAGAAGCAGTATCCTGAGTTGTACAAGGTTATAAAAAACATTGTTGAAATTTCAACTCGAACCGTAGGAAACAACATCAACATTCTGTCATGGGCTGCAAAAGTATATTAATTGCTTCACAAGAAAGTGACGGTGTGATTTGACGAAGGGAGAAAGGTGGCAAATGAGGACGATTCTGAAAACCACTATTGCCGCTCTACTTGCCATGAGTCTATTGACAGCACCCACTAACCTGTTGCCAGCTAAGGCGAGATTGGGAGTCACAAATCCAAATTCAACAGTATCTCTGACCGAAATCGTGAATTCGTCAGAAATACATGAGACCATAGAAAGTGCTAATCCGTACAGGATTTTTGAGGATAGAGTCCTTGCAGTAAGGGAGTTCAGCACAAGCTCAGAAGATGTTATAGGGCTTAAAGCATGTGAAAGAAAGCATGAAAATTTTCTTGAGTATAGTATTCTGGTGGGCACTTTTAAGGTAGCTAAAGTTAGATTTTCAGGCTCAGAATGGGATATTATCATTTGTAATAACACGGCTAATCTCAATTCATATGGTAAGCCCACTGTCCCGTATAGGAAAATGCTAGTCCCCCTAGGTGACGCCGAGATTGTAAACATCTACACACATGAGAAATTGGCAAAAGAAATTCCAGAAATTGAAGTTCTTCCTGGGCTTATGCCATTACCATTCGGATTCAACAATCTTGACTGGGAAAATCCGTACTCATATTTCGAAGAGAACTTTTATGCTGATCCTCTGATATATCTTTCAGAACAAAAATTTCAATCAGAACCTGTTCAACAAGAAGTAGTAAGTCTTGAAGGAAACAGATTCTTAGCCTTAACAATTTTCCCCTTCACGTTTGATCCTAAAAATAGCATTATAACGGTGCTTGATATACACGTAAGTGTAGAGCTCACAAAACCGGTCTCAACGATCAGTCAACTTCAGTCAAGGTCGACATCCAGTGAAAACTCAGGGTACGTTATAATAGCTCCTTATGAATTCTCTGAAGCTGTTGAATCGTTTTCGGAATGGAAGGAACAGCTTGGTTTTTCAGTTCAGACAATGGAGCTTGATCGGATATACACCCGATTTGATGGTAGGGATAATGCTGAAAAAGTTAGGAACTTCATAATCGAAAGCTACTCTGCGAACAGAACCCAATATTACCTCCTAGTTGGAGATTGTGATGTATGCCCGGTTAGAGAGGTTTGGGATCCAGTAAATCTAGAAATGAATAGCGACAATGGAACTGAACCCTCAGACCTATACTACGAATGCTTGGATGGAAACTGGGACGCAAACGGAAACAACATTTTTGGTGAACTAGATGACTATGTAGACCTTTACCCGGAAGTGAAGGTGGGAAGGATACCCGTCAGCACAGCAGAGGATGTTGAAAGAGTATTAGCAATGATAAAAAAAATCGAGGAGAACCCCGAGCATGGGGAATGGATGAAAGAGTTCCTCTTGATTGCTCCGTCGTCATTTACACCTGGGGACAACGCAGCAGCTTTGGAGGAGGAAGTATACCAGAAATATCTGGCGGCCTCCTTCTTCAATCCGATTCGGTTGTACGACGTCGATGGTTCATTAAGTCCATCAGCTGTCTTGAATGCCATAAATCAGGGAGTAGGACTAGTTGATTTCTTTGGTCATGGAGCATACGACAGATGGGTAGGAGCATTGCAGACTAGTGACGTGCTTAGCTTACACAATGGGAACAGAACTTTCCTAGCCTTTGCTATGGCGTGTGAAACAGCAGCATTTGACTACCAAGAATACACAACAATAGCAGAAGCCTTCTTCCACAACCAAAATGGAGGAGCAATAGCCTACATAGGTGCAACAAGAATAGCTTTTGCAGGTTATGACTGCTTTGATGGTTTACATCATCGATTCTGGGACTATTTTCTAAAAGACGCAACAGAACACTTAGAAGCCAATGCCAAAGAAGCACTTCAAAAAGCACTCGTTGAAATGGTATCCACTTACTCTGTTGAAGGCCCCGCGCTGGAAACCATTTATCAGGCGAT
>Ga0209636_10001089_pt1 | contig 27253 bp, 28 predicted proteins | sample DeeMarSWOR152_54_FD_187464 | JGI IMG/M metagenome (GOLD analysis project Ga0209636, IMG submission 187464) | Marine sediment microbial communities from White Oak River estuary, North Carolina - WOR-1-52-54 (SPAdes) (version 2) | ecosystem: Environmental > Aquatic > Marine > Intertidal zone >...
TCCGAGTATGTCATCATCACGAACAGCGAATTGGCACAAGCATTTAACGAATTGCTCCTGCACAAGATCAATTACGTGAATGGAGCACGAATTGTGGATGTCGCATGGATCTACATCCCTTGAAGATGCCCCAGTTGAGTGAGTCTTGAATTTTTCCATCAAAAGGCGTGAACCTACTTCATCTGCTGTGGGGAACTCATCTTTAGTAACAAGAACTTGAAAGGACATGTACTTCATCAACAGCGAGGAACTTGAATTTCTATCTTTTTATAATTGAATTACGGATAGAATAATAATTTAACTGACATGTTACACGTGTAACAAAAGTGACATCCAAATACTTGACAATCCTACTGCCTGACGACTCACGCGCTAGAATCGTATGAACCCTTCAGGATATGGAACCCCAAGACCACAAGGAGAACTGCACCACCCACTGCATACGGCAGCCATTCAAGAGAGATACTATACAAGGAAAAATATGGAGTAATGTAGGACACGCCTATTGATATTAAAACTGCACCCAGTACACGTCTGATTACTGTCCAAGAGTGGGAAACTGTTTGCATCACTTTTTGTGCTCTCCCCATTCCGAAGTAGAGCATCGCTGTAAATACCAAAACTGGGACGTTAACTCCCATACCAAAGAAAAAGGGTAAGAAATACCCCTCTGATGCACGTACTGCCAAAGGAATCAGCATGCCAAAGAATAAACTTGCAGAATATGGGCAAAAAGCCAACCCAAACAATAACCCCAAAACAAGTGCACCAAAAAGACCCATAGTACGTGTCCTGGCTGCCATACTGGCGATCAGCCCCCCTCCAAAATCAAAATTCACATTGATTACATCCAGGAATATGATTCCAACCACTATTAACACACATCCTAGTACAATACTTCCTACAGTTTGAGAGAAGAGTGCAATTTTCCCTATAGTATGTCCTGCAGCAATCATAATACTCCCAATTAGAACGAACGTGATAATCCTTCCAATACTCAAAAGAATACCCACAAGAAGTGCATATTTTGGCGTTTTCATGCTGCGAGATACAAAGGCAGCTCCTGAAATAGTGGCTGCTAACGTACAAGGACTGACAGCTGTTACCAGTCCCAGGACAAAAGCAGTTAAGACAGGAACCTGATCAATGCCACTTCCATTCACAGTAACCCACCTCCAGTTTCGATCTTGTTCCAGTACATTGTCAACACTTTTACCCTTCCAGTGCATCTTCAAGCAGCTGCCTGAATACGTCCACGAACTTGTCATGGTCAAAGCAGTGACTCCACACCTCTACAGCATCCATGATATTGTCGTCACCATCCTTGATCACATTAATGTATAGCGAAGCTCCGTACGCATTGTATTTTCTAGCCATTTCCTGGTTCTCTTCTATACACACATCCATGTAGACGATTTTTCCTTCCTCGTACTCTTCAGGAAAGTACAGCACAATTGTCTCTTCAGCCCACTTCCCTACATTTATGCAGCAAGTGCACTGGTGCACTCTGTGGAAGTGAACCACAATGATCTGATCAACCGCTTCCCCTGACAGTTGTTCTTGGCGAGTGACAGTCACCTGTGGGGTTTTCTGAGAGTCATTCAAGCATAGAGCAAGAAAAATGCATATCAAAACGAAGAAAAGTGTCTTTTTCATGAAATCCCTCCTCCTAGAACCTTTAAAGGTTCTAAACAGTTTTTCATGGCTTTTTCCAACATTCTTGTTGTCGTATCCATATAGTCACCTATGGTTATATGGTAATATTCTTATTTATAAATATTTCGATAAAAACAGTACCCGGAAATGTAAAACATTTTTGCACACTCTATAGGAGAATAAAGGGGCTGTCAAACTGTTGTGTCCTCTTTCTGTTACACGTGTAACATTTCAATAAGTCAGTTCTCTGTTTATATGCTATTTATACTATCCAAAAATGATAATCAGACAGAAGTGTTTTCGTGTGTGAATTTTGTGTTCATTGTTCATCGATACACTTCAAGTAACCTTTTCATGCCATCTTCTGCTACTCTTGCCAGAATTTCGAGGCAGTCGAATATGCGTTCATCTACAATAGAATAGTATGTGGATCTTCCTTCTCTTCTATCGGTGACCAGGTTTGCGTCCTTTAAGATTCTCAAATGCTGGGAAACATTAGATTGGGATGTTCCAATATAGGGGACAATCTCGCACACGCATTTTTCTTCATCTTTTAGAAACTCAAGAATCTTCAAGCGCGTTTCATCGCCCAGTGCTTTCAACACTTTCACACTGAAATGCATAAAAATATTAGTGATGACTTATATTTAAAGGTTACTGAATGGTCAGGGCTGTAAACCTGTCGGGTGATTATCTCGCATGTGTTACACGTGTAACAATTCATTGCCTTCTATCACATATCCATGAAAAGATGATATCTGAGAAGGTTGAAGTTTCTCATCCCCTGAAGACTTGACAATCCTAATCAGTACAGAGATTACTTCTTTCGGGGGTTCTTTATTTTAACCACAATATGTTACACCCTTCTCTTGCAGTATGCAGCATATGCAGATCGTACAGCTTTTATGTACTCCTGCTCAGAGGTTGTGCTCACATAATTTTTCTTCTTGATGGAAGTAAGTATTTCTTCTCCCCCAAGGGTATCAGGTGCCTTCCCTGCAGAACCCCATTCTTCAAAGAGGGAGTTCAACCCAATGAGACCTATCTTTTGGGTTCCCATAAGAATCATGGTTACACTAGAATCCTTTTTGCATGAACAGTTAGGTTCCATTATATCAACCTCGCTCTGTGCTTTTATTTTATAACCCATAAGTATATAAATATATAAGTGTTTTCCCATATATGATGCAATCTGTACAGGTATTGCTGTACATCAAAATGTCAAAAATGTCTTCTCTCAGAGGAGGAATGAAATGAAAGAAAAGAAGTTGTCTATCTTTGAGAAATATTTGACAGTGTGGGTGTTAACCTGTATTGGTGCAGGTATTGTCCTGGGAAAGGTAGCTCCTGATGTTGCTTTAACGCTCGACTCTTTCTCAGTATATCAGGTGTCTGTACCCATTGCAATCTGCTTATTTTTTATGATGTACCCCATTATGGTCAAGATTGATTTTGCAGAAGTGGTAAAAGCTGCAAAAACACCAAAACCTGTAGCGTTAACCTTATTCATCAACTGGATGATCAAGCCTTTTACCATGTATGTGATTGCTTCTCTCTTCTTAGGTTACATTTTCAAGGGGGTTTTACCTGGTACAGAAATCGTCAAGACAGGACAAGAAGTTGAATTGTGGCGGTCATACATATCGGGTGCAATTTTACTGGGAATTGCTCCCTGCACTGCCATGGTCTTAATGTGGAGTTATCTTGCAAAAGGGAATGATGGGTTAACACTGGTTATGGTGGCTGTGAACTCTCTGACAATGCTGGTGCTGTATGCTCCTCTTGGCGGCTTTTTGCTAGGGGTGAATAGTATGCCTATACCCTGGCAGACCATTGTGTTGTCTGTCACCATTTACGTGGGGTTGCCATTGATTGCAGGCTATTTCTCTCGAAAGTGGATCATAAAATCTAAAGGAATAGACTGGTTTACAGCAAAATTCTTGCATTTGCTCACACCCATCAGTATTATCGCACTCCTCTGTACACTAGTGCTTCTGTTCTCCTTTAAAGGAGAGCTCATAATAGGGAATCCTTTAACCATTGTGTGGATTGCTGTTCCTTTGTTTATTCAGACAGTATTCATTTTCATTTTGGGATACTTCATTTTGGCAAGGGTTTTATCCTTATCATACCATGACACTGCCCCTTCAGCAATGATAGGCGCATCAAATCACTTTGAGGTAGCAATTGCCACATCAACAATGCTCTTTGGATTGTCTTCAGGTGCATCACTAGCAACAGTGGTGGGCGTATTAATTGAAGTACCAGTCATGTTGATGCTGGTATCGATCTGTAAACGGACCTGCCATTTATTTGAGGAATGTTACTTGGACCTGCCCCAGTGTGAGAAAAAATCTGGCAGTCAGTCAAATAAACAAGATGTTTCTGTCAGCTCATAGTTGCTGTTCATATATGTGGGGCTGCAGTAGGATTGAATAGCAGGATAATTCTGTGATATAGTACTCTTTAATCGGGTCAATCATTATCGGACTAATAGCTTTCAATCATGTGGCTTAACCGTGTGATTATCTCTCTTGTTACACGTGTAACATCTTTTATTTTTTAGCCACCTTTTAGTTTGTGATATCTCCATTACCTGAATGGAACTGGATTGGTGAGCCCGAGTCTAACCTTTTTCCAGTTCGTTTCTTACAGCTTTTTCCAGTTTTTCTGCAGAAGGTACTTTCCCCATTTCCACAGCAGTATCATTGACCAGTACGGCAGGTGTCATCATGATGTTGAATTTTTCTGCTTCTTCTGAGAATGCATCGTATTTTTTTACTGTTACACCTTCAACCTTTTGAGCAACTTCTCTGGCTACCTTTTCTGCAGCTTTACACTTGGCACAAGGGGGATCAGGGCCAAATACACGAATTGTTACACTCATTTTATCACCTCCTTTTATGAGTTGATCTTTTCACGCTATCTCTCCATATATGAATCCTGAAAGAGTGGCAAAGACTACTACCAAAACTACGTAGGTGAGGGTCTTTTTTGTTCCTAAAACCTGGCGGATAGCAAGCATATTCGGCAAGGACAAGGCAGGACCAGCTAACAACAGCGCTAATTCAGGTCCTTTTCCCATTCCCAAAGACATTAAAGACTCCACAATAGGTACCTCAGTTAATGTGGCAAAATACATGACTGCACCAGCCACAGAGGCGATTGCATTTGCTGACACAGAGTTTCCTCCCACAAATTGAGATACATACGCAGGAGGTAACACCTCTTTGATAACTCCTGCTGCAAAGACTCCAATAACCAGGTACGGGAATATCATCTTTGAAAGGCCCCACGTTTCTAACATCCACATTTTTGTTTCAAAGCGGCTCTGCCTTGTTATCATGAATGCCAGAATTACTAACAGGGTCAAAATTACTGGTAATTTAATAGAATTATCCAGCTTTGAAGCCCCGATAACGAGAATTAACACTAGATCAAGAAAGAATAGACCATTCTTTAAGGGATTTCCCTCTTCTGTATGCACTTTTAGAGGTTGCACTTTTTTTCTCTCTTCATCTTTGTACAGAAAGGCCATAACCAACCCAATGGCTACCGCCATGACCACTGCCATGACAGCCCGCGCTATCCCAATTGTGAACCCTAAAACTCTCGCAGTAAACACAATAGCCAGTATATTAATGGCAGGCCCTGAATACAAAAACGCTGTGGCAGGTCCAATGCCAGCACCCCTCCGGTAGATGCCAGCAAACAAGGGAATTACTGTACAGGAACAGGCAGCTAGAACAGCTCCAGAAACAGAAGCTACAGAGTAAGACACATATTTTTTAGCTTGTGCCCCAAAGTACTTTAAAACGGACTGTTTGGACACGAAGACTGCAATAGCTCCAGCAATAAAAAAAGCAGGTACCAAACACGTGATGATATGAGCCTGAAAATACTCCAGGAGTTCTGCAACTCCAGATTCAATAACTCTTATGATTATATCCATATAGTCACCTATAATCATATACTGATATGTTCATTTATAAATATTTCGGTTTTACAGAGAGCTCAATTGATAGAGAATGTGGAAGATGAAAGGGGGGTAACCCATTGTAGGTTGAAACCTTGCATGGTAGTGAAAAGAGTTGAGGAGAGTAGCGCTGATCGGTTCATTAGAGGGGTTGTCAGGTGATTGTCTCACAGTCTATTGCCATTTATCACGCCAAAAGGTACTTATCAACCACATCCTCTCCTTTGCACATGATAATCCTTGCATTGCATGTAGTAAATGTACAGGTGTTTCTGGCTCAAATCCATTTGCAGATATTTTAACAGCACCAAGATAAGTTTATAAATTTGGAATACAATCACTCTACGAGACTGCCTCTTCCAAGGGATTGGAACCAAGAGCAGCAAAACAGAGGAGATAAAATGAACATATATGCGGGTTTGTCTTTACTGGTTTCCTACGTATTTCTTCTTCTAGGCACATATATCTATCAAAAGGATTCCAAAGAGGAGCTGAACAGAGTTTTCATGGTATTCTGTGCAGTACTCGGGTACTTAGCATTTATAGAGTTTGGCTATCGTCAGGCAGAGGATTTCAATACTGCCTATATCTGGCTGAAAGCAGCTTCTGTATGGCCATTTACCATTGCTATTTCTCTGCATTTGGTCCTTATTTACACAAGAAAAGTCACGTTACTCAGAAAAAGAATAATCTATTTTCTCATATATGCGCCAGCATTTTTCTTTTTTCTTTTAGATTTAACTACTGACCAACTTTCGGGAGGATACAGGAGAGAATACTGGGGATGGACGTATAATATTCCTGAAAATCGATTACTCTATAACATAAATATTGCATGGAGTATTTTACTAGTAGTTCTATTCGTGTCTTTACTGCTTTTGTATTGGTATAAAGCTGAAGAACCTGTTGAAAAGCAGCGAGCCACGTATGTATCTGTAGGGGTGTGCGTCACCGCGATCATAGGGATCGCTACTGAAGTGGCGCTACCTATGATCAATATCAGGATTCCAGAATTAGCTATTGCTTCTCTAGCTGCTGGAATTGGGTTTGTTGTGTATGGATTGTGGAAGTACGAGCTCTTCATACTTTCTCCAACTGCAGCTGCAGAAGATATTGTTGTCTCCATGTCCAATTTGCTCTTTCTGGTCAAAGAAGATGGAACTATATCACTGGCTAACCACGCTGCACTACATTTGCTTGGATACAGTGAAAATGAATTGGTGGGCCAGCCGTTCAGACGTGTTGTTGCAGAACACGAATGGGAAAAAACTGAGGAGTATCCCCTGGAACGAGAGGGTATGAGCAATGAAGAGATACTATTTAAGACAAAGGATGGGAGAATGATACCTGTTCTGCTTTCAATCTCTGTGATTCGTAAAGATAAGAGAGATTTGGGTATGGTGTGCGTGGGCAGTGACTTAACTGATCGCAAACAAGTAGAAGAGGCACACAAAAAAGAGTTGCTCTTGAAAGAGATCCACCATCGAGTTAAGAACAATATGCAGATCATATCTAGTTTACTCAGTTTACAGTCTCAGTACATCAGGAATGAAATGTATAGAGAGATGCTCAAAGAGAGCCAGAACCGTATAAAATCCATGGCTTTAATCCACGAGAAGTTATACCAGTCCAGAGATCTGGAGAATATTGATTCCAAAGAATACATTATGGATATGGTTAACAAGTTGGTTCGGTCATATGGTGCTACATATATTGCAGTAACAGTAGAGGTGGAAGATGTTTCTTTAGGAGTAGATATTGCTGTACCCTGTGGATTGATTATTAACGAATTAGCCAGCAATTGTCTGAAACACGCCTTTCCTGACGGAAAAGGTGAGATCACAGTGGTTCTTCGCTCTGTTGATGGAACAATTGAGTTAACAGTCGCAGATAATGGTGTTGGTATACCGGAGGACATAGATTTTAGGAATGCAGAAACTTTTGGGCTGCGTCTGGTTACTATGCTGGTAGAAGATCAGCTTTGTGGTACTATCAGGTTGGCCAGGAGAAAGGGAACTGAATTTTATATTACCTTTAAAGAAACGAAATAGGCCAGATGTAATGGAATGATGGCACAAAATCTTGTGTGAATCCCTGGAAAAAATTTTGTAGGAATCAAGATTGACAAACCAGATTTAATAAATTTTCTTTTTTTTAGTAACATTGTCTTTCAAAGACATGACAACCCTACCAAATGAGAAGTATTTTAAATCTGCACCCCCTCTGCATCCCATGTATCAGGGGACCAGAGTTCGGTTAACCCCCTTGGAGAGAACTTATCTTCCCAAAACTTCGGAATGGCTGAACGACCCAGAGGTTATTGGACACTCAACACGGTCTGAACAGGTGAGCTTGGCAGAGCAGCAGATTTCGTACGAAAATTTCTCGAGAATGGAAACTATGAAAGTGTATGCGATTGAGACGGTAGACGGAGAACACATAGGGAATGGAATGCTCCGTCATATCGATTTTCACGATAGAAAGGCAGAACTCTCATTCTTCATCGGTGAAAAAGAATTGTGGGGGAAAGGGTATGGAACAGAAACACTCTCATTATTGCTGAAACTTGCTTTTGAAGGGCTGAACCTCAACAGGGTGTATGGCAAAGTATCCGTATACAACAAAGAAGCTCAAAAAATTATTGAAAAGATAGGGTTCAGAAAAGAAGGAATTCTAAGACAGGACTCTTTTAAAAACGGGATGTATATCGATTTTTTTGTCTATTCTCTACTTGCAGATGAGTATTTCCATGGCAAGGAAAAATCTGATTACGTGGGCTAGCATTGTGCACGTGAACCAATTGCTGTTACACGTGTAACATGAACAGTGAAGTGTAGTAGTCTCAGTCCAGGAGGACTATCCCGTGTGACAATGACTCTAAAGTGGAGGAGAACTCATAGTTCAATAAAAGACAGCTTCTCTCTCAAGTACAGGTAGTTCCCTACAAATTCTGATGTATACACCAGTAGATTAACTCCTTTTTTTGCAGCTTTTTTCAGTGTATCAGCAAATTCGGGATCAGTGTCTGCATTTGGAGAGAACTGGTGAGCATCTGGTCTCTGTACCATGAAAAGGATGTAACTGGTAAATCCGTGGTTTACAGCAGACATCAAGCTTCTCACGTGTTTTCTTCCCCTTTCAGTGGGGGCATCAGGGAATAACGCCAGTCCATTTCTCACCAAGGTTACCCCTTTTACCTCCATCAGAATTTTTTCGTCAAGACAGAAATCGAGCCGTGAATGTCCGTACGTATATTCGGGGATGATTCGTTTATAGTCTGGTAACTCAGGTATGGCTTTCTCGTGTAGCGCTTTCTTAACCAAGCGGTTGGGAACTCTCGAATCGCAGGACACTAGTGTATCGCCAGTGTAGATGCCAACTAAATCGTATTTGGTCTTTCTGTGAGGGACATTCTCTTCTCTGAGTAACACTTTGGATTCAGGCAGTAACAATTCTGTTAACCTCCCTGGATCATGAAGGTGCACCTCTGTAACTTTGTCGTTCAACACTACGGTGCACAAGAACCTGTTGACCCTTTGTACGAATTGAGCTTCAATCACATCTCCTATATACACTGATGTCATTGTTTTAACCGCACATGTAACAGTCTGGCTATATTTCCACCAAAAATATTAGCTTTGTCTTCCTCTTTCACGGCTAAAGAGTTTAGAATTGCCATCTGTTCTTCCAATATAGTGTACCGGTACCCTCGAGGAAAAAAATTCGAGTCTGTACCAAAGATTAGTCGATCTGCACCCAAAACGTTTAAACATTTCCTGAATACACCTTTTAAATCTATGCTGTACGGTAAATACTCTATCCACCTGTTGGAACTTGATGTATCAAAGTAGATATTCTGACACTGATAACTGAGGAATAAGGCTTCTCTTAGAAATCCGCATCCAAAATGAGCCAAAATAAAGGGGACATCTGGAAAATCTCTGGCCACTGGATGTAAATCAATAGGATTTCCGTATCGTAAATCAGAGAAGTACCCAATAGATACACCAAAGTGGATAGTAATCGGTATTTTGAGCTTTTCAGCCATTTCATACACAGGGTAACACTTTTCATCAGAGACGGAGAAAGCACGATTCACTGGGTATAACTTTAATCCTTTTAGTCCTGCTTTGATATCTTCCTCTAGCAGGTTAGGAGCATCCTCTTCTCGGGGATCTACACTGGTAAACCCGATGAATCGATCGTTGCTGCAGAACCTGATTAAATCCTCATTGTGAGGTTCAAAGGTGAGAAAGACACCTTTTTTTATACTGTATTTCTCAAATTCCTGAGTCCATAATTCGATCATTTTCTGCAGAGGATATATATCATACCCTGGTAGTTTGAACTGTTCTCTCCTCTTTTTTATGACTTTCTCTTCTTCTTGGGTTCTTCTCCACTTTTTGGCCATGGATTCTGTAATGAGATGCATATGGCCATCGACAATAGAAAAAGGGTGCATGACCTCAATGGGTATTACATGTATATAAGTACTCTCTCCGCCTTTAGATACTTCTCGACGTGCAGCAGTTCTATGAATTCCAGGGGATTGTCCCAAAGGAAGGAAAGTATGTTACGATCATTTTGATCACCAAAAGTACTCTCTCCGCCTTTAGATACTTCTCGACGTGCAGCAGTTCTATGAATTCCAGGGGATTGTCCCAAAGGAAGGAAAGTATGTTTCGATCATTTTGATCACCAAGATAATAGATCAATAGAATGTGCTTTATGGTTGAATTGTGGATGAAATGATAATTTACCTGGAATGTTACACGTGTAACAAATCGACCTACAAAGGCGACAGACCCAGTATCGGAATCAGGAAACTGCTTTCAGATGTGCCAAAGGAAGGTGTAGGCTATTCAATCCTTTTATATGGTACTACCTGCACCTGATAGGTTCGAACAGTAAAGTCTAACTGGAGTATTAATCTGTACTTTCGTAGTCTCCATCTCTGTTCTCTTTGTAGCATTGTTCACACTGGTTCGATTATTTTTTGATTGATCATATCCCATTGGTCATCTAGGACAGCTGATGTTACCTTCCCGTTCTCCACTGTTACCACAGCAGTATGGTGGGTGATCACTTGAAGTACTCTCTGCTTTGATCTGTTCCCGTATCCTGCGTGCCTGCATGTGAACTCAAAAACGAATACCCAGCAAGATGGACACTGTAAGGTTTTTGTTTCCACAAACTTTAGGTCTGCTCCGTCATACTTGTAGGTAGAGCTTTTTTCCACGAATTCTCGTGCAATTTTGAGGCTTTCTTCTTCTGTAACTGTACTGTCCTGATGGTCCACCTGTTCCTGTTCCTGTTCTTGTTTTTGTTCTTCAGGCTGTTCTTCGGAGGGTGACGTATAAAAGGCTTGAATACCGCCTATGATCACCGCAACCAGCGCGAGTACTACTACAAACACATATATCCTATTCTTTACCATAGTTATTCACCTCTTTCTTTTGTGAGAGTTTTCGTGCGTATTTTTTGATTTGCACAAGTATTATTGCGTATTCAGGTATATAAACCTTTTGATTAGCTTCAAAATATCTTGAAGTTATCCTTATATCTTTTTGAATCTATGTAACGTTCTTGAGTAAATCTCCTGCAATGTGCTGTTATTTCATATTTTATCAATAAATAAAGTTCTATACGAGTCTAAAAAGGAAAATTATGAGTTTAAATTTCTGCTAACTTTTTTTTCTGTTTGAGAACTTGTCATTGGAAAAGAACAGTAAAAGATACCACTGAGAAAAACCAGATAAAAAACTCTTTTACTTATACATCTAAAATTGTCTATTTTCATTGAATCAATAAAATTCATGATAATTTTTCTGTTACACGTGTAACACGACAAAGAACACTCAAAGGCGGGACAACTTTGTTCAACCAAAAAAGTTATATAGGTTGTGCGTGATGGTTTCTTGAGTCGGAAGTCCCAACAAGGGACTGCACAAATGAAGGGAAAGGAGGTGAAATAATGTATGCAAGATTGATATCAGCTGGAAGCGCATCCACAATACAGGCGGGCTGTCGCTTTGGACATGAACCTTGGGGCGAACCCTGTACCGCTATTGGATATAATCCTTATTTCTCATCCTGTGGTACAGGATCAATCCCATGTTGGGCGTAGCATGACTTCGCCTTTCATTATGCCGTGCAGTAAGTGAGGGTTCCTGAAAAGAGCTGAGACCCACCATCTGTATTTTTATTTTTTTATTTTTTTGGAATTCTTCCCATAACTCGACAGGTACCTTTTACAACAGGTTGTTTTGGATTTCAATATATTTTTCTCTTCCTTTAAGTTCCTTATTTTTCAATATTTGAGAGTTCATTCTGTCATAAACTGCCCAATAAATGGAGTAGATCCTTTCATTTTATTCTCATTCGAGAGTTGAAATTTTAAAGAATGGAACCTATGTGGACTCATAAATCTTTTTTTATCAGCGATCAACATAATAAATGGATTCACTCAATGTTACACGTGTAACAAACGAGACCCAAATTTGACAATCCTCCTATCTGTAACACAAATGAACGGTAAAGGTTATAAATGTCGAATGTTGCTACCTTTTATGGACATAAAAGCTCAGATAGAGTGGCTCATAACGTTCCTGGTAATTGTTGGTGGATTTGGATTGATACTAACCTCAGTATCTGAACTATCGCATGTGCACTTTGTGGCGGGCCTCCTCCTTTTCACTGTGGGTACCTACTGGTATGCTTATCGGAAAGGTTATTTCATGGGGAAGTATGATGCACTCGTGGAGCAAAGAAAAGAGGAAAAATGAGCTGTGGTAAGCTTTCAGGTGCAGACTCCTCAATTGTACTTTTAATAACATTATAACCCTTGGAAATCAATTGTTATACGTGTAACAGAATCGGGATAAATACCAAACAATTGACACAATCCCCTCTGTTAATAATCTACCTGTGATGATTACCATATATGTTCTTCAGAAAAAACTTATTTTGCTCTCCTTGCTGAAAATGTAGAATCATCTCCGTGGTGGATTCTAAATTCACCCTCTACAATATCTTTCCCTTTGAGTCTAATCCAACCGCTCCCACTGATCGGGTCACATTCGTCACATCCCTCCCAGGTGAATTCAAACCGTTTTCCATCTGGATACTCAACAACTTTCCCGTCTATTTCACCCGAAACTAGACCAAATTGAAAATGTCCTAAATTGTTCAAGTCTATCTTGATGTAAGCCTGAACTTCCATGTTGAAATAATCCTCATCCCACATTTCCATTTCATAAATATGCCACATTCCTGTGAAGTCCATGTTATCCTCCTTTTTTTGCGGAAATGTCATTCCACTCATTTTGTGTCACACTTTATAAGGTAAGATCATTTATAAGTGTAATGATTCATCTTGTTACTCCTGTAAAATGGCAAAATATTGTCCTTTGTTCACTTAATGCCGGAGAAATTAGAAATTTAGGGGATTATACCTTTTTTCAAAGCAAACTACTTAAATGATGCAATTGATTACATGCTTGGAACCCTTTATGACGGTGCTGGCGTCCTCTATGGGCAGCTCAATGGCATCACTGTAAGAACCCTTATCATTCCTGATATAGTAGATAAATCTCTTCTAATGTTAAAAAAACCCAATATTAAATAGAGAAGAAATGTTACACGTGTAACAAAAGTCGCAGCATTGACACCCTCACATTGAAAGAGATAATAAAGAAGGTGAAAAAATACAGGCCCTGAAGGAGAGAAAGACTATCAAGTCGAGTATGACAATCCACTCAGATAATAAAATATCGATAACGATATAACTCTTCAAAGCCAATTTTCCTGTAAAAAGAGATTGCTCCTGAATTATCACCTTGAACCTGCAGGTACACATGAACTGCAGAATGTGATCTTCCCCATTGGATCATTTGAGCCACCATAGATTGGCCAATTCCTTTTCGACGGTAATCTGGGTTGACAACAAGGGAATAAATACCCAAATACTCTCGTTCGATTACGCCAAGCCCAACTCCTATGATTTCATTGGATTGTCGGGCACAGCAGAACACTTTAGAGAAGGGTATCCTCTTTATGATAGTTTTTCGCCCTTCCAGGGATTTGCGGCTGTAATGTGAGAAGTCTGCAAGAGCTTGGAACCAGCGATCAACCCCTTTGTGTTCGAGAGAGTAGGTGTATCCATCATTTACGATGGTGTGAATGTCTTCTCTTTCGGCCACCATGACCAGAGTTTCATCAGTACTTACATACCCCAATGACAGAAGTATCTCCTGGAGGTTGTAGGGCTCACAATAATCTGGCAGCTGGAAAATTACGGGTAGACTCTTTTCTTTGTATATTTTTTCTACTGTTTTGACATCTTTTAACAGGTTTTGACCAGTATATCGAAGGGGGAGTACACTATTTGCTCGTTTGGTAACCCCTTCAGATAACCGTAAAACCCAGCCATGAAGGAAAATATACGTTTTGGCAGGCCATGCATTTGATGAGAGTTCTTGGTAAAGGAGAATCTGTGCTTTGTTATTCATGCACTTGTTGTATTTGTGGAAGACATAAGTTTTTCTCTTGAATTTTATGGATATCAGAATTTATGAGACTCAATGGTCAATCAACAGCAAGCATCATACTTGAAGGAGTTGCTATAGCAGCACCTAACTCTTCATATCCTCAAAGAAGCTCATCTGTATGTAGTTTCACTTCTACGCTCAATCTTTACTATTAAAACTTCCTTTTTCTCACTATCAATCGTATAAAGAATTCTGTACTTTCCTAAGCGTTTTCTCCTTATGTTACTATAGCTTTCAATTTTTACTGTACCTTTATGAAAAGGATTCTCCTTGATTTCCAAGATTGCCTCATTGATTCTTGTTTGTATCAATTCTCATCTTTTTTATCTGATGATAGCTTTTGTGAGAAAATATTATTTCAAAATTCACTCGAATACATCCTCATATGTGTAATAATCACCTTTTTCTCTTGCTGCGACAGCATCCAGTATGTCCCGCATATCTGTTTCTGTGAGTATTTCATCTCTATTAACAATATGCACAGTAATTTCATCTGTATCTATTTCTGCAGGATTTACAATCTTGAAAACTCCTTTTTCATATATCACATCTACTTTCATCTTTTCACCATTTTCATGTAGCTGTATGTGTACTTAAACCTTTTTCATAAATTTTGATAAAGAACATCTATTCAGGATTCTGGATTGAAAAATCGCTTCTTCATGGTAGTAGTGTATTCAGATTTATTATGTCTTTTTCTCACACCTTCTTCTGTTATTGTGACAGTCATTATATGAAATCTGATTTGACGTACTCACTTCTCACTCTTTTTCTTTGAGCTCTGAACTCAGATCCTCTAACCATTCATCTGCGCACTCTTCCATTTTTTTGTCGTGAAATTTGGACCATCTCTCCCGTTCTTCTGGATACTCCATGAGGGTGGCCTCAAACATGCGAAAAGCTCCTCTCCCATCGATTGCAGTGTACAGCCGTCTTTTGAGTTCTTGATCTTCAACAGTCTCTATGAACTCCACCATGAAATTGTATGCTTCATGTGAAGAAATTGGATCAATATACACGTATCTTTCCTCATCAACTTCTTCTTCATCAATTTCATAATCAATAGTACTCAGAATTTCTCCTGTTTCCAAATCAAGGTAAGAATAAAATCCACTGCGATCATTTAATGCCCAAATCAAGGCACTTTTATTTATCTTTGGAAGCTTCATGAATACATTCTCTCTGATATCTTTTAAAGGCTACTGAAACAAGAAGTGTAATAATCCCGTTCACGATACCAGGAGCGACTATCCTGAGTTTTGCAGGGAAATATCGTCTGCATATCGTGTCAAGAATGTTACCTGCAGATAGCAATGTTACATACAAGTCCAAGAGAGAATTGACAATATACTCCTTGAGTCTCAGAATTCGAGAAATAATTAGAAATAACAGATTTATTTTGTTACACGTGTAACAATTGACACCCCACGTTTTGGATAACACCGAATTGAATAGGTTCCTCCCATTTTAGATGTACAGAAAAGTCTTTAATGAGAAGCTCATAATACTTAAAAGGTGAGAACCATGTATTGTGATATCGTTATCAAAAACGGGAAAATCATTGATGGAACGGGAAATCCCTGGTACCACGGTGACATTAGTATTAAAGATGGAAAAATTGCTGAAATAGGTCCACACCTAAAAGGTGGCAAAGAGATTGATGCTACCGGTAAGGCAGTATGCCCTGGATTTATTGATATGCACTCCCATACAGACTATATTTTACCCTTTTTTAATAGTATGGAGTCATTTATACGGCAGGGGATAACGACCTGTGTCGTGGGGATGTGCGGCACCAGCATGGCCCCTATTCATCCTGAGAAAAAAGATGTGTTCAAAGAAATTTTGAGCCATTTCATTCCCTTGTTTAAAGATTTTGAGTTTACCTGGTGCACATTTACAGAGTACTTGGTAGAAATGGAAAAAATTGATGTTCCTTTAAATGTAGCATTTTGTGTTGGATACGAGAATGTACGAATCTGCGGCGGAACCGGGTTTGAGAATCGTCAACCTACCTCTGAGGAACTTGAAAAAATGAAGGAATATGTGAGAGAGGCCATGGAGGCGGGAGCCTTTGGCATGAGTACTGGGTTGATCTATGCTCCACAGGTCTATGCGAAAACTGAAGAAATAATCGAGCTGGCCAACGTGGTGGCTAAATACAATGGGTTATACTTCTCCCACATACGTGGTGAGGGTGGAACAGTCATAGATGCAGTAAAAGAATTCATTACAATTGTGGAGAAGTCAGGATGTCGCGGCGGACAGATAGCTCACCATAAAGCTTCTGGTAAGCCCTTTTGGGGCACCAGTGAACAAACGCTACAATTAATAGAGGAAGCCAACAAGAACGGGGTGAATGTGACGTGCGATTCATATCCGTATAATCGGGGGTTATCAACCCTTATGACTGCACTTCCGCTGTGGGCCCAAGAGGGAGGTCCTGAAAAAATTATGGAACGACTGCAGAATCTTGATGTACGAGAGAACATCAAAAAAGAGATTATGAGCACAGATACACTTGAGGGCTGGGAGAACTGGATTAAAATCAATGGGTTTGACCGATTATATATCTCTTTAGCTCATACAGAGAAATGGAAAGACACAAGAGGGAAGAGCATTTCAGAAATCACTAAAATGAAAGGGAAGGCAAATGAGTGGGAAACCTTTTTTGAATTGCTCATTGATGAGGAGTTAGGTGTCTTTATTACGTTGGAGTCCATGGGTGAGGAGGATATTAAAAGAATTATGGCCAGTCGGTACCAGATGGTGGGAACTGATGGTTCAGGAATACCAAACGATCCCAGTTTAGGAGCGTTTCATCCGCGATTTTATGGGACATATCCGAGGATTTTAGGAAAATACGTGAGAGAAGAGAAAGTGTTAACGCTGGAGGATGCAATTCGTAAAATGACTTCGTTCCCTGCTCAGAGGCTGGGGTTACAAAATCGAGGGTTGTTAAAGAAGAATATGTGGGCTGATATGGTGGTTTTTGATCCAGAGACAGTAATTGACAAAGCCACCTATGAGGACCCCCACCAGTTTCCAGAGGGCATTGGTTGCGTGATTGTCAATGGTGAAATTGTTGTTGAGAATGGTGTGCAGATAGAAAGATATCCGGGGAAGATCTTAAAGCGTCCCACCTAGATGAAAGTGCTGCATTGAGGAAATTGTCAAGTCCTCGGGAATGAGAAACTTCAACTTTCTTGAATATCATCTTTTTCAGAACTAATGCGATAAAAGCCAATATTGTTACACGTGTAACAAAATGAGACAATCACCGACAATTAACAACTCCACTTTGAGGAAACATATTTATGGATGAATAGAATGTATGACTGTGATACTATGGTATCGAACGTTGCTGCAATTGACATCGACAAAGATGTTGAAAGAGCTTTCAAAAAAGCGCTCACCTTGATAGACATAGATGACTTGAATACAAAGGAGAGGCCTGTTGCTGTCAAAGTAGGTGTCTTCAACCACAAAAAAGGACACCATTACACCACAGTTGACTGTGCCAATGCGATCGTGAAAGGGTTTGATAAGGCTTCCACAGTTTATGTGGTGGAGTCAGATAACTACAAGGGGAAGGGTTCAGAAAGACTTCAAATCTACAAAGACGTTTTCAGTAACCATGTTGTACCTTTCAACCTCTCAGAAGATTCAGAAACGAAAGAAGTTCAGATTACTGATGAAAAAATTGGATTTTCCCACATCCTCTTCAAGCCCACTGTCATGGTGAGCACCCACGTCTTGCGAGAAGCTGAGATTGGAAGCATTCTAAAAAATCTTTTAGGGTTAATACCTGACCGCAAAAAAGCACGATTCCACACAAAGCTTGTACCAGCCCTCCTCGATACTTATGAAGCCATAGGCGGGATAGACCTTGCTGTCTTGGATGGCACATTTATGTATTCAGAATCAACTGATGTAGAGTATGGTGTAAAAACAAATGTGCTCATTGTTGGCAGGGATGCAGTTGCAGTTGAGGCTGTTGGTTTAAAACTTGTGGGCTTGAATCCGGAGAGTATACCTATAATACAGGAAGCTGTGAAAAGAGGCTTAGGTGAAGGGAATTTGGAGAAAATAAATATTTTGGGGAGTTCTTTGGATACTCTTACTGAAAAAATACAGCAGCAATTGAAAAATCGACAATAAGTAGATGAACTAACTGAAGCAGATGACTATGACAAAAAAATACTGAAAAAAGATGAAATGTTACACGTGTAACAAAAGTGAGAAAAGTGCCAAAAATCGTTAATACTAACTTGGTGATATACATGAAAAATTTTATTCTGCTCATGTGCTCACATTTGCCATCATAGTGCAGGAACATATATAAGTACAATACTTCAACCTAACGAGTGAGAACTATGTCCCTTACAGAATCAGGAATAACCCACAAGAAAACTGATGAAATGCTTGTAGCGAGCATAAATTTTCGCGGTATTTTTCAGGATATACCTCCAAAACTCGAGAAACTATCCCAAGAATGTAAAGAATACATTTGTGGTCCTCCAATCACCATTTATGACTATGGGGTCTACAGCGAAGGAGGTATTGACATTGAAGTTTGTTTTCCAGTGACGCAAAATATAGAAACGGAGGAGATCAAAACGAGGATGCTCGAAAGTGCAGAAGTTTTATCTTTAATCCATTATGGACCATATGAGAACTTGAGAGAAAGCTATCAAAAACTCTATGGTTATTTTAGAGAGCATGGGATAACAGCAACAAATTTAGGGCGAGAAATCTATTTAGAATTCAACCCTGAGAATCCTGAAGAAAATGTGACCGAATTACAGGCAGTTTTGCACAAATGGGATGATCGATTTGTCAAGAATGTGGAACGAGTGCTTGGTGCTGAGGCACGAGACAACGTCATGGAAAACAAGAACTTGTTCACGTTAGAGTCCAGTAAAGATGAGAGAGCCACGTGGATCAAAGCTGCTATGGAACAATTGGATGCACGAGCAGATGATTACCAGAAATACGACATACTGTCGAGGTGTGCCCATGATTTTTCTCAAAAACGCATAGCAAACTTGAGGAGTATCTATGAGAAAACTGGAGACGTAGATGAGGTTCTAAAGGCAATGCATGAGGACCCCGCCTGGTATGAGGATCCAATACGGAAAGGGAACATCATCTATGTAGAGAAGGTCCCGTATAATCAGAAGGGCTACCAGGAAGCGAAGACTGAAGCAGAGAAAAAAAGGAACTACTGCCACTGTCCTCTAGTGAGGGAGTACTTGGATGAGATTCCCTCCACGTTTTGTTACTGTGGATCTGGCTGGTATAGGCAGCAGTGGGAAGGCATTCTTCAAAAGCCGGTGAAGATTGAAATGGTGAAATCGCTGCTCAAAGGGGATGATACCTGCGAATTTGCGATTCATCTTCCAAAAGAGGTAGTAACCAATGGATAGCAATGTACAGTACATTCACGGGAGATAGAATGGAGAAATGATGAAGAAATTTAATTCATTTATGTATTAAGAGAGGTGAATAGAATGGATCTGGATGAAGCACTCAAGGGGAGAAGAAGCATTCGAAGCTACCGTGACAAAGAGGTTCCAAAGGAATTGATCAGACAGGTCATTGAAGCTGCTACCTTTGCTCCTTCAGCAAAGAACGGACAGCAATGGCAGTTTACCGTGCTCACAGGTGATGCAAAAAAGGAGTTAACCGATTTGTTCAGGCACAGTTTGGAGACACTTTCTGAGAGAATTGGTCGAGAGAATATGGGGTCCTCTTTCGGATCGTGCAGGATTATGGAGGAAGCACCTGTTGTGATCATGGTATGGAACGCTGGAGAGATGGGATGGGAGACTGAAACCCACAGTGTTGCAGCTGCAATTCAGAACATGCTGTTAAAGGCGTACAGTCTAGGGTTAGGAACGTTATGGATTGGCGACATCTTTTATGCGCATGAACCTGTGGAGCACCATTTTGGTAAGCCCTGGAAGTTAACTGCAGCTGTTGCGCTTGGATGGCCTGCCCACATTCCAGAGCCACGACCAAGGAAATCAGTTGATGAAGTCAGTGAGTTTTTGGGCTCATAAGAACTTTCGGAATCGTTGAATACTAAAGATCGGACAATGGATAATAAAAGTGATAAAAGAATTAGTGGATTGAGAATGATTTTTGGAGTTCATGAGAAAAAGGGACCTGAAAATGCTAGAACGATATGCTCCTACATGCAGATATGGGTTTTAAGGCCATACAGAACCCTTATAAACAGAAAAGTGAAGATGCTGTATGGTAGCTAAGATAATGCGCCCACCTGTGTGTCATTTCTTGGCATATTTGAATCGGATCGATGTCAGCCACCTAGACAAGACTGTACTAGATTGCGGAGCAGGCGGCAGCAACCCGCCATTAGCACTCTTTTACGAGAGAGGACACAAAACCTATGGGATTGATATTGCTGAAGATCGAACTGAACTTGCCAACACTTTTTGCCGTGAACATGATATGAATCTCAACATCATCAGGGGCGATATGCGGGATATCCCCTTTGACGATGAATCCTTCAGCTTCGTCTATGAATGTGATTCCATGTGCCACCTAACGAAGAAAGACATCATGGCAACTATAAAAGAAATGACCAGAGTGCTCAAAAAAGGTGGGTATTTATCTGTGGGGTTTAAGGCGCTGGATAACTGGCCTTTGGATGGTGAGGAACGATGCCCCGGCGAGTTTTGGAACCAATACGACGAGGAGGAGTATATGCACAGTTACTTCACAGATGAGGAGCCTGACCAGTATTTCACTGGGTTAGAAATCGTCTGGAAAGGGAAGCAGACTGTGTTGTACAGCGAATGGGTCGCACAGATGTCTCAGGAAGACTGGATTGAATGGTATGACGACACATGGACACGATACTCGAGAGAAGAGTGGATCAACCTGTATAACGAGCGCTTGTTGCGATTCCGTCAGTCATCTTTACAGTACATTGCTCAGAAACCCATTTAGCACAAAAAGCTCAAAAATGGTGGAGTTCAGATTCTTAAATCAAATCTAGTAGCTGAAATCAATAGAATGTTACACGTGTAACAATTGAAAACAGCCCAACAATGACAACCCCAAAATGACAAAAGAGTTATATATTTGAACACAAATAATTATGTAATGTTAGATGAACTCAGAATTTTGGGAGACACTCCGTTTGACAATATAGGTGAGAAAGATCCTTTGGGGTATGACGAATTTGTGGATTCTTTTGTAGATATAATACTCAACTCAAAGGAGGCAACCCCTTTTACTATTGGTATTCAAGGAGAGTGGGGTGTAGGCAAGACGACAGTCATGAAGAGGCTACAAGAAAGACTTAAAGAGAAAGAATGTTTAACTATATGGTTTAACCCATGGAAATATGCTGAAAAAGAAGAAGTATGGAGGGGGTTAATTAAAACTGTATTTGATGAATTTTCGAGTGATACTATTGAAAAGATATTGAGTGAAAAAAAAGAAATCTTAATCAAAATCGTAGATACAATAACAAAGAAGTTGGGACTGGGAGAGACAATTTCAGAATTGAGGGATATTTTCAGGCTTGATACTCGTTTTATTAATGAATTTGAATCAATAATGGAAGAAATGATCACAAGACATCTGGAAGAAAAGGAAAAAGATCTTTTGGTTATTTTTATTGACGATTTGGACAGATGCAGACCTGAATGTGCTATAAGAATTCTTGAGGCCATCAAACTCTATTTATGTGTTCCAAAGTGCGCTTTTATAATTGGATTTAATAGGGATGTGGTAGATAAAGGCATAGAAACTATCTACGGCAAAGATTCAAACATTAATGGCACGGATTACATAAAAAAAATTATGCAACTACCTTTCAAAATTCCAAAACCTGGAAAGAAGGAGATTGCTAAATACACTAAAAATTGTATAAATAAAACTGGTGCAAAGGATATTTTTAGCGAAAATGGAAGAATTAAGATTGAGTACATTAAAATAATAGTTCAGGGGACAGATTCAAACCCCAGGGAGATAAAAAGATTTCTTAATTCATTTGTCTTACTTCATAATATTAAGCAAGAAAAAATGGGGAGAACCTACGATCCTAAAAAGATGATATTTTTATTGCTCATCCAATTGCGATGGAACGATTTGTTTAGACTCATTGATAAAGATGGAAACTTAATGATACTTCTCCATGAGTATGTTAGAGGAGACAAGAGATCTAGAGAGAAGTTAAAAGATAAATTGAATCCTATACTGGAAAATAAAGATTTTTTGAAATTTTCAAGAGATAATATCCCAGATTTTGAGGATATAAATGAATTAGAGAAATACTTGGAGCATTTTATGGTGCCGAAAATTGAGAAAGAGCCTATAACAGAAGAAGAATGGATCAATCTTCTTTTGACTAATGTCGAGGAATTCAATAGATTGAGACTGAAGAAGAAACTCGTATTTATTGACCTACATTCTGCTTATCTTAAAGGAGCTGACCTCAGTGAGGCTAACCTCAAGAAAGCTAATCTTAGGAACGCTAACCTCAAGAAAGCTAATCTTGTTAAAGCTAATCTTGTTAAAGCTAATCTTGTTAAAGCTAATCTTGTGGGGGCTATTCTCAGCGATGCTGATCTCAGCGATGCTGATCTCTGTGAAGCTGATCTCCGGAGAGCTATTCTTGTGAGAGCCAATTTCAGTGAAGCCGATTTAAGAGTAGCTAATCTTGTGGGAACTAACCTTACGGAGGCTAATCTCTGGGGGGCTAACCTCAGAGAAACTGACCTCACTGATGCTGACCTTAAGGAAGCTGACCTCACTGATGCTGACCTTAAGGAAGCTGACCTCACTGATGCTGACCTTAGAGGTGCCACCTTGAAAGATATCAAAGAATGGAAAAATGTTAGAAAATTTGAGAATACAATTTTGATTGATGTCAAAGAATTGTCAGAAGATGATCTTGAATATGCCAAGAAAAAAGGGGCAATTCTTAGTAAAAAGCAACTCAAGGAAAATCAAGAATAGTAACAAAAGATCTAGAGGAATTGTCTAAAAATGCAAAAGAGAAATAAAAGAACTATCCTAGCCCTAGTTCCACTATTTCGGCTATCGATGCATTCTTTTTGACATCTTCGATTCCGCGTAAACAAGAAGCTTTGGTAGTGTATCCTTCACTTACTGCAATTATTTCTCCAGTGGGTGCTTTAAGTCTGAACCTGAACTCTCCTGCTGCATCTTTGAATATTTCGAATTTTGGGTTCGCCATCTCATCACAAGATCATCTATGTTTCAAACAATAAAAATCTTTTGCCATAGTGGGTTGTCAAATCCTCTGTGGATGAGTTACCTGAAACTGAGTTATTACTTGAGAATAAGTTATTGTGTGGGATCACCCATCTATACTGCTCCTTATCTTATACCGTTATAGCCTGTGCATTACGTTTACATTCCCTAGTTCTTTAGTTTGCTCTGTTCTTGTCTATTTTCAGAAACCCTTAAAACGGAGAGCAATCAGAGGTGTCACATGGCAACGATGACGCGACCGGCTGTGTGCAATTTCTTGGCATATCTTGAAGGAATTGATATCACTCATTTGGAGAAGAATGTGTTAGAGTGCGGAGTAGGCGGCAGATACCCACCTTTAGCGCTCTTTTACGAGAGAGGGCACAAGACCTATGGGATTGATATTGCTGATGACCGGATTGTCCTTGCCAACGCTTTTTCCCGTGAACATGATATGAATCTCAACATCATCAGGGGCGATATGCGGGATATCCCCTTTGACAATGAATCCTTCAGCTTCGTCTACGAATGTGACTCTATGTGCCACCTAACGAAGAAAGACACTAATGTAACAATCAAAGAAATGACGCGGGTATTAAAAAAGGGTGGATATCTATCTGTGGGATTCTTCTTACTCGATAACTGGCCTTTGGATGGTGAGGAACGAAACGCTGGCGAGTTCTGGATTCACTATGGTGGAAGAGACGTCGTACACAGCTACTTTACAGATGACGAACCTGAACAGTATTTTGCTGATTTAGAAATTGTTTGGAAAGAAAAAAGGACCATACTGTACCGCGACGCGATCGCACAGATATCTCAAAAAGACTGGATCGAATGGTATGACGACACATGGACACGATACTCAAGAGAGGAATGGATCAACCTGTATAACGAGCGCTTGTTGCGATACCGTCAGTCATCTTTACAGTACATCGCACAGAAACCCATCTAGCACAAAAAGCTCAAAAATGGTGGAATTCAGATTCTTAATATCAATCCTAATAGCTGAAACCAATAGAATGTTACACGTGTAACAAATTGGTTTTATTAACTGCTTTTGGTTTCTTCTCATACAAAAACCTTCAAATTAAAAAGATGCGCAGTGAAGCTGTTATTCATCCTCTTCATGTTCAATTTCGGCATCGCAGAAACAGCATTTCCATACTTTTTGTCCTCCTTCTTCACAGAGATTCAACATCCAGTGGTGACAGACTTTTTGTTTGTCCTCTCCCTCTAATCTCATGACTGCAAAAATTGCAAGCTGAGCGAATTCATTTATAGGTCATTTATAGCAAAGAAGTTTCGTGTATAGCAAAGAAGTCATTTATAGCAAAGAAGTTTCGCAAAGAAGTTTCGTGCACCCTTTTATGGATATGCAATCTACAGAACCCTGCACAAAGATTAAATACTGTAAAAAGGAGAAGGCCATGTGAATGAGATCATAAAAGAGATATCTCGAGATGCAATAGTTCAGTGCATTGAGGGTAACTTTCACGATCTTTATATCTTTCTTGGACAACAAAGTAATAGAACACTTTCTGTTGATAGCCCCATATGGTGGTTGATAACCAAGCCATCTCTCTGGCCTAATACCCTCTTCAATGCACAGTTCGAACCCTCCACTGTAGAAGAACGCATTGACCAGATTATAGCAGAGATTGAGGCTGATCGTGTGCCATCTGTGTGGGCAGTGGGACCAGGATCAACACCAGATGATCTAGGGAATCGATTAGAGAGAAAAGGATTCACCAAAAAGGGAACACAAATAGGCATGGCTGCAAACCTAGTGGCATTGTCTGCAGATTCAACACTCCCAGAAGATAGTTCTGTTCAGATCGTCACTGACCAAGATACCCTTAGTAAGTGGACTGCAACAGTCGAAAAAGGTATGTTTGGCCAAAATATATTCGATCCCTCCTTTCTGGAGGCTTTACTGGGGAAACCAACTGTTACATTTTATTTAGGAACATGCAGTGGGAATCCAGTTGCTACCTCGTTCCTTTTCTTGTCATCTGGTGTTGCAGGCATCTATCTGGTTTCGACACTCCCCGAATACAGGAGGCGTGGAATCGGGACAGCGATGACAGTCAAACCACTTCTCGATGCACGAGCCATGGGACATCGTATCGGTATACTTCAGGCAAATCCAGCCGCTGAGAGTATGTATGCACGGATTGGATTCAACAGATACTGCACATTCGATTTTTTCAAGTGGGAAATGAAACGATAAAGCAATTTAGTGAGTTCAGCCAGTGGTCAAGAGACTGCTGCAGCCACTTTTGCTGAACAGTATTAGATGATGTTAAAACGTCCTGGATTCCCTAACACTGTTTCAGCTGCAATAGCCTGCAAAAATTGCGCCATTTCTTCTGATAGTTCAGCTTTATACATCAATCCCTCTGGGCTTTGCTGGAAAATGATGGCATAGAAAACACACGCACACAAATACGATCCTTCACTACTGGGATGAACCCCATCTATGTGCCAAAGACTCAACTGCGGATTTTGTGCAATTCCATTTTGCCAGGCAATACCAACTGGAGCCATCATTACGTCTAGTTCATTGGCAATGTCCATGTAACCTGAATACAGTTGTGCCTGCATGTCATCAAAATCTTTGAATCCAGCATCAGGAAGGCCGTCACGGTATCCCCACGTCACAAAAAGAATGAGGGTAGCACCGCTCTCCCTGACCTTGTCATGCAAAAGACGGACTGCCGGATACATGCGTTGGTTACGCTCATTTTCGATGGATGGAATAACACTCTGCTCCTGGAGAATCACGTAATCCCAATTCTGCTGCTCTATCTTGTGGAGCGTCGTTTCTGATGCTGCGTGGTCAGACAATGTCCAGCCTCCTTGAGCAGACATATCAACCTCCACCTCATGACCACCGGACCGCGCTAACTCAGCAACCATTTCAGGCATATCATTGAAAAACGTAAGGCTGTTGCCAATAAACAAGATTCGTGTCGTAGCATTGGTAGGCGTGGACGTAGGTGGAGAACGCTGTATGGTAAATGCGAGCAAGAGCAGTATGACTAACATGAAACCAATCACCCACGGCGCAATTCTTTTCCAGTTCATTGTATCTTCCTCACGTATTTTAATCCAGAAAGGCTTATTCTCATAGGTTGCCTAACGACCAGAACTACAGGTTCAAAGCAACCTTCACCTGAAGGACACTGCTGCTGACAATTCACCCGATGGGCGCTCACAAGAGCGGCCGGATGTACTGAGTATTTCGCAACCTCGTCTCCTTTGCCTTTTCTAGAATGATCCTTGCTTTCATTTTGCAATGTTAAATCCTTCTGTTGAACCAATCTACCCAGCCTCTTGAAAGGTGAGACAAGCATCAATTACGATGGACTTCGTAACCCAGTGTACTATTCCATTCTGCTCAGATGTCTCTTTCCAAGGAAGAGAAGTGTCATCCCCAGCAACCAACTCAACAGGATCATCACCAGCATACCTCGGGTCTCCCCAAAGAGAATGAGACAAGCGAGAAACAAAAATATTGAACCCTGCATGATTATTACCAGGTTCAATATGAACTCTCCTCCTTTTTCAGTGTACGCTGGCATCAGCAAATAGAGGCCTAGAGCTAAAGCCACAAATGCTGCAGCAATGAGCAGCACTGGCCCAGTGTAAGCCAACACAGATAGAAATGGAATATCAGGAACCTGGAAAACTGTTACTACCATGACAACCGCCACGATAGGAAGTACAACAAGCCAACCCTGAATCAGTCTCGTCTTGATAAGCATTCCTACACCTGAAGGTATCTTTTTGTATATGAAGAGAGTTTCCTTCC
>Ga0209636_10001090_pt1 | contig 27246 bp, 28 predicted proteins | sample DeeMarSWOR152_54_FD_187464 | JGI IMG/M metagenome (GOLD analysis project Ga0209636, IMG submission 187464) | Marine sediment microbial communities from White Oak River estuary, North Carolina - WOR-1-52-54 (SPAdes) (version 2) | ecosystem: Environmental > Aquatic > Marine > Intertidal zone >...
GTCAGGCTTTTGCCCTCATTCCCGGTATTTCGCGCTCGGGAATCACCATCTCCTGTGGCCTCTTGAGGGGAATGGAGAGGGAGTGGTCGGGGAAGTTTTCCTTCCTGTTGGCCATTCCGGCCATCGTCGGGGCCCTCATCCTGGAGTTTAAAATGCCATCGGAGATAGCCCAGGAGGAACTGTTCTCCATTCTAGCGGGAACCGTTGCGGCCATCGCCGTGGGTTACGTCTCCCTGAGGACATTGATGCATGTGGTGAAGAGGGGAAACTTGGCCCTCTTCTCATACTACTGTTGGGGTGCTGGGGCCATGACCATATTCCTCTTCATGAGGTGGTCTTAGTTATATGGTTTGTTAACGTCTCTGGGGGATTTGAGTGCCGGTTGTTGCCCGGGAAGTTGGCCGACAGTGTGGTTTGACGCTAACTGGTTTGATGGAAAAACGAGAAGACCTGCTGGGCGGCCTTTCTGTTCATTGTGGGAACCGATTCTAGCTCCTCCAAGGAGGCTTCCCTGACCTTCTTCAGGCTCTTGAAGTGCCGGAGGAGGTTCTTCTTTCTCTTCGCGCCAATGCCGGGGATTTCGTCCAGAAGGGAGTGAAAATCGCCTTTGCGCCTCAATTTCTTGTGGTAGGTGATGGCAAAACGGTGGGATTCGTCCCTGATTTGTTGTAACAAGTGGAGCGCGGGAGATGTTCTTGTCAGGGAGATGGGCTCCTTTCGTTTGGGGAGGAAGATTCTCTCCCCTTTTCTCTCGATGGTGGGAGTATGCCCCCCTTGGACTCGGTCCTTGGCCAATCCGATGACGTCGATCCCGTCGATGCCCAGCTCTTTCAAGACGCCGAGGGCCACGTTCATCTGTCCCTTTCCCCCGTCAACCATGACTAAATCGGGCAACTCCCCCTCTTGCAGTGCCCGTTGGTATCGCCTGGTCAGGATTTCATACATCTTCCCATAATCATCTGCGCCCACGGAGGACCGAATTCGAAAGCGACGATATTTTGATTTAAGGGGCTCTCCGCCTTCGAAGACCACCATGGAGCCAACAGCAGCGCCTCCCTTGATGTCGGAGATATCGAAGGCCTCGATCGTCCTCGGGGAATGGTTGAGGCGGAGCCTTTCCTGAAGTTCTCGCAAGATCTGTTCGGGATCGGCTTCAAGCCGTGTTTTGGAGAGGAGTACCTTTTCGGCATTATCCATTGCCATTCGGACGAGATGAAGTCGCCCTCCCCTTTTCGGCACCACGAGCTTTACCTTGACCCCTTTCTTCTCCGTCAGCCACTGCTCAATCAGCTCGTGGTCCTGAAGGGAAAAGGGGAGGAGAATCTCCTGTGGGATGAACTTGCCCTCCCGGTAGAACTGATTGATAAAGGAAGAGATGATCTCCTCGTCGGGCCACTTCTGACGTGAGAGGCTGAAGAAGCGTCCCCCCAGTAACATCCCGTTTCGAACGAAGAGGGTTTGAACCCCGATTCCTCCATTGCGGTGAAAAGCGATGACGTCTTGGTCGAGGAACCCCTTGGAGACGATGTGCTGTTTTTCGATCACCTTCTCTATGGAGTGAATTTGGTCGCGGATCCTGGCTGCCCCCTCGAAGTCGAGAAGATCGGACTTCTCCTTCATCCTCCCCTTGAGGATACGGATGAGCTCTTTGCCCTTTCCTTGGAGAAAGAGACGAACCTCCTTGACGATCTCCCCATACGTACGGGAATCAACCTTCTCCACGCAGGGGGCAAGACATCGTTCCATTTGATAGTTGATGCAGGGGCGCGCGCGGTTCTTAAACTTGGCATCCGTGCAGGTCCTCAAGGGAAACAGCTTATGGATGAGCTTGAGGGTGTTTCTGACGGCGAGGGCAGAGGGGAAGGGCCCGAAATAGAGGGACCTGTCTTTCTTGATCCTACGGACGATCATTAACTTGGGGAAGGGTTCCTCGAGGGTGAGCCGAAGACAGATGTAATTCTTGTCATCCTTGATCTTGACGTTATAACGGGGCTTGTGTTTCTTGATGAGGTTATTCTCAAGGATCAGGGCCTCCTTTTCCGACTCCGTGACGAGGTAGTCCACGTCTGCAATCTTGCTCATAAGGGTTCGGGTTTTGGCGTTCCTTTCATCGAACCTCTGAAAATAGGAGCGTACCCGGTTTCGGAGGTTCTTGGCCTTTCCGATGTAAATGACCACCCCCTTGGGATCCTTGAGCACGTAGACCCCTGGCGATTCGGGTAGAAGCTGTACCTTGTTCTGCACGTTCATTTCCTCAGTGCTGAGGTGACCGTGTCACCTCTCAGCTCAGCCTCCTGGAGGTGGCGGATTCGATCCCTCAAGAGCGCCGCCCTTTCGAAATCGAGCTCCTGGGCTGCCTGACGCATCTCCTTTTTTAATTTCTTGACCACCTTGGGGATTTCCCTTGTGGGGATGTACTCCGCTCGAGCCTCGGCAACCAGGGGAACGGTGTAGTAATCCGCCTCGTATACGGACGAGAGGATGTTCCTGATGGATTTCTTGATGCTGGTAGGCGTGATGTTATGGACTCGGTTAAATTCCCGCTGAATCTTTCTCCTTCTCCGGGTTTCATCCAAGGCCATGGCCATGGAACGGGTGATTTGATCCGCGTACATGATAACGCTTCCGGAGATGTTTCTCGCCGCCCTTCCGCAGGTCTGGATAAGCGATCTGGTCGACCGCAAAAATCCTTCCTTGTCCGCATCAAGGATGGCAACCAAGGAAACCTCGGGGATGTCCAGGCCCTCCCTCAGGAGGTTGACCCCGATCAGGACATCGAACTTTCCGAGCCTGAGATCTCGTATGATCTCGACCCGTTCGAGGGTATCGATCTCCGAATGGAGGTATTTGACCCGAAGGCCGAGGTCGACGTAGTATTCGGTGAGGTCCTCGGCCATTCTCTTGGTCAGGGTGGTGACCAGGACCCTCTGGCCATTTTGAACGCGCTTTCTGATCTCCTCCAGGAGATCGTCCACCTGATTCGTTGCCCTCTTCACCGTGATGTCGGGATCAATCAGACCGGTCGGTCGAATAATCTGTTCAATCGCTTGGCCCTCTGCCTGTTGGAGCTCGTAATCCCCGGGGGTGGCCGATACGTAGATGACCTGATGGATGCGCTCGTCGAATTCGGAAAAGTTGAGGGGGCGGTTGTCCAGGGCGGAGGGCAACCTGAAACCGTACTCGACCAGGGTTTCCTTTCTCGATCGGTCGCCTCGATACATTCCCACCAGTTGGGGAATGGTAACGTGGCTCTCGTCGATGATTAGAAGGAAATCGGCGGGGAAGTAGTCCAGCAAGGTCGGTGGAGGTTCCCCTGGCATTCGACCCGTCAAGTGTCGGGAATAGTTCTCGATCCCGGGGCAGTACCCCAGTTCCTGCAGCATCTCAAGGTCGAAACGGGTTCTCCCTTCCAATCGCTGGGCCTCGAGGAGCTTATCCTGGGATCTCAGCTCCGCCAGCCTCTCCTCCAATTCTCCGTGGATATTCTCGATGGCGCTTCGCATCCTTTCCTGCGTGGTGACATAGTGGCTTCCCGGATAGATTGCAATTTTGTCCAACCTCTCCGTTACCTTCCCCCTCAGGGGGTCGATCTCCGAAATAGCCTCCACCTCATCGCCGAAGAGCTCGATGCGAATGGCTCGATCCTCCTCATACGCTGGGAAGACCTCCACGATATCCCCCCGGACCCTGAACGTACCGCGGTGGAAATCGATGTCGTTTCGCTCATATTGGATTTCCACGAGCTTACTGAGGATTTTCTCCCTTGATACCATCGCGCCCCTCTCCAAAAAGAGGAGCAGGCCGTGGTAAGCCTCGGGCGATCCCAATCCATAGATACAGGACACGCTCGCCACGATGATCACATCGTTGCGGTCTAGGAGGGATCGGGTGGCGGAGTGTCTCATCTTATCGATCTCGTCGTTGATGGTAGTGTCCTTCTCGATGTAGGTATCCGTTGATGGGATATATGCTTCGGGCTGGTAGTAGTCGTAATAGCTCACGAAGAATTCCGCGGCACTTTCCGGGAAGAGGTCCTTGAATTCCCCGAACAGCTGAGCTGCCAGGGTCTTATTGTGGGAGATGACGAGGGTGGGTTTTTGGACCCTCTCGATGACATTGGCAATGGTAAAGGTCTTCCCGGAACCGGTAACTCCGAGGAGCACCTGATGTTTTTCCCCCTCTCGGATCCCCCTGCTCAATTTCTCGATGGCTTTGGGTTGATCCCCCGTTGGCTCAAATTCCGAGACGAGCTTAAAAGGTTTCATTGTCCCGATGGCCCTTTCCCCGGCCGGGAAGTATTAAAAACCCTATAAATTATGCTATCTTTGGGACCCCTCTTTGTCAAGAAATCCGTGGAGGTCTCAGAAAAACTCGCTCCACGAACACGATCCTCTAATGCGGTCTGCTGTCCGCCGTCTTCGGTCCTAATCATCACGAACAGGAGAGTCAATGTCAAAGTTCCAAGTTGGGAATCCCTCCCCCCTGATAAAAAATTCCCCCTTCCCTTGACAAAGGAGACGGGAGTGATTATCTAATTATAAACATTAGGTAATTTCAGTCGATCGCACTTCCATGACCTACTGATCGGAAGTCCAAGGCTTATTATTAAAATAGCAATTTTAACGGAGTGACCGTTTGTCTTACTTGAATGAAAGGAGCGGTTGAAAATGGCAAAGGGGAAAATGAAGATCAGGCCACTGCAGGACAGGGTAATCGTGAAGCGGCTGGAAGAAGAGGAGAAAACCGAGGGCGGGATAATCATCCCGGACACCGCCAAGGAGAAACCGATGGAAGGCAAGGTAGTTGCCGTGGGGAAGGGTAAGGTCTTGGAAGGTGGAAAGGTGCTCCCCCTCGATGTGAAGGTGGGTGACCGGGTGCTTTTTGGCAAATACGCGGGGACGGAGGTTAAATTGGAGGGTGAGGAACATTTGATCATGCGTGAAGAGGACATATTGGGGATTATAGAGTAGCGACGAGGAACTAAGAATTTCACGAGAGGCGGCAATTAATAAGGGAGGTTGGTGAAAATGGCAAAGGAACTTAAGTATGATCAAGATGCCAGGGGAGCAATACTGAAAGGAGTTAACATATTAGCCGAGGCGGTGAAGGTGACATTGGGCCCCAAGGGGAGGAACGTGGTCCTTGAGAAATCCTTCGGGTCCCCGCAAGTGACCAAAGATGGGGTAACGGTGGCCAAGGAGATCGAGCTGGAGAACAAATTCGAGAATATGGGAGCCCAGATGGTTAAGGAGGTGGCCAGCAAGACCTCAGATGTGGCGGGTGATGGGACGACCACGGCCACGGTCCTGGCTCAGGCCATCTACCGGGAGGGATCCAAGATGGTTACGGCTGGGGCCAACCCCATGGATGTCAAACGGGGCATCGATGCGGCGGTGGGTGCAGTCGTCGAGGAACTGAGGAAATTGAGCAAGCCCACCAAGGACCAAACGGAGATCTCCCAGGTCGGCAGCATTTCCGCCAACAACGACGAGACCATTGGACGGATTATCGCGGAGTCCATGAACAAGGTGGGGAAGGAAGGCGTCATCACGGTGGAAGAGGCAAAGGGCATGGAAACCACGTTGGAAGTGGTGGAGGGAATGCAGTTCGATAGGGGTTACTTAAGCCCGTATTTCGTGACCGATGCCGAGAAGATGGAGGCGGTGCTTGAAGATCCTTACATCCTGTTGAATGAGAAGAAGATCAGCAACATGAAGGATCTATTGCCGCTCTTGGAGCAGATCGCGAAGATGGGAAAGCCGTTGCTGGTGGTATCAGAGGATGTTGAGGGCGAGGCATTGGCCACCCTCGTGGTCAACAAGCTTCGCGGTACCCTCAGATGCGCAGCGGTCAAAGCCCCCGGATTCGGGGATCGTCGCAAGGCCATGTTGGAGGACATTGCCATTTTGACCGGCGGTCAGATGGTCAGTGAGGATTTGGGGATCAAGCTGGAGAATGTGCAATTGTCGGATCTGGGATCGGCCAAGCGGGTGACCATTGACAAGGAAAATACCACCATTGTGGATGGTGCTGGGACGAGGGAGGCCCTGGAGGGAAGGGTTAAGCAGATTCGGGTACAAATAGAAGAGACGACCAGTGATTATGACCGGGAGAAGCTTCAGGAACGGCTGGCGAAACTCGTTGGAGGAGTGGCGGTGATCAATGTGGGTGCGGCCACGGAGACGGAGATGAAGGAGAAGAAGGCCCGAGTGGAGGATGCCCTCAACGCCACCCGGGCAGCGGTAGAAGAGGGAATCGTTCCGGGGGGCGGAGTAGCATATCTGAGGTGCTTGGGCGCGTTGGATAAATTGAAGCTGGAAGGGGATCGCCAAGTGGGTGTGAATATCGTGAAGCGATCACTTGAGGAGCCCATCCGCCAGATTGCCAACAATGCGGGTCACGAGGGGTCAGTCGTGGTCGAGCGGGTAAAGGCCGAGAAAGGGGCCTTTGGATTCGATGCGGACAAGGAGGAATTCACCGATCTCATCAAGGCCGGCATTATCGATCCCACAAAGGTTGTCCGGTTTGCCCTGCAGAATGCCGCCAGCGTGGCGTCTCTGTTGATTACCACGGAGGCCATGGTGGCCGAGAAACCGGAGAAGAAGGCCGAGATGCCACCGATGCCGCCAGGTGGGATGGGCGGCATGTATTAAATCAGGCCCCAACCCGGGAGGACATCTCCTCCCGGGTTTTATTTTTTATCAGGGAAGGGGGCTCAGTTCTCGGGCCCCCATTTTTGTCTTCATAATCGATGTCAACGGGAAACCCTATGACAGAATTGATCCTCGCCGTCGATTTGGGGGGAACCAATGTGAGGGTAGCTGCCGTCGATCTCAAGGGCCGGATCCTCCGGAGAACCAGCTTTCCCACCGAGGCTTCGCGGGGGAGGGAAAGGGTGACCGAGAATATCCTGTCGAACATCAAGGAGCTTTTAAGGGGATTTCCCAAGGATAAGTTCGAGGTTATCGGCGGGGGTTTTGGGATCCCCGGGGCCATTATGCTGGACCGAGGAATCGTATCCCAGTCGCCGAACCTTCCCGGATGGGAGGACTACGATATCCGATCGCGGCTCGAGGATGGACTTGGTATGCCCATCTTCATCGAGAACGATGCCAACGCCTTCGCCCTGGGGGAGGGATGGTTGGGGGCTGCCAAGGGGGTTAAGGATTTTTGCTGCCTGACCCTTGGCACAGGTGTAGGAGGGGGGATTGTGCTGAATGGAGGTATCTGGCATGGGGCGGAGGGGAAGGCTGGGGAAATCGGCCATATGGTTATTGACGTTGATGGTCCCCTCTGTCAATGTGGCAGCAATGGATGCCTGGAGACTCTTGCTTCGGGCAGCGCCATTACGCGCATGGCCATTGAGGCCATAGAAGGAAATGGGGAAACCGACCTAATCGAACGGTGCGGTGGCCAAATTGAGGCAATAACCTCAAAGATGGTTTATGAATCTGCCAGGGATGGCGATCCCCTGTCCCGGGAGATTTTCCAGCGAATGGGCAGGTATTTGGGGGTGGGTTTGGCCAACCTCGTCAACCTCCTGAATGTGCAGCTCATGGTTATCGGAGGGCAGGTATCCGAGGCGTGGGATCTCTTCATCGATCGGGCCAGAACGGAGCTGGAAAAGAGGGCTCTCGGGTCCATGGGAAAAGGGGTGAAGCTGGAAAAGGCGAGGTGCGGAAACGATGCGGGGATTCTCGGGGCCGCATATATAGTGAAAAAGGGAACGGGAAAGGCATAAGGGATCAACACCTGACGGGCTGTTGCCCATATCCCTGGAGCGAACATTAAAGAATTTTTGGTAACCATTCTTAGTGAAGCGAAACGGCCGCAAAGACAATGTTTGAGCCCGCAGGGCGAGTTTTTGGGAACGAAGTAGCGCCGAACAGGCGCTCTTTGCAGTGAAGCGGACTTTAGAATGGCCCAAAATTATTTTCAGTGAGCGAAATGGGTTTTGGGCAACAACCCGTAAAGTCTTGACCAGGCCAAACGGGAGTAACAAGGGGGGTATGATGATTTATCGATGTGACTGGTGTGGGAAGGAAATCGACTGGAAAAAACAGGGCCTTCCGCCGGGGTGGAGAAAACTGGAATACGACGCCATCAAATACACAGAGGAGTTTGACGAGGCTACTGTCTGTTCCCTGGATTGTGAAGTGAGGTTGGCGCAAAAGTACGGCGCAGGGGGCTTCCGGTAGAGTAAGCCGAGCGGAGAAGAAAACTCAGTAAAATCGGGTTTTTCCTTGACTGACATTGGATTTTCTGATAACAATTAAGGATAATGGGTTATGGGAGAGATCTCACCCGCGATTTCGGTTCGCTGGGTGGGGCGCCGAAGGTGAAACCCCGACAAAGCGGGGGAAACTCTCAGGCAAAAGGACTGTAACCCAATGAATCTCCTGGAGAGAGCCTTTCCTAAGGCCACCGAAGGGGAAAGCCTAAAGCCTGTGGGCGAGGGTAATCTCTCAGGTAAAAGGACAGGGGAACCTCGGAATTATCTTGGGGTTTCCCCTTTTTTTTATTGGGAGTCCTTACCATGGTAATGGAACTGGGTCGCATCTCCATCGAGGAGGTTGACTGGGGTCGAAAAACCTCAATTGACGGAAAAACGCTTCGTATTGACCGGGAAGAGCTCGTCGAAAAGGCCTGTCGAGGTGATCCCCGCATTACCTCCATCCGGGCGGAAATTGCACGGCCTGGCGAGAGCACGCGCATCATTCCCATAAAGGACGTCATCGAGCCCCGGGTTAAGGTTGAGGGAAACGGGGGGATATTCCCCGGTTTGATCTCGGGTGTCGAGACCGTGGGGGATGGCAGGACCCATGTGCTTAAGGGATGTTCGGTGGTGACCGCGGGTCAAATCGTGGGGTTTCAGGAGGGGATGATCGACATGAGCGGCCCGGGTGCTCGCCATACTTTCTTTTCGAAGCTCCTGAACGTCGCCTTGGTCATCGAGGTTAAGAAGGATATCTCCAAGCACGAACACGAGGAGGCCGTTCGCCTAGCCGGGTTGCGGGGAGCCGCTTACCTGGGGGAGGCAGGGCGTAATTGTAAGCCGTCCGAGATGAATCGGTATGAAGTACGAGGGCCTTCCGGATCGAACGGGAGCGAGCCCGATCTCCCCAAAGTGGCCTACGTCTATATGTTGTTAAGCCAGGGTTTGCTCCACGATACGTATCTCTATGGACGGGATGTGAAGGCCATCCTCCCCACCCTCATTATGTCAACCGAGGTCATGGACGGGGCTATCGTCAGCGGAAACTGCGTCTCGGCGTGTGACAAGAATACCACCTATCACCATCAAAACAATCCCATCATTGAGGAGCTCTTCAGGCGAGATGGAGTCGATCTTTTCTTTATGGGCACCGTGGTTACCAATACCAACGTCACCCTCAAGGACAAGCAGCAGTCCTCGGACTATACGGCCAAGCTGGTTGAGCTCTTGGCCCCCGATGGGGTGATCATCTCCAAGGAGGGCTTTGGGAATCCCGATGCGGATGTCATGATGAACTGTCGTAAGATCGAGGAAAAGGGTATTCCCACTGTCTTGATCACCGATGAATTTGCTGGGGTTGATGGGGGGTCTCAATCGTTGGCCGATACAACACCTCATGCCAACGCGGTCGTCAGCACGGGCAATGCCAATGAGCTGATCACCCTTCCACCTATGGACAGGATCATCGGCGATATCGGGGTCGTTGAGAAGATGGCGGGAACGGTATCCGGCGGCCTCTCCAAGCAGGGGGGCATTACGGCAGAGCTTCAGGTGATTGTGGGTTCCACCAACGAGCTGGGATTCGAACTATTGTCATCGCGTGAAACCTAGGGGAATTGTAATGGGAAATATGCTGAGAGTTGTCCACTACCTGAACCAATTCTTCGGTCAAATTGGAGGGGAGGATAAGGCCGGAACAAAGCCGTTGAAACGAGATGGGGCCATTGGCCCGGGAGCTCTCTTCCAGGGGATTTTCGGCCAGGAGGCCGATATTGTGGGAACGGTCATCTGTGGCGACAACTATTTCAACGAACAGGCCGAGGCGGCCAAGAAAGCAGTGCTTGCAATGATTGAGGGTTACAGGCCGAACCTCCTCCTGGCTGGACCGGCCTTCAATGCGGGAAGGTACGGGATAGCGTGCGGCGCGATATGCGAGGCGGTGGTCGACCGCTTGAGGATTCCCGCCGTAACGGGCATGTTCCCCGAAAACGCGGGGGTGGAATTATACCGGAAGTCCGTCTATATCGTCGAGACAAAGGCCTCGAGCGCCGGGATGAGGGATGCGGCCCCGAGGATGGCGGCCCTCGCCATGAAGCTGGTCAGGGGAGAGGTCCTTGGATCCCCCGAGGAGGAGGGGTATCTTCCCAGGGGAATTCGCAGGAACGTCTTCAATCTGGAAAGGGGTGCGACAAGGGCTGTTGATATGCTCCTGCAGAAGATGAAGGGTAATGCCTTTGTAACCGAGTATCCCATGCCGTCCTTCGATCGGGTGGACCCCGTGCCCGCCATAGAAAACCTGGACGAGGTAACCCTAGCCCTTATTACCAGCGGGGGGATTGTCCCAAAGGGAAACCCTGATCACGTGGAATCGTCCAGCGCATCGAAATACGGGAAGTACGATATCCGGGGGGTTGAGCGTTTAAGTCCGGATTCCTATGAGACGGCTCATGGCGGATACGACCCCACCTATGCCAATGAGGATCCCCATCGGGTGCTCCCCCTGGATGTTGTCAGAGACCTTGAGCGCGAAGGGTCGATTGGCGAGCTCTATCCCTACTATTACGCCACGGTGGGAAATGGAACCTCCGTGGCCAAAGCCAAGGGGTTTGCCGAGGAGATCGCAAAGGATCTGGTGCGGGATGGCGTTAAGGCCGTCATCATCAGTTCCACGTGAGGATCGTGCACTCGTTGCGGGGCAACGATGGCAAAGGAAATAGAAAGGGCGGGGATTTTGGCGGTCCATATCTGTAGCATCGTCCCCATCTCCAAAACCGTGGGCGCCAATAGGATCGTGCCGGCCGTGGCCATTCCCCATCCCTTGGGTGATCCGGCCAAAACCACGGAGGAGGAGAAGACGTTGCGACGAGCGTTAGTGGAGAAGGCCCTCGGTGCGATGAAGACGAAGGTAGAGGATCAAAGGGTTTTTGAGGGGTGATATATGATTGGGGAAGTTACAAGAGATAATTTCGATCAAGAGGTAGTGGCATCTCGGGTTCCGATATTGGTGGATTTCTGGGGTCCCCGGTGTACCAACTGTCTTGCCCTGATGCCGGATGTGGAGGCGATGTCATCGGAGTATTCCGGTGTTTTGAAGGTGGTCAAGGTCGATGCCTCCCAAAACCGGAGGTTGTGTTTGAACTTGCGGGTCTTGAGTTTGCCGACGTATCTCATTTTCAAGGACGGAAAGGAAGTGGAGAGGCTGGTGGGTGAGGTGACCCGCGAAAAGCTCAAGGCCTTCGTTTCGGATTTTGTCAAATCTCATAAAGGAGGCCCGTGAAAAACTCGCTCATCGCTGCTCAAGAATATTTTTTCGACCATTCTAAAGTTCGCTTTGCTCAAGGTAGAATATTGGAATAATGGAATACTGGAATGATGGGGTGAATGGAAGAAAAAAGAAGATCTGTTCCTTGTGCTTTTGATACGCACTATTCCACTATTCCAACATTCCATCATTCCATGGGGTTTAATTCGCGCTCAGAGCTCGTTTTGCCAATCTTTCAAAGATCTTAACGTGAGAAAAGGTGAGCCATGTCCGATCCCATCATAAGAGAATGTGCGTATGTCCTCGTCCACGTGCCGAGCTTCGTGCGGTATGGGTCAAAGCCAACTCGGGAAATAGCGAGCAGCCCCGAACCGCTGCTTCCCACCATTGAGGCGCATCTGCGGTCATTTAAGGAAGCGGTCGAATATCCGCCCAACCAGGTTTTCATCGGAAATCTGCATCCCGATGGACTGAATGACATCGAGCAGCCCTGGTATGAGCACCTCCTCAAAGGGGCCTCGCGGTATGGAGCATATGGTGAGATGATGCCGGAGGAGGAGTTCTTCGGCTTATTGAAGCTCGCCGACGATTTCGATCTGATCTGGCTCGAGAAGCAGTCCGCCCCATTTTTCCGGCAGAAATTGCAGGGAAACCCCTTCTGGAAGGAGATGGACTTAGGGAAGATCGATGGAGGGGTGGATATGGAGCGTATCCAGGAGAAGGTTTCGGGAGGTGGATCGCTCCCCCTCTACTACCGCGGGCAGGTTGTGGGGTGTTTTCATCGGCATCACGATCAGGACGAATCCCTGATGGCCCAGGTATTGATGGAGAACCTGATGGCAAAGGCCTCGGGGGCTCTGGTGTTGAAGCACCTGCTGAAGAGGGCCAATGTCGCCCCGGAGGGGGTCGATTTCATCCTCAGCTGTTCCGAGGAGGCCGTGGGAGACCGATATAACCGGGGTGGCGGGAGCCTCTCCAAGGCCATCGGGGAGATGTGTGGCTGTGTCAATGCGACGGGTTGCGATATAAAGGCCTTCTGCGCCGCTCCGATCTACGCCATTGTCAACGCCGCTGGCCTAGTCAAATCCGGCGTATTTAAGAGGGTTGCCGTGGTAGGGGGAGGGTGTTTGGCCAAGTTAGGGATGAAGTTCAAAGGCCATGTCACCAACAATATGCCCATTTTGGAGGATGTGCTGGGCGGCATTGCGTTCTTGGTTTCCGAAGATGACGGGGAGAATCCTATCATTCGGTTGGACAGCGTTGGGAAACACGACATCGGTTCCGGGTCATCCCAGCAGAGCATCATGGAGTCGTTGATCTTGAAGCCCTTGGACAGGATCGGTAAGAAGGTCATGGAGGTGGACAAGTATGCTACCGAAATGCACAATCCGGAGGTCACCGTGCCCTCGGGAAGTGGGAACGTGCCGCTGAACAACTATCGGATGATCGGAGCTTTGGCAGTGTTGAGGAAGGAGATCGACCGAAGCGAGATCAATCAATTCGTGGCCGAGCACGGCATGCCCGGGTTTTCCCCTACCCAGGGGCATGTGCCGGCGGCGGTCCCCTTTTTGGGCTATGCCGTCGATGGCATAAAACGAGGAGAGATGCACAATGCCATGTTCGTCTCCAAGGGGAGCCTCTTTTTGGGGAGAATGTCCCAGCTCTCGGATGGCATGTCCTTCCTCATCGAGGGTAATCCCAAGAAACGATGAGCGCCAATTCCAACAAGAAAGGGAGGATCGTATGTTTCAGGGCAAGAAGGCTATCATTTTGGGGGAGAGGGATGGTGTACCGGGCCCGGCCATTGCGGCATGTTTGAAAGCCGCCGGTGCGGAGGTGATTTTCGCGGTCACTGAGTGTTTCGTCTGAACGGCTGCGGGGACAATGGACATGGAGAATCAGGCCGCCATCAAGAGACTGGTCGATGAAAATGGAGCAGACAATGTGGTGGTGGTCATTGGGGCAGCCGATTTGGAGGGGGCTGAGATTACTGCCGAAACCGTGACCGCCGGCGATCCCGGTTTCGCAGGTCCATTGTCAGGAGTCTCGTTGAGACTTCCGGTGTATCACATCCTTGAGCCCGAGGTGAAAAAGGCCATTCCCACAGATGTATACGAAGAGCAGGCTGGATTTATGGAGATGGTGGTCGATACGGAACAAATCGGCCAAAAATTCAAGGAGATAAGGGAGCGCCCGCCGGAGTCCTGACGGGGCTCAAACGTTATCGTCCTTTCCTCCCCACCGCGCCCCCGGTATTTTCGGGTTCTTTTCAGGAACCCAGGTCAGCTCGACCGGGGAAAGGGTGATTCATCAGAGGGAGGGGAGTTTGGTCCTGTAGCGCCTCCTCCCCTGGAGTATCTTCTTCCTCATAAATCGATTCTGCATGATGCTGAAGGGGAAGTAGATCAATCGATTGACCATTGTAGCTGGAAATTCCGCTTGAAACCGCCTCATGATGGATCCCACTGAGTAGAACTCCTTCCAGGCCCATTTCCACCCTTCCCGCAACTGCCGGCGGGTCATCCTCATGGGCTCAAAATGGGGGGCGAGTTCCTGCTGATCCTCCTTCAACCACCACCTTTCATCGGTTAACCTTCCCTCGGCCTTCATTCGGTCATAGAATTCCGTGCCCGGGTAAGGGGTCAGCAAGGCGAAAACCGCGGAGAGGATTTTGGCCTTGACGGCGAATTCCACCGTACGCTCGAAGACCATGGGCTCGTCGTGATCAAACCCGAAGATGAAGGAGGCCCAGATGGCGATGCCATTTCGGTGCAGGGAATTGATGACCTCCATGTATTGGGAGGGCCTATTTTGAAACTTCCCAATGGAGGCGATATTCTCCTCAATAATGGATTCAAAACCGATGAGCAGTCCGATGCAGCCGCTCTTGGCCATCAGACGGACGCTCCTCTCGTCCCTCAGCCCGGCCAGGGAAGCCTGCCCAATCCATTTCTTTTTTAACGGGATGAGTGCCTGAAGGAGTTCCCTCGAATATCGTGGATGCCCGATGATGTTATCGTCGTTAAACATGACGAGCCTGTGGCGGATGCCCTTTACCTCGGAGACGACGTCTTCCAGCGGGCGGTGTCGAAAGGTATCCCCGAAGAAGGTCCTCACCGAACAGAAGTCACACCGATAGGGGCATCCCCTCGTGGCCTGAACCACGTCCAAGGGGAAATATCCCTTGGTTCCATGGATATCGCGGCGGGGAAGAGGTAGGGTCGAGAGGTCGGTTAAGCGGTTTTGCCGGTAGAAGGACTTCAATGTCCCTTTTTGGAAATCCGTCACCAATTGAGGCCAACTCTGCTCAGCTTCGCCGATAACCACGGCGTCGGCGTGTTCGATGGCCTCATCTGGAACGGCGCTAGGGTGAATCCCCCCCAAGACGACTTTTACTCCCTTTTTCCGATAGGCATCTGCAATCCGGTACGCCCTCAAGGCCGTGGTGCTGAGGACTGTGATTCCGACGAGATCCGCGTCCTTGAGATCCTTCCCGGGATCGATAGGGGTGATGAGATCGTCGGTGAAGGAGATTTGAGCTCCGGGGGGGGTGAGGGAGGCGATAAGGGGCAAAGACAGGTTTGGAACGCGGGCGTTTTCCTCCGAGGCTGGGGAGATGAGTTCCAGTTTCAAAGGCCTCCTCCGGGCGGAATTGACGTCTTATGGTAATGGCGCATCCCCTCCCCTGTCAAGGAGCCAGCCGCGCTTCTTGGGGGAACGGGGTGGGAAACTTCGCTTCACTGCAGCTGGAGGAGTGGAATAATGGAATAATGGGTTCATGGATAGGGGTTACCCTGAAAGAGGTTGGAGGAGCGTCCGCCTGCGGCAGACTTGAGGCTGAAGGCCAAGAATTCTTTGCCTCTTGCCTCAGCGAAGCGATCCTCAAGCGAAGCGCTCCTGAACCAGAAGGACCACTTTTTCAGCTTTTGATACCCAATATTCCAACATTCCATCGTTCCAGAGGGTTAAACTCGCAATCAGAGCTCGTTTTCCCGATTTTCCAAAGATCTATGTCTAGTTCTTGTGCAGAGATCGGTGTTCCAACCACACTGGGCAGATCCATCGGGTTTTCTGTTGAAAAATGTCGGTGTTAGCCGTATTATCTGGACAATAAAGGGAAATCCAGATGGAGGAGCTGTTCAAAAAGGATTGCCTCATTGTGATCGGCGGCGGCTTAGCCGGCTGTGAGGCGGCCTGGCAGGCCGCATCCCTTGGAACAGAGGTGAGCCTCTTTGAGATGAAGCCGATCCGATTTTCACCCGCCCATCGATCCGAAAATTTGGGGGAATTGGTCTGCAGCAATTCGCTGAAGTCCAACTCCCCGGAGAACGCAGTTGGCCTGCTCAAAGAGGAAATGAGGCGGCTCGGTTCCCTCATTATGGAGGCAGCCGATCGGACGAAGGTGCCCGCAGGGGGATCTTTGGCCGTAGATAGAGAAGCATTTTCCAACTACATAACTCTGGCCCTGGAGGAAACGAAAGGCGTGGAGACCATAAGAAGGGAGTTGGACCAAATCCCCCTCCATCTTCCCACCATCATTGCCACGGGACCCCTCACATCTGACGGACTGGCAAGGGAGATTATGGACCTGACGGGAACGCGATCCCTCTATTTCTACGATGCCATCTCCCCCATCGTCATTCGCGATTCCATCAATATGAATACAACCTTTAGGGCCTCCAGGTACGGGAAGGGAGGGGATGACTATATAAACTGCCCAATGACCAAGGAGCAATACTATCGTCTTGTCGATGAGTTGATCAAGGCTGAAAGGGTTCCAACAAGGGATTTCGAGAAGGCCATCCCCTTCGAGGGATGTTTGCCCATAGAGGATATGGCGGAACGGGGCACCGACACATTGGCTTTTGGCCCATTGAAACCCGTTGGTTTAATCGACCCAAAGACGGATCAACAGCCCTTTGCCGTCGTCCAATTGAGGCAGGATAACCTCGCCAATACCCTCTACAGCATGGTAGGATTTCAAACGAAATTGAAGTGGCGGGAACAGGAGCGAATTTTCAGGATGATTCCGGGACTGGAAAAGGCGGAGTTTGCTCGATTTGGGAGTCAGCATCGGAATACATACATCGATGCGCCCAGGATATTGAGGAATACCCTTCAGATGAAGAGGCGGTCGAACATATTGTTCGCGGGACAACTGACGGGTGTGGAGGGGTATGTTGAGTCTGCAGCCATGGGCCTATTGGCTGGATTGAATGGCCACCGGTTGATGAGGGGAATGGATCCCGTGGTCCCACCTCCAACAACGAGCTTGGGATCCCTCGTCGCCTACATAACGAGATATCCCCTTAAGGACTTTCAGCCCATGAACGTGAATTTTGGCCTCTTCCCCCCACTGAGCCCAATGCTCAAGGGTAAGCTCAAACGGAGGAGATTGGCGGAAAGGGCTCTGAAGGATCTGGAAGCTTGGAGGGAAGCGATAGCGTAGGGCTTTTGAGGGATCATTGTTCCGGAAGGATTGGATGAGGGGGAAGGGTTTCATCATCGCGTTGGGGCTGGTCGCACTGATCTGCCTCGTTTTCGTCAAACCCCTTCTCATCTCGGATGAAGCAAGGATAAGAAAGGGTGTAAGGGAGGGGGCCCAGGCCATCGAGGCCGAGGATTTGGAAAAATGCCTGCGGCACCTTTCCCTCCATTACAAGGACGAATACGGATTGACGTATCTGAGCGTTAAAGGACTGCTAATCCGGATGTTCCAGGAGTTCGATGCCTTTGAGATTGATCTCGAACACCTTCGGATCATCCTCCTCGACAAGGGGACGGCTTTCGCAACCTTCGACCTCAAGGTTACGGTGAGCTACAGGGGGGAGAGGGCTTATCTCCTGGGATCTGGGGACTTATCGAATCGGATAAAGATGAGCTTCGCCAAAGAGAGGAGTAGATGGAAGGTAACCCAGGTGGAGGGGGTCGAAGCTCACGGTATCGGGCGGACATTGCCAAAGGTGGTGGGGAGATGGCTCGACAATACTGTGTAAAGTGCGGCAAGGGATTGCCGGAGGGAAGCCTGAAATACGTAGTGGATATCAGGGTTTATGCGGATTTCGATGGGGTATTGAACTTTCCCGAGGGGGACATCGAGGAGGAAGTGAACCGACTGATGGGGGAGATTGAGGGAATGGATCCCGGTGAACTGGAAAGGGATGTCTACCAGGAGATGGCCTTTCTCCTCTGTAAGGGGTGTAGGGATAGATTTGTGGAGGATCCCCTGTCCAGGGGTGAAGGGCCCTATCCAGCGGGGGCAGGACCCTCGCAATTTGTTCATTAAGAGGGGGTTGTTAGCGTAATGAGGACGTATGGGTTCCATGAGAGGGAAGAGGAGAAACTGGCTCTCGGACGTCCGTCGGACCGGATAGCGGAGAAGGACGACGGCATCCCTCGGGGATTTACAATGGGCGTTGCGGTATGACTTTGATCAAGGGCTTTCATCGCAGGAGAAAGGATACGTGGGGCAAGCCGCTGACGGGGAAGATCGTCATCGTGGCCGTGGGAGAGGTCGACCCCGACATATTAGAGGGCTTGCAGGAATCCGTTGGGAAGATCTTTGGAAAAGAGGTTTGGATGGGACAGCCCTTGAAATCCCCTGATTATGCTTATAACGGGAAGAGGAAACAGCATTTTTCATCGGCCATCCTTCTCAAGCTCAGGGAAGTCGAGAGGGAAGTTGGGGATCGGGTTCTCGGGGTGACCCAGCATGACCTTTATGTTCCATCGTTGAATTTCGTGTTCGGGGAAGCTGACCTGGAGAGCCGGGTGGCGATCATCTCCCTTCGCCGGTTGAGCCAAGAATTCTATGGTCTATCAGAGGATATGGAGCGATCTAAGGAACGAGCCCTCAAGGAAGCGGTTCATGAATTAGGCCACACCTACGGGTTGGGGCATTGCTCCAACCCGCTCTGTGTTATGCACTTCTCCAACAGCCTATTGGATACGGATATCAAGAAGGCCTCCTTTTGTCCACAATGTGAAAGGCGGTTCAAATAGTTTCGCAATTTGGAGGAGCTTCGATTCATGAGGGATGAAAAGGACCTCGTTCTGGTCGCTCCCCCGACGGTTGATGAAAAGGGATTTGAGCTTTTTCTTGGCCAATTTGGCCGGAGGACATGGGCCCAATCCCAGCGAATCCGTATTGATTTCGGAGATGTTACTTTCATCGATCCCTATGGAATGGTGGGAATTCTGGAATTTGGGTACTACCTTAAGTCACTGGGGAAAGAGGTTATTTTGGGCCTCCCCAGGTCAGAGGATGTTCCCAAGTACTTGGAAAGAATGGATTTTTTTCGCTTCCGTTCAGGCTTATTTATCATCGATCCTCCTCTTCTCAATCTTGCGGAAAAGTACCACAGGAGCTCCGCCTCGGATGTCCTCCTCGAGATCACCAGAATAGAGAAATCCGATGACATCCATTTCATCGTTGACCGAGTGAGGGATCGAGCCGGATCTATCTTGGAGGCTCACCTTCGCTACGACGAGAGGGCAATCCATCATTTTATCGTGGCCTTATCAGAGGTATGCCAAAACACAATCGAGCACAGCCAGGACATTGGGTACGTGGGAATTCAGAAATATTTTTACGCGAAGAGGCTCGCCAAGAACGTCGTGAAGATCGCCGTGATGGATTTGGGAATTGGGATCAAGAACTCCCTATCGCCTCGATTCTCATCGGTTTACGGTGAAAAATGGTCTGATTTACTGGCCATTGAGAGAGCGCTGTTGCATGGGGCATCACGATACGAGGATGTTGGCCGTGGCCACGGTCTCACGGCTGTAAGGAAATTCGTACAGAGGTGGAACGGGAAGATTTCCATACGATCTGGCACCGCGAAGTTATCCCTCCTGCCATCCTGGGAAAGGGGATCAAGAAGGCATTCCGGAGTCCCCTTTTTCCCGGGGACACAGATTAGCTTAGTCCTTCCCCAAATGGATGGATGAGCGGCTGCTCCCATTGATCGCCAGCCCATTTTTCCCGCGCTCCAGTGCTCGTGATGTGACCCGAGACGTCCGGAAAAGTCGCTCCTCGCCGCTCAAGCATATTTTTTCGACGATTCCAGCGTTCACGTCATCTTCAGCCCTGAACTGGGTTTGCAGCCGCTCGGGTCACCAAGGAGTGGTTGTCGAAAAAATATAATTCGCGCTCAGAGCTTCTTTTCCGAAATACTAGGTACATAAATTCTCCTCATGAACAACCCCCTTCTCAAGAAAATTGAGGAAACTCGGGGGATTTCTTGCTTGACACCCGCCTTTTTTTTCACTAAAATAGATTCAATTGAAGCAGTTGAAGTAACTACAGGTTAGAGATGAGGGCGAAAGTTTACCATTTGGAGTCGTTCATGAGGGAGGCGCTCCTCAATGGATCGACCAGTCTCGTGACGAGGGAGACGGGAGCGGCTATCCGGGAGAGGCTGGAGCGGGAATTGATTGCAGAAACCGAGCCCATGGTTGCGTTTTTGAATTTTTCAGGGGTCGAGGTCATCGATTACTCCTGTGCTGATGAGGTCATTGCAAAACTTATCTCCCGGCTTTTGAGCGGGGAATACGGGGACAAGTTCACTGTCTTGGAAAGCCTGTCCCCAAATCAGATGGAGAATATCGAAGTGGCATTGGAGAGGAAAAAGCTGGCCGTCCTGTACTTACAGGAGGGTGGAGGCTGGCAAGTCATTGGATTCTTAAATAACTATTTGAGGAAGACCCTGATTTCCGTGATGGAGAAGGGGAGCATTACATTGAGGGAGTTGGCCCGGGAGGGCAAGATTGGATTGAATACCGGGGGGACGAGATTACTCAACCTCTATAGGAAGCGATTGATTTGGAGATCGGAGGAGATTTCAAAGGAGGGGGGGAGACAATTCGCCTATAAATCGTTAACAGCCGTAAGGGGGTATTGAATGGAGAAATCGAACGAGAAGAAAGTCATAAGCTTTGAGAGACCATTGATGCCCGAATGTAACGGTTGTATCTGGTATGAACCCGCGGAGAAGCGCCGAGACTGTCTCAATCGTAACAAGATGATCTGTAAGCTCTACATCGAAAAGCTGTTCGAAGATCTCAAGGCGGGAACTCGCTGAGGGGATGCCCTTTAAGCATACATCGGAAGAACGCCTGCAGTACCTCCAGTAATGGACGATGTTTTCGACTTTTGTCCTGCATGGGCTACGAGGCTTTTGCCTTGAAATGCGGCAGATATCCCTCAAAAAGCCCTATCTATTCCGGGGTCGTTAATCGATGGCGGAACTGAGAAGAGAACCCGTGGCCCTGAGGTGGGTCGTTATCATAACGAGCGAGACCAAGGGTCCCAAGGACTACCTGGCCTTCAGAAAACCCTATAGGGAAATCGAGCCCGTCGCGCCCTGCCCCTTTTGCGCTGGTAACGAGGCCCTTACACCCGGGCAAATCCTGGCCCTCGAGGGAGACCAAGAAGGGAAATGGTCGGTGCGAGTAGTGCCCAACAAATTTCCCTTCTTCCGTATAGAAGGGGAGTTGGATAGAAGGCCCGAGGGGATGTATGATGTGATGAATGCCATCGGGGCCCATGAGATCATCATTGAGACGCCGGATCACGAAGGTGGTTGGGGAAAGATGGGATCGGATCAAATTCAGAGGATATTGAGGGCATATAGGGAAAGAGCATCTGACTTGGCCCGGGATAAGCGGTTCAGGCAGATACTCATACTCAAGAATCACCCTGGTGTCTTCTGTTTACATCCCCATTCCCATGTGCTGGCCATGCCGGTCATCCCCAGAAGAATTGACGAAGAGGTTGGGGGGACCTTGGAATACTTTAAGAGAAAGGAGCGGTGTATCTTTTGTGACATTATCAAGGAGGAGATTACATCGGGCAAAAGGGTTATCCTTGAAACCGCTCACTTTCTCTGTTTCTGCCCCTTTGCCTCGAGATATCCCTTTGAAATCTGGATTGTCCCGAGAAGACACTCACCCGATTTCGTCTCCACCGGAGATGAGGAGATGCGGGATCTGGCCTCGGTCATGGGGAGCGTCTTCGGCCGGCTCTTACGGTTGTTGCAGGATCCCCCTTACGGTTTCGCCATCCATAGTTCTCCCGTCCAGGATAAACATCATAGGGCGGAGTATCACTGGCACATGGAGATTAGGCCGAGGATCGGGCTAAGGGAGGGCTTCGAGTGGGCAACGGGCTTTTTCGTGAACTCAACTCCGCCTGAATTGGCGGCAACCTACCTTCGAGAAGCCGACTCCATGTGATACCACCCCCCGTCCCTCCTTTCCCTGAAGAAAATGGGAAGATCGAAAGGCCAGCGATTGGCCGGGTGGCCATCAGAAGGGAAGGTAATGGTGGGAAAAATCTAACTATTTGATATTATTAAATTTTTTAATTTGCCTATTTTGTAGGCAATGTGCTAATTTTTACGGATTTTAAAATATTTACATACATAAGAACAGCAGTTATCAACAGACTTTTCCACAATATTGTGGACGAGCCGAACCATGGATGGGGAAAAACCGGGTAACATTTTAATGGTCCATCAAGGAGGTGTGGGGGATTTCATCCTCTGCCTTCCCGCCTTTGGGGCTATTAGGCAGTACTATCGCGGGGCACGGATCGAATTGTTGGGCTACCCGAGAATCCTCCAACTCGTCCAAGGACGATACTATGCGGATCAGGGGAAGTCCATTGATGGGGTTGCCCTTGGCTTCCTTTACCTGAAGGACGGCAACTTAGACGGCCCAGCCTTCCGGTATTTCGCGGATTTCGATCTTGCCTTTCTCTTCGCCCAACATGGGGAGGGGATTTTCTCCGCCAATGTGAGGAAGGCAGGGGTTAAGAAGGTCCTTTCCATTCCCCCATTTCCCGAAAAAGGAGACAGGGTCCATGCCATTGACCACATGCTCTCCTGCCTTTCGTCCATGGGGGTCCCCCAGGGGATGAGAATTCCCCGTATCTTCCTTTCAGAGGAGGATAGGCAGTTCGCCGAGGCCTGGTTGGCACAAAAGGGCGCGCTTGAGCGGGTGGAGAAGGGCTTGATCGCCCTCCATCCGGGCAGTGGGAGCCGAAAGAAGCTATGGCCCATTGGAAAGTTTCTCGATCTGGCGGGTAGCATTACCGCTGAGTTAGGGCTCAGTACAATTCTCTTTATCGGCCCCGCCGAAAGGGAATACTTGGGGAGCGGATTGGAACGGATGCGAGCCAGGTGTCCCATTTCAGCCGATCATCTTCCTCTGATTCAGGTCGCCTCACTATTGGAGAGGTGCCGGTGTTATATTGGAAACGACTCCGGGATGACCCATTTGGCGGCCGCCGTTGGGGTTCCGACTGTAGCGTTGTTTGGCCCCACGGATCCCGAAATCTGGGGACCTCGGGGGGAGAGGGTTGCTATCTTGAGAAAGGCGCTGGAATGCTCCCCATGTAGGCGAGAGGAATTGGAAAGGTGTGAACATCGGAGGTGCCTTGAGCTCATTGAGGTGGAAGAGGTAATTGAGCGGGCGATGTCCTTGATGACTCAGGGTGCATTACCCTCTGGGGGGAGCAATGTGCCGCAAGGAGGAGGGATTGAAGGCAACTCCGCAAATGATGCCTTGAAGGTGGATCAGAGGGGGGGTGAGCGCTTTTCTTTGCTCGTTATGTGTGATATAGTGGCCGGGGATCAGATTAAGAGTTGAAAGAAAGGGGGAAGAATCGATGGAAGAGAAGAAGGTGGGCGTGGTAATCAAGTTTTTTGGAAAAATCAGCGTTGCGGCGATTAAACTTACCGATGATAGCTTGAATGTGGGGGACACCATCCACATTCAAGGTCACACAACGGATCTCACCCAGAAGGTGGAGTCGATGCAGATCGAGAACCAGAATGTGGAGAAGGCGGATCCGGGCGCGGATATCGGGATTAAAATCGGGGACCGTGTCCGCGAAAATGATGTAGTGTATAAGGTGATTGAGTGATGCCCCAATGGGAATAATCCCCAGCATGAAGGCCCCCAAGCAGACGTGTCTTCGTTGCAGGAGGGAATCAGGGGAGATATCCGAGGCCCTGAGGCTCTGTATCCAGTGTATTCGAGGTCACTTCCAAGAGGTTCTTCCTCGGATCGAGAAGGCCCATAGAGCTGCAAGGACCCCATTTGACCTACCATTGAAACCGCCCAAGGACCCGCACGGTGCGCCATGCGCCATCTGTTTCAATGAATGCCTGATTCCCGAGGGGGGGGAGGGATACTGCGGATTGAGGAGAAATCGAGGAGGCGTCCTGGTCGGGGTGAACTCAGAGCAAGGGAACCTGGGGTGGTACTATGATAGCCTTCCCACCAATTGTGTGGCTGATTGGGTCTGCCCCGGGGGATCTGACTCTGGGTATCCTCGGTTTTCCTATGCCAAGGGCCCGGAGTACGGCTACAAGAACTTGGCCGTCTTCTACCAAGCCTGTTCCTTCAATTGCCTCTTCTGCCAGAACTGGACCTTTAGGCACAGGATTCATCAAGAGGAAAGTATCAGCGCGGCAAAGTTGGCCCAGTTTGCCGATGAGCAAACGAGCTGCATCTGTTTTTTTGGGGGAGATCCTACCCCCCAGCTTCCCCATTCCCTTGAGGCATCCCGGATTGCATTGGAACGGTGTCGGGGCCGAATCCTGAGGATCTGCTGGGAAACCAACGGCTCAATGAACCCTTCCCTTTTGGAGGGGATGGCCGAGATAGCCTTCGAATCGGGGGGATGTATAAAGTTTGACCTTAAGGCATGGAGCGAGCCGGTTCATTTCGCCCTCTGCGGGGTGAGCAATAGGCGGACAATGGAAAACTTCAAGCATTTGGGCAGGTGGGTGAACAAGAGGCCGGATCCCCCGTTTTTGGCGGCAAGCACATTGCTGGTCCCGGGGTATATCGATGAGGATGAGATAAGGGGAATTTCCGGGTTTATCGCCTCCGTGAGTCCCGAGATCCCCTATGCACTGCTGGCCTTCCACCCCCAGTTCCACTTCGTCGACCTGCCAACGACTTCCCGATCCCATGCCATGAGGTGTAAGGAGATTGCGGAGGGCGTGGGCCTGAAGCGGGTCAGGATTGGAAACGCCCATTTGCTGAGGTAAGGGCAGGAGTTCCGCCAAAGGAGTTGCTATGCGGTTCATAGCCGATCTTCACATTCATTCCAGGTATAGCCGGGCCACTAGTAGGGAAATGGAGCTGGAGACTCTGGCCATTTGGGGTAAGAAGAAGGGGATTACCCTTATCGGGACGGGGGACTTCACTCATCCCACCTACTTTGCGGAGATCAGGTCGAAACTGGAGCCCTTCGACGAGGGAATATATGTGCTCAAGCGTGGGGAGCGGGAAACGAAGTTCATGCTCACCGGTGAGGTGAGCAACATCTTCTCCCAAGGGGGGAAGGTGAGAAAGGTTCACACCCTCATCTTCGCCCCGAGTTTATCGGCGGTTGAAGGCATTAACGATAAGTTGAGGGGCTTGGGCAAGCTGGGCTCGGATGGAAGGCCTATATTCGGGTTTCCGGCCAAGGAGTTGATAAAGATCATCCTCGACATCCACGATGATTGCTTGGTGGTGCCGGCTCACGCGTGGACACCGTGGTTCTCGGTTTTTGGTGCCAATTCCGGGTTTGATTCCCTGGAGGAGTGCTATGGGGAAGAGGTCAAGCATATTTTCGCCATCGAGACGGGGCTCTCCTCGGATCCCGAGATGAACTGGAGATTATCCGTGCTGGACAATATAACATTGATCTCCAACTCCGATGCCCACTCCCCGACTCGATTGGGCAGAGAAGCCAATGTCTTCGATTGCCCCTTGAATTACCGGGAAATCGTTCGGGCTATCAGGGAAAAGGACCGCAAGAAATTCCTCTTCACCCTCGAATTTTTTCCCCAGGAGGGAAAGTATCACTTCGACGGTCATCGCAATTGCGGCGTGGTCTTTTCCCCCCCCCAGACCAGGGCCAATGACTACCTCTGTCCAGTGTGCAAGAGGAGGTTAACCGTAGGGGTGATGCATCGTATAGAGGAGATGGCTGATCGGCCGGAGGGGTTTGTCCCCGGGAACAGCATCCCCTCTATCCACCTGATTCCCCTTGAGGAGATCATCGCGGAGAGCCTGGCCGTCGGCGTGGGGACAAAGGCGGTGGAAGCCGAGTATGAGCGCATGATAAAGGCGGGAGGCTCGGAGTTCGCAGTTCTTCTGGATATGCCGCCGGAGGAATTGAATCGCTTTACCACGTCGAGGGTCCTTGAAGGGATTGTTCGGATGAGGCAGGGAAAAGTAAACATCGTCCCAGGTCATGACGGGGTTTACGGGAAAATCCGTATCTTTTCCCCCGAGGATAGGGGGGAGGGGGAAGTATCTAAGGAGCAGATGAGCCTCTTCTGACAAGGCGGACCGGCGAAGATGGCAATCAAAATTGGTTGTTGCGGGTTTCCCGTAGCCAGGCAGCGGTACTTTGAACAATTTACGGTGGTTGAAATCCAGCAGAGCTTCTACCAGCTCCCCACCCTCTCGACGGCTCATAAGTGGCGAGAGGAGGCGTCCGACGGGTTCGAATTCACCGCCAAAGCATGGCAGCTCATCACCCATGAGCCCACCAGCCCGACCTATCGCCGGCTCAAAACAACCGTCGCCGAGGATAAGAGGAAGGACTACGGATCCTTTAAGCCCACCGATGAGGTCTTTGAGGCCTTCGAGGCTACCGCTCAGTTTTGCAGGGGCCTCGGGGCGGAAAAGATCATCTTTCAGTGCCCGCCTCGTTTCCGCATGACATCCCAACACGTGAGCAATATCATGGATTTCTTTGGGCACATCGAGGGGGAGGATTTCACCTTTATCTGGGAGCCCAGGGGAAACTGGGATGAGGAGGAGATCCGGGCGATATGCAACGAGCTCGGGTTGGTACACTGTGTTGACCCCTTTCGGGCGGTCCCCCTTTCCGGCGAGATTCGCTATTTTCGCCTCCACGGGTTGATGGGATATCGCTATCGGTACACCGACGAAGATCTCCGTGAGCTGAAGGCGAAATGGTCTTTTGGTGAGGCCGCCTATTTCATGTTCAACAACATCTCCATGATGGAGGATGCCCATCGATTCGGGGAGGTGCTCCGAAGTGGATCCTGAGAGGGGAGGTATGGAAAGGGAGATTCCGGGCGATTGGACGGATCTAGTCGAGGCCATCCACCGGAAAAAGGGGAGTGCCTTAATCTTCGGGGCATCGGACACGGGAAAGAGCACCCTTGCCCATTTCCTCGTAACCCGCTTGTGCGAGATGGGGAACGGGGTTGCCCTCGTTGACGGAGATATCGGGCAATCAGTCCTGGGTCCTCCTACCACCATCGGATTTGCCCTATTCGAATCACCGCCCCCCACAATGGAGAATGTCGAGGCGGTGGCTTCCTATTTTGTTGGTTCGACGTCCCCCAGGGGACATATGTTGGAGATGTTGGTTGGGATCAGGAGAATCGCGGACCGGTCGGCCCAGCTCCAGCCGGGGATTATCATCATCGATACGACGGGCTTCGTGACCGGCGAGGTCGCCTGGGAGCTTAAGTTTCAAAAGGTTGACCTGTTGAAACCGACTCACCTTATTGGGCTTCAGAGGAGGAGGGAGATAGAAGGCATCCTCAGGCCCCATCAGTTTCGGCCGGATATGGCGATTCATCGTTTGAGGACCCCGGAGAAGGTGAGGACGAAATCACCGGACCAGAGGAGGTCCAACCGATCGAGGAAATTCGCCGCCTATTTCCGAGAGGTGAAACTCTATCAGAGGAGCTTGGGCGAGATACGAGTGGTCAACCCGTTC
>Ga0209636_10001091_pt1 | contig 27246 bp, 25 predicted proteins | sample DeeMarSWOR152_54_FD_187464 | JGI IMG/M metagenome (GOLD analysis project Ga0209636, IMG submission 187464) | Marine sediment microbial communities from White Oak River estuary, North Carolina - WOR-1-52-54 (SPAdes) (version 2) | ecosystem: Environmental > Aquatic > Marine > Intertidal zone >...
CTGCCTGGATTGTCAGCAGCTTCTGAAGGATTTTCAGGCAATTACCGAAAAAGCTAAGAACTTGGACAAACTAACTCCTTCTCCTCAATCGTGGCTTAAAATTAAGACCAAGTTAGAAACAGAGCCTCAAGAGGTCATAACTCTCTCGCCCCAAAGAAAGGATTGGCTGAAATCTCTCTTTTACAAACCTCAGCTCAAGTACGCGCTCAGTTCTGCTCTGGCATTGCTGCTCATCATCGGTGTCGTGACTCTTGTGCTTTGGTTTTCGAAAGGAAAGGGAGTCATTGTAAAGGATGGTATGAATGGATACACATTTGCAAAATTGAAAGAAGCCGAGCATCACTATCAACTGGCTATTGAGGCCTTAGAGGAAGCAGTTTTGGCTCAGGAAGGAGAGATTGATCCTCTAACTGTCGCTGTTTTCCGGAAGAATCTCGAAATCATCAATACTTCCATCATCTCTTGTCAGGAAGCTCTCCAACAGGAGCCGGATGATATTGAAACACGGAATTATCTGTTGGTCGCTTACATGGAAAAGGTCGACCTCCTCAATGAGATGATGAACTTAAAGAAGAGATCGATCCGAAAACCGAGAGAAGAAATAACACTATAATGAAAAAATAGGAGGGAAATCATGAGATTAAACAAAGCAGCAAGGATATTTGGGATACTCTTAGCCCTGTTTCTCTTCCTAGGGATATATTCCTCCCATGCCCTGGCCAAAGAGAAGTACGAAGAGAAGTTCGAGAAGACCGAAAGTCTGGTCAGAGATGGAGAGGTAACATTAAAGAACGTTTCTGGCAGGATAGAGGTCAAAACCTGGAATAAGAATCAGGTGAAAATCGAGGCCCTTAAAGTTTCCAAAGCCTCTTCTCTTTCTAAGGCAAAGGAGGGCGCGGACAAGGTTGAAATTGAGCTTGAAAAAGAAGACAATAGCATCCGCATCGAGGCTAAATATCCGAAAAGTAAAATTTGGGGGAAATCAGTCAATGTCTCTGTTCATTTCAATTTATGGATACCAGACAAGGCGTCCCTAAAAATCAAGTCGGTCAGCGGCAGTGTCGGGCTTGAAGAAATCGGGGGCGCAGCCAAGGTGGATGTGGTGAGCGGAAATGTCGAAGTGACGAAAGCGGATAAAGGAGTGGACTGCCAGACGGTCAGCGGCAAACTGATTCTTCATGATATTACGGGAGACGCTTACTTGAAGACCGTCTCTGGAAATATTGTCGTCGACCGGATCAGAGGCTCCATAGACGCCGAGACAGTCAGCGGAGGCCTAGAGCTCAGAGAGGTTTCTGAGGCCAAGGTTGTAAAGGGAAAGGTGTTGAGTGGTTCGATCGTTTATAAGGGAGATATTAATCCCGAAGGGAAGTACAAGCTTAAGTCTTTCAGCGGAACCGTGGAGATGATACTGCCCGCTGATTCTTCTTTTGAGTTTGAAGCCAAGACTTTTAGCGGAAGAATCAGCACTGATTTCAAAATAGCAATGACAGGTGTGATCAAACGGACAGAAATGCATGGCGTAGTCAATCAAGGAGGAGCTGATGTGACTCTTGAAACCTTCAGCGGCAATATCTACTTGAGAAAAGAATAATCTTTTCTGGCATCAAATCACGGAGGAGAACATTGTTCTCCTCCATTTTTTTACTTCAACCCCATCGAGCTACAGTTCGCCTTGACAGAATTATCGATAAATCCCTGAATTTCCGATCTCTCTTCTCCCTTCTGGATTGCTAAGCTCACGAACCAGTGACTGAATCCTTTGAACAAGCCAGAATGAACTCAGGAGGATGTCCCAAGAAGCCCGAACTTGAGAGACCAAACCGTTCGCAACAAGCAAAATAAGGGGTTATAAGCCAAATAAGTGATTGACAACAGATTAAATCTGTGTTATGAAATTAAACGAGGAAAATCGGCATTTATAAGAAGTTAATTCCCCGGATCACCAAAACCAGGGAAGCTGGTTAGCAGGTCACCCTGCTCTGAGAAAAAGACTAAGATAGAGAGGTGTCGGAGTGCCGGTGGAAAAACGCAAGGTTAAACGAGTAAAAAAAGAAAGCAAGTTCACCATAAGCGTGCTTTCTGAGGATGCAATTCTTCCTAGCAACAAGAAAATTATTTATCATCTGACAAAAGATATCTCCTCCAAGGGTGCGAAAATCCAAACCAACAACTTCTTACCGATTAACACTTTGCTAAGAATTGAGCTTTCCTTAATGAAGCCTCCCCGGGTGGTCAAGGCGATTGGAAGAGTGCGATGGGTCAAAAGCCGCTATGGAGATGAAAAGTTTGAAATGGGCATAGAATTCATTGATACGCCGAAAGAAAGCATTAAAGCCCTCAGCAAGCATATCGAGAGCCTCTTGTGACCATCTTTCCTCTTTCAGTAAAGGCCTGATTTCGCACAACTTCTCAACAAAAATAGCTTTCCGTACTGTCGTTTCTCTTAGCCTTCGAAGAAGAGCCTTCTCGATTATCCTGATTATTTCCTTTTTCGACATATGGGGTCAGGCCTTATAATCAAAAATGCTCAGAGAAGGAAGTGGAGTCCAACTCGGACTGTGACGGCAAGGCCTGACCCCGCTTTCTAATGAAATTCTCATCTTGAAGAGAAAGAAAATATTTCTTAGAATACCTTTTTAAAATTCTTTAAAGGAGAGCGAGATGATTAAGTATAAATGGAAAATTTATCTTCTGGGACTATTATTTCTTTTCAGTTTTGCTTTTCTTTCCCTCTCCCAGCCGAATCATACACTAAAAGAAATTCTTGAAAAAAATATCCAGACAGCAGGGGGAAAAGAAAAATTGTCGGAAGTTAACAATTATTCTTTCGGGTATGGCGCAACTTCCTACTATATGTCTGCTGACGGTCTAATGAAAATAACTGAGGGCGAAGAGCCGATTATCACTGAAGTCATTATTGTTGATCAAAACAGAGTCAGAAGAAACTGTTTTAATCAAATCACCGAGATTTCAGGCTTCCAGAAATCCACTTACCAATGCCTGGCTCAACTCAGGTGTGGACTGTTCACTCTAATCAAATTTAAAGACCAACTGGATTTTAAGGGACTGAGAAAATTTGGACCAAAAAAATATCACCTGCTAACAACTAACATGAATGATTTAAAAATTGAATTTTATCTTGATGGGGAGGAATTTACTCTTAAAAGAATCGTCTTTCAGGGCTTTAACCAGAATAGCGGAAAATACGAGGTCAATCACGACATAGGTCCGTACCAAGAAATAAACGGAATAAAACTTCCCTCTTCTTGGTTTAGTTCTCGAGTGGGTACACGGGGAAGAAAATATGAAATCGCTGAGGTGAAAATGAATCTTTCACTTGAGAAAGACTTCTTCTCCGATCTTGAGGTGAAGGTCGGCAAAATTAAAATTGATGAAGCGATTCTCCACGGAAATGTCGTAAAATTCATGTTCCAGCGAGGTATACTCTTAATAAGCACAAACTGGACAAAAGACTGCCTTCAAAGAGCTGGCTTTAAAACAGAAGACAAGCTTATCCTTCAGGTTAGTGACGAGGAGATTGAAATCGATTATTATGAAACTGTGCCGCCAAGAGATGCCCTTAGTGCCGGAAAAACATTCATGATGCCGAACCAGCGAAGTGAAAATTATCTCGTCTACCTCTGGTCAGCTGAATACAAGACACTTGAGGAAAAATTAGAACCTCTTTTACCTATTCAGGTAAGAAGAAAATAAGAAAAAAGGAGGATACCATGGCAGGAGTAAACCGTCGCAATTTCTTAGCTTCTATGACTTCTGGTGTTTTGGGTTTTGGTCTAGCTAAAGAAGTCAAAGCAAACTTAAAAGACAATCAAGCATCACCAGAGCATTCTCCGGTCAGGATTCAAAAATATAATCCGCTGGGAAAAACAGGATTAAAAGTTTCTGATGTCAGCTGTGGCGCAATCTCTTTCTTTGAGCCTAATGTTCTGAGATATGCTTACGATTTAGGGGTGAACTATTTTGATACCGCCGAAGGATACTTGCGCACCAAAAGCGAATCGTATATCGGAGAGGCTCTAAAAGACGTGAGAGATAAAATATATATCACGACTAAACATTCTTATCCTGCCGACCAGCAAGCCAACAAAGAAAACGGTCTGAAAAAGGAAGACATCATCAGGAGAGTAGATGCGAGCTTAAAGCGCATGCAGACAGACTATGTCGACATCGCCATGCTTCACGGCCTAAGTGACCTTAGCCTGCTTAGGAATGAAGAACTCCAGGCTGCCTATTCTCAACTGAAAAAGGAAGGGAAAATACGTTTCACAGGCTTTTCTACCCACAATGCTAAGGTCACTTTGAAACAGGCTCTCGATCAAGATTTTGTTCAGGTCATTCTTTTTATTTATAATCATATGGAGGGAAAAGATATCGAACCTCTTATCCAGCAGGTTCGCCAGAAAGGAATCGGAACTGTGGCCATGAAAGTCTTCGCCGGCGGAAGGCAGGGGAATCTAAAATCTTTTATCAATAAAGAAGTGAGTTACGCTCAATCCGCAATCCGCTGGGTTCTTAGCAATTCCTTTATTGACTGCTGTATTCCAACCATGAGCAGCTACTCACATGTGGAAGAGTATGTGGCTGCTTCGAGAAGACCGCTCAATAGAGTCGACCTCAAAATGATTGCTGAATACCAGCGCCAGGCCAATCAGCATTACTGCAGGGTCAGCTGTCAAGAATGTCTTTCTTCCTGTCCTAATGGCGTCGCCATAAACGATGTTCTTCGCTACGGTATGTACTTCGAGAATTACCGGATGGAAAAGGAAGCCATGCGCTACTATGCTGAATTGGAGAAGGATAAAAAACCTCTCGACTGTCGCCATTGCAACGGACCCTGTGAAAAATCCTGCCCTTATGGTCTTAAGGTCAAAGATAGACTTCTTCAGGCTCATGAAATCTTAACTGTATGAAAAACAAGATTGAAAATTGAGAAATATATCCATTAAAGATTCTGAATAAGGAGGAAAATTTGCGAAAATTACTTTATTTTTTTATCTTTATAGTGATCGCGTTGTTTATGACTGCGGATACGCAACAAAAATTCGAAGAGGATTTTATAAAGACCTCTAAAGGGGATTTAAAAATCACCTTCATAGCTCATGGGACTTTGATGTTTACTTTCGAAAGCAAAGTTATCCATGTCGACCCTGTGGGACGGTATGCTGATTACTCCACGCTCCCCAAGGCTGATCTTATCCTGGTCACCCATGAGCATGGCGATCATCTGGACCCAGATGTTATCAAGATGATCCGTACTGATAGGACGGATTTGATCTTTAATGAGAAGTGCGCTGAGAAAGTGGAAGGCGGCCTCATCATGAAAAATGGAGATGTCAAGACTTTTCAGGGCCTCAAGATTGAAGCCGTGCCTGCCTACAACATTGTCCACATGCGAAGCGAAAACGTCCCCTTCCATCCCAAGGGTCAAGGAAACGGTTATGTCATCACTTTCGGGAACAAAAGGGTATATGTTGCTGGAGATACCGAGAATATTCCGGAAATGAAGGCCCTTAAGGATATTGACATTGCTTTTTTACCTATGAATCTCCCTTACACGATGACCCCAGAAATGGTGGCTGATGCCGCCAAGGCTTTCAGGCCTAAGATTCTATATCCCTATCACTTCGGGAACACGGATACATCAAAGATTGTGGAACTGCTGAAAGATAGCGAAGAAATCGAGGTCCGCATCCGGAAGATGAGATAAATAAAATGGATGCCCTGAGCACCAAAAGATGCTGGCTAAAAAACTTAGCTGAAAGAGTAAAGGAAGAGGAAGATATCTTATTGAGAAGAGAAAAAAGGAGCATGACCAAGAGGAAATACTGATATGAAAAAGAAGATATTGTATCTGCTCTCCTTCATTCTTTTTCTCAATTTCTGTGCAAAATCCCGTGACATTCTCACTTATGATTTCATTGCTGAATTTCCGCTTTCAAAAAAAATTGTTCCGCCACAGACGATCCGACCTATCGAGTTTTGGGATAAGGATTACGAGCTTTACGGATGGGAAAAAAACAGAAAATTTGAAAAGTCTGCCATACTCATCTCCAGCGTCAAGAGAAAAGCTTTTCTAAGGCTTAGCTTCTCAAACAAGAAAGATAAAAAAATAATCATTACGATTAAGCCTTTCCTTTCATCAAGCAAAAGCACTCCGGTTCTCTATATATTATTGAACGGAAATAAGATTTACGCTTCTCCTTTCAACTGGGAAGGCTTCCGCAAGGTCTCTATTCCGGTGATCGAAGAACACTTCTACCTCGGGGAAAACTTCTTGGAGTTTCAGTTGTCACCTGAAAATCTCGAAATTGAAGATGAGTATTGGCTTGCTCTACGCGAAATTCGAATCGAGGAGGATATCCCTTTGACGACTTCTCAACTCATGCACGAGCAGTTCGAAATCATTACTCAAAAAAGTTTGTTCTTCAAGAAAAGCGCTATAAAGCAGGCTTTAAATACAACCTTGAATTATTGTTTAAAAATTCCAAAACGGGCTAAACTTGCCTTTGATTTCTCCCTGAAAATTCCCAATCCCAATTTGCTTTCTGGAGAAAAGTTTTTGGTTCATCTGGAAACCGCAGCTGGAGATAGCCAAATTCTTTATGAAAAAGATTTCGAAAAAAACTTCAGCAAAAAGATGACTCCTGTGGAAATAGACATCTCAGCTTATCAAGATCAAATCTCAAAAATCAGTTTTGTCTTTCTGAAAGATTCTCTGGACAGGAATTTTTCAGCGAGATTATTTCTCTGGGAACCTAGAATCCTCTCCGAGAAAAAGAAAGAGGATATTAAGGAAGATAATGGAACCGAGCTGAATCTCAAGAAGCCATTCAATATCTTGATATATTTAGTCGACTGCCTCAGACCCGATCACCTTCCTTTCTTTAATTACCAAAAGAATGTCGCTCCTCATATGGATGAGTTCTCGAAGGACAGCATCATCTTTAAAAATGCCTTTGCTCAAGGTTCATGGACTAGACCTTCTGTTGGAGCTCTCTTCTCCGGTCTTCATCCATTTGCTCATAAGGCAATCACCCTGAAAAGTGGCCTAGCTGATGAATTGACTACCCTGGCTGAGGTCCTGCAAAAGGTTGGCTACTACACCATAGGAATTTCATCTAATGCGGGAATTAAGAAGTTCTTCAACTTCCACCAGGGTTTCGAATTCTTCAAATATCACTCCAATCTGAGTGGGGGTATCTCCGACAAACTCAATGAGTATGCTTTTTCAGAGTTAAGCAAGAAAAAAACTCCATTCTTTCTCTATCTTCATACCATGGACCTTCACCGCCCTCGCAAGTTAAAAAAAGAATTTGCCCCTCCTTCCACCGAAGAGGCTAAATACAAGAATCGTCAATTGGTCCAAGTTGTTAGAAATGGAGGAATTAAATATCAAGTGGATTTAATGCGTGTCCTGGCCAAGTATGATGCTGCAATCCAGCAGAATGATAAAAGTTTTGGTGATTTAATCGAAGAGCTCAGGCAACTCGATTTATATGACAATACCTTAATCATTTTAATGGCTGACCATGGTGAGGAACTATATGATCATAAACAGTTTGCCCATGGAAAAACCCTCTACCAGGAAGTGATTCATCAGCTTTTGGTCATGAAGCTTCCAGAGCAAATGATGGCAGGGAAGGTCATTCATGAAAATGTCCAAACAATTGATATTTTTCCCACCTTTCTTGATTTTATAGAAGAACCAATACCTTCGTATCTTCCAGGAAAAAGTCTGAAAAATCTCTTGTTTTCTCCCGCGGGCTTTGAATCTCCTTTCCATGATGAGATATTCATTGAAACAGGTTATGATTTACGTTTAAAAGCAGTCATCGACGGATATTGGAAGCTAATCCTTAAAACAGCAATAGATTCGGATGAGCCAGAAAAATATGAACTTTTTGACCTGAACGAGGATCCTTCTGAAAAGAATAATCTTTTCTACAGAAATCCAATCGCAGCCGAATATTTAGAAAGAAGATTGAAAAATTGGACTCAGAGTCAAGAAAAATTGGCTAAATTGGTAAAGGAAGATGTTGAAAAGACTCTTACCAAGAAAGAGATAGAAGAACTCAGAGCACTGGGATACATTGAATAGGGGTCAGGTCTCCAGATTCAAGATTTCTTAACTACTGGTCTCTCCTTCTCGGTAATCTTGAATCTGGAGACCTGACCCCTAATTTATGGAATTTGACTTATTTCTATTATTCTGATAGAATAAGTATTGTATAGTGATTTCAGAAAGGAGCTATCAATGAAAAGATTTTCGGTTCCTCGAACAGCTCATTGTTCAGAAGGCTGTCGTAACAAATCCTGAGCACGATGCAAAACTGCTCCTTGAATCTTACTTGAAAAGAAAAAGGGTTCGCTGTTAAGGGAATATATTAACAGCGAGCCCTTTTTTTATTGAGGCCTATCTTTTCCTTTCTCTTTTGGAATCGAGAATCTTTTTGATAATGACTGAGCTCGAATAGCCTTTTAAGTAGGGAATAACCACAACCACACCACCTGATTGCTCAACTTCTCTTTTGCCGACGACTTCCTCAGGTCTCCAGTCACCTCCCTTGACCAGGACATCAGGGAGAAGGGAGAGAATGATTTTTCGAGGTGTTTCTTCGGAAAAAAAAGTGAGATAATCTATATCTTCGACAGCTTCCAGGATTTCTAAGCGCTCCTCCAGCGGAAAGATCGGCCGCGAGGCTCCCTTAATCTTCTTCACTGAGGCGTCGTCATTGACAGCCACCAATAAAATGTCTCCCAATTTTTTTGCTTCCCTGAAGAGGTGAATGTGGCCGCTGTGGAGAAGGTCGAAACAACCGTTAGTGAAAACGACTTTCCTTCTTTGGCGCTTCAGTTCCTCTCGGATTTTTTTCAGTTCTCTCAAAGGTTGAATCTTCTTTCTCACTATATAATCCGTCTTTAGGGATCTGACCTGATGCTAATTATAACGTTAAATTGCTAAAATGCAATAGGATGTATCTTATGCATCTTTTTTTCCGTGATAGATAATGTTTTTGGGGATGGTTGAAGTGACCATTGAAGATTCAGCCTTCGGAGTTCGGACTTCGAGGAAACCCGACAGAGTCGGGCTGCGAGTATGTTTGAACGAAGTGAGTTACGCAGCAGCCGAGAGGGCCGAACGCAGAATGGCGTTAAGAATCTGAAGGGAGCAAAACCATTCCCAAAAACATAACTGAAGTCTTACTAAATAATCTAGATGAACTATTTCGGTGGTTTGATCTTGATTTGAGGAGAAAAACTCCAGGAATGGGAAAGCCTACTCACCCCCTCGTCCCTATAACGGGAAGAAACCAGGAATGAATAAAGATTCCTGTGGTAATCATAAGGATAGCCGTCTCTCTTGTGGACAGCCACATCCAGATAATAAGTGCCATTGACAAGATTGAGCTGGCTAATCTTACAAACAACTTTTCCTTCGCCACGAATGGAAACTGGCTCAAAGTCTTCAAGGTGAGTATTAGTGCCGTAACAGGAAACACCTTTAGAATTAAAGATGCCGATGCCGAAAACAAAGTCTTTGATTTGGGAGCTAGCTTTGACATCCATCTCGATAATCATCCCGTCTTTGGGAGCAAAAACATGCTTCTCTTGGCCGTCAAGGCTCTTTAAGGTGACTTTTCTGATTTCAATCTCCCTTCCACCCCATCTTTTTTCTCTCTCTTCTTCTTCCCATTTTTGTTCTAAATCTATTTCCTTGTGCCGGACTTCAAAATCATCCTCCTGCTTGTGAGCGATGTCTTGAAGGTAAGTATCGATCACCCTCTTGGGCTCTCCTATGATCTGGATCTTTCCATCTTTAAGCCAGATGACCTGGTCGCATATCTTTTCCACGGTGGTGAGGTCATGGCTAACAAAAAGAATGGTCTTCTTTCGACGACGAAAGTTATCTATGCGGTCGAGACATTTGGGGACAAACGAAGCATCCCCTACTGCCAGGACTTCATCGATGAGTAGAATCTCAGGATTAACGTTAATGGCGATGGAAAAACCAAGACGCATATACATTCCCGAAGAGTAAGTCTTGACCGGAGCATCTATGAATTCTTCCAGTTCGGCAAACTTGACGATTTCGTTAAATTTCTCGTTTATCTCTCTTTTGGAAAGGCCCAGCATGATGCCGTTGATGAAAACATTCTCTCTTCCCGAGATTTCAGGGTGGAAACCAGCGCCGAGCTCGATGAGGGCTGAGACCTTGCCCTGGACAGATACTTTTCCAGAGGTCGGCTTGGCAATCCCAGCAATGATCTTAAGGAGGGTGCTTTTGCCTGAACCATTTTCACCGATAACACCAAAGGTTGTTCCTTTCTCTACCTTAAAACTTATTCCGTTGAGGGCAGTCACAAGCTCATCCGGTCTTAAAGCCTTAAAGAGATCCCCCTTAACCAGCGCACTCTTGAAGGTCTTGAATCGGTGCCGGGCTGAGTACTTCTGATAGATTCGGGTGACGTTCTCAACATCAATAGCAATCACCTAGACCTCCTCAGGAAACGACTCGCGCAGTCGATCAAAAATATAATAGCCCACGAAAAACAAGATCAGGGCCACCAGAAAAGTGACTCCCAGTCGCTTCCATCGAACTAGGCTTCCAAAAAAAATACAGTTTTGATAGCCCTGCATGATATGGGTCATAGGATTCAAATTCAAAAAAACCTTTAGAAATGCCGACTTTTGGATGGGAGCAAAAGTCATGGGATATATGATGGGGGAAGCAAAAAACCAGAAGGTTAAAAGATTGGCGAGTATATCCTTGATATCCCTAAAATGAACCGTAAGAGAAGAAATCAGGAAGCTGAATCCCATAGAAAACACAAACTGAACAAAGACGACCACCGGCAAAAAAAGTATAAATGGAGTAAAAGTCTTGCCCATGATGGGAACAAAAAGAAGAAGAATGGGAAGGCCGAAGAGAAAGTGGATGAAGTTGCTGAAAACTACCACGATGGGAAGGATCTCAGAAGGAAAAAGTATCTTCTTGATCAAATTTCCTTGAACCATCAAAACATTGGCTGATTCGAGGGAGGATGAGGAAAACCAGGTCCAAGGCAATACTCCGCAGAAGAGAAAAAGAGCATAAAGCCACGGAGATCCTCCAAGAGAAGGGTCTCGCGGCCCGATGATGAATCCGAAAACAATGGTGTAAATGACCATCAGGAGTAAGGGATTGAAAAATGACCAGAGAAAACCCAGGATGGTTCCCCTATAGCGGGCTTTAAGTTCACGGCTGACCAGGTTGCGGATGAGCATCCTGTACTTGTAAAGCTCCTTGAGACTCCTAATAAGCCGCAGCATTGATTCTCCCTTGAAATACTCTGTTGGCTTCTGGAGTGTATTCTCCCTTTTCATCATAAAGAATGAAAGGAGAAAGAAGCTTTAATTTTCGGGTAGAGAAGCCGACCTCAACCAAGAATAAATTTGGCGGAGTTTCCTTCCTTGGAAATATAAAACGCAGTGTTAGGAATTGCAAACCGTATTCCTTCAAAACTCGAGTGAAATCGTCTTTCCGGTTGGACGGATAGATAAAATAAGCGCTCCCATCTTCCTTTAGCAATTCTTGGGTCTTCTTCATTATGTCATTAATATTGCATTTTAACTCATGTTTCGCAATGGATTTTTCTTCAGAAAGACTTAGATGTCCGGTTTCTTTTTTGATGTAAGGAGGGTTTGAAAAGATAATATCATACTTTTTCTGGAGTCGGAAAGTCCGCAAATCCTTTTCGACAACCCTAATTTTCTCTTCAAGACTGTTCAGCTTCACGTTCCTACGAGCTAAATCGGCTAAAGATTCCTGAATTTCCACAGCAGTAATAGTCTTGAAGGGCTTCATACTCAGGAGGAGGGAAATGATTCCGTTACCTGACCCGAGTTCCAGTAGCTCGTCTGAAATTTTGGTTCGAATAAAGTCAGCCAGAAGTGGGGCATCCACCGAGAATCGGTAACCCTTTTTCTTCTGAAGGACAAGGATGCGACCAGAATAAAAAGTATCAAGAGTCTCATCCTCAGCCTTCAGTTGGCTGGTCAGTTTCATCTTGACTTAATTCTGTAAAGACAAGAACTCTTTCCGGAAGTATTTCGGCATATCCTCCCTGGACAGAGAAGCTCTCTTCCTGTCTATCTTTACGATAAGTTATGGCGCCTTTTCCCAAAGCTATCAAGAGAGGGCGATGGCCAGGAAGGATTCCCAGATACCCATCCAGGCCGGGAAGGACAACTTCCTGAACATCCGCGTCCACTAATAACTCCTGAGGCGTTATGACTTTCAGCAGAAGAGATGAGGGTAAATCCTGGCTCATGCTGCCTTGAGCTCCTCTGAACGCTTAGCTACTTCTTCAATATTACCGACCATCCAAAAAGCCTGCTCAGGTTTATCATCATGGAGTCCTTCCACGATCTCCTTGAATCCTTTCACTGTTTCTTCTACTGAAACATATTTCCCCGCTCTTCCAGTAAACTCTTCAGCCACATGAAAAGGCTGAGAAAGAAAACGCTGTATTTTTCTCGCTCGGGCAACGATAATCCTGTCCTCCTCGGATAATTCCTCTATGCCGAGGATAGTGATGATGTCCTGGAGGTCCTTATATCTTTGGAGGATTTCTTTAACTTTCCGGGCGACTTGATAGTGTTCTTCTCCTATGACCCTCGGATCAAGAATCCGAGAATAAGAGCTCAAGGGATCAACGGCAGGGTAAATCCCTATTTCTGTCAGCGCCCGCGAAAGATTGGTGGAAGCATCCAGATGAGAAAAGGTTGTAGCCGGAGCTGGATCCGTAAAATCATCTGCCGGGACATAAATGGCTTGGACTGAAGTGATTGAGCCTTTTTTCGTGGAAGTGATTCTTTCCTCCAGCTCTCCCAGTTCTGCTGCAAGATTCGGCTGATAGCCGACGGCTGAAGGCATCCTCCCCAGAAGAGCCGAGACTTCTGAGCCAGCTTGGACGAAACGGAAGATATTATCAATAAAAAGAAGGATATCCTGATTCATTTCATCCCTGAAATACTCTGCCACCGACAGGGCTGCTAAGCCTACTCTGAGCCTGGCACCGGGAGGCTCAGTCATCTGACCGTAAATCAGAGATGTTTTATCGATAACACCCGATTGCTTCATCTCTAGCCAGAGGTCATTCCCTTCCCTTGTCCTCTCCCCGACTCCACCGAAGACCGAATAACCTCCGTGTTCTATGGCCACGTTATGGATCAACTCCATGATGATGATGGTCTTGCCCACTCCAGCTCCTCCGAATAGACCGATTTTCCCGCCCTTCAAAAAAGGCTGGATGAGGTCGATGACTTTGATTCCCGTCTCGAACATCTCGAGCTCTGTGCTCTGTTGGCCAAGGGGCGGCGGAGGGCGATGGATAGGATATTTTTGCTTGGCTTTAATGGGTCCGAGATAGTCAACGGGTTCACCTATGACGTTTATCACCCGTCCTAGAGTCTCTTCACCTACTGGAACCTGGATTGGCCCTTCAAGGTCTTCCGCTTTCATACCTCGAGCAAGTCCGTCGGTGGGATGCATAGAAACGCACCGGACTCTATCCTGTCCAAGGTGTTGTTCGACCTCACAGATTATATCGATGGGAACGGGCGTTTTATACCCTTCACTCGTGATTCGGATGGCATTGTATATTTCTGGAAGCTCCATGTTCCTGAATTCAACATCCACTACTGCTCCAATGACCTGAACGACTTTCCCCACTCTTTCTTCTTTTTTTCTCTTAGGCATTTCCTCTCTCCAACATTTTATATTTTAGCCAAAGCGTCAACAGCAGTCATGATTTCCAAGAGCTCCTTGGTTATGGAAGCCTGACGAATCTTGTTCAAGATTAAAGTTAAGTCTTCTACTAACTCTTCAGCATTCTTGGTAGCATTATCCATAGCCATCATTCGAGCCGCTTGTTCGGCCGTCGAGGACTCACGAAAATAATGATAAACCTGGCTCTCCACATAGAGAGGCAATAACATGTTCAGGATTGAAAAGACTTCAGGTTCCCAGCCTGGAATAAAGAAATTCTCCTCTTCTTCTTTGGCAGGAACAAGGGGAAGGAGCTTTGAAATGGTTATTCGGGGGGCGAGAATTGACTTGAATTCGTTGTAAGCAACATAGACGGCATCCACTTTTTGAAAAACATACAGCTTAATTAAATGATGAGCAATTTCCCGAATTTCATCAGGGGTGAGCTTTTCAATATTGTCTGAATATTTGCTGTCTATAGAAAAAGGTTGATTCTTGAAAAACGAGACTGCCTTCTTGCCTGCTAAAACTAGCTTCACTTCTGAAGAACGAGCTTTCTCTTCAAAAAAAGAAAGAGCCTTTTCTAGCAAATTCGAATTGAAAGCCCCAGCAAGACCCTTATCAGAGGAGATCACTAATCCTTCAATCTTTTCCTCACTCCTTTCTTCGAGCAAGGGATGCAGATATCCCTCGGTCCAGGAATACACATCCACCAATAATTCTAAAAGGGTGTGCCAGTAAGGACGGCCTTCCAAGAGCAATCGCTGTGCTTTGCGGAATTTGGCTGTGGAAACGGTTTTCATGGCTTGAGTAATCTGCTGCGTGTTTTGGACGCTCTTTATTCTTCTCCTCAGGTCTATTAAGGCTGGCATCTCAGTCTTCCTCTCCTTTGTACTTCTTGTTAAACTCTTTTAAAGCTGAACCTATGGCTTCGTCCAATTCATCATCAATCTCTTTCCTCTTGGCAATTTTTTTAAGGATATCCGCATGCTCTTTTGTGAAATACTCGTAAAGGGCTTCCTCGTATTCCTTTATCTGACTGACCTTTATCTCATCTAAGTATCCCCTGTTTCCGGCATAGATAATCAAAATTTGTTTTTCGACGGGCAAAGGCTCGTACTGGTCTTGCTTAAGAATCTCAGTCAGTCTTTCTCCTCTATCCAACTGAGCCTGGCTCGCCTTATCCAGCTCGGTCCCAAACTGAGCAAAGGTGACCAACTCCCGGTATTGAGCTAAATCCAGGCGCAGCTTCCCTGCGACCTGCTTCATAGCCTTTATCTGGGCATGCCCTCCGACTCGGGATACAGATATCCCTACATTAATGGCTGGTCTTATTCCGGCGTTAAAAAGTTCAGGTTCCAGGTATATCTGTCCATCAGTAATGGAAATGACGTTGGTGGGGATATAGCCAGAGACATCCCCTGCCTGGGTTTCGATGACAGGGAGAGCTGTCAGGGAGCCTCCTCCATTTTCCTCGTTATATTTAGCCGCTCTTTCGAGGAGTCTTGAATGCAGGTAAAAAACGTCCCCAGGATATGCCTCTCTCCCTGGAGGCCTCCGGAGGAGGAGCGATATTTCCCGGTAGGTTGCAGCATGCTTGGAGAGGTCATCATAGATGAGTAGGGCATGTTGCCCATTGTCCCGGAAATATTCTCCTATGGCACAGCCGCTATAGGGAGCCAGATATTGGAGGGGTGTTGGCACACTCGCTGAAGCGGCAACTATGACGGAATAGTCCATCGCTCCGTAATCTTCAAGAATTTTAATGATATAGGCGAGGGTTGACCTTTTCTGGCCTATCCCTACGTAGATACAGATGACATCCTTCCCTTTCTGGTTGATGATGGTATCTATAGCTATGGCCGTTTTTCCTGTCTGTCGGTCACCGATGATAAGTTCCCTTTGGCCTCTCCCTATGGGAATCATGGCATCTATAGCTTTTATTCCAGTTTGCAAAGGCTCTTTCACTGGAAGTCTATCCACAACACCCGGAGCCAGGCGTTCTATAGTCATGTGTACGTCCGTCTTGATTGGACCCTTCCCGTCGAGGGGTTGTCCCAGAGAATTCACTACTCTTCCCACCATCGCTGGTCCAGCTGGAACCTGCATGATGCGGTGGGTTCGTTTAACCACATCTCCTTCCTTGATCAGATGGCTCTCTCCCAGAAGCACGGCGCCCACACTTTCTTCTTCCAGATTAAGGGCAAGGCCAAATTGGTTTCGGGGAAACTCTAGAAGCTCGTTATACATGACTCTATCCAGGCCGTGAATTCTAGCAATTCCATCGCCCACGGAAATCACTGTACCCACTTCATTAATATCGACTTCGGCTTCATAGCCCTCAATTTGACGTTGAATAATTTTGCTAATTTCGTCAGCTTTAATTTCCATTTCTCTTGTTATCCTTCTACGATTTTTTCCTTCATTTTCGACAAACTTCCTCTTAAGGAAATATCATAAACGATATTTCCTTTTCTTACGGAAAGCCCTCCAATCAATTCAGGGTCTATACTGCATTTTAAAAAGACCGGTCCTTTTTCCAGAGATTCTAGCTTCTTCTCTAATTTCTTCTTCTGACTTTCTTTCAAAGGCACAGCAGAGAAAACTTCATACGTGAAAACTCCCTTCTTCTCATTCCATAACAAAGGCAATAACTCTAAAATCTCGGGCAACAATTCAAGGCGATTGTGTTCAGCCAGAACGAAAATGAATCTCGAAGTCTTCTTGCTCAACCTTTTCTTGGTTAAGATATCCTTAATAATCTGAATTCTCTTATCTTTGGCCAAAATGGGATTGGAGAGAGCCTCCAAAAGCTTCTTATGGCTGAGAAGGAGTTCAGAAAAATCAGAAAGCTCTCGGCTCAGGGTCAAGAATTCCTTTTCACCCTTGAGGGCCTCAACTAAACCTTGAGTGTATCTTTTTATCAATAGATGAGTTTTCATCAAATCCTGAAAGCCTTTCGATGCATTTATCTATGAGAAGGGAATGAGCTTGAGGGGTCATCCTCTTTTTAATTCTCTCCTGGGCCAGAATCGCGGCTACCTCGAAAGTGTATCCTTTAATCTCTCGAATCCCTCCTTCCATGAGCACTTCAATTTCCTGTTGAGTCAGGCGTTTTATCTTCTCTGCTTCTCTCTTTGCTTCCTTGATAATTCTGTCCTTCTCCCTTTGACCCGTATTCTCTGCTTCTTTTTTTATCTGGGCAATCTTCTCTTCCAGGCCTTCTAATTGAACTTTGGCCTCTTTCAATTTCTCTTCTGCCTCTTTTCGCGCATTTTCAGCTTCTTCGAGAGACTGTTTTATCTCCAAGGACCTCTTCTTTAGGTAGTTTCGAAGGGGTTTGGAAAGGAAATAAGCAAGCCCTCCAAAGAGAATTATAAAATTGAGGCTTTTCCCTAAAAACGGCAGGAAATTTGAGGGTGAGTGTTCGTCTGAAGAAACCATAAATACAAATGCGGGAAGCAAGAAGAGTATGAGAATAATTTGTTTTTTCTTCCTCATCAGTGCAAAAGCCTCTTTTCAATTCTCTCCGCTAAATCTTCGCTTTCTGACTCTAACTGCTTTTTCAACCGCTTCATTTGTTCTTGGAGCCGTTTCCTGGCCTTTTCAACCTGGCTCCTGCATTCAGCGTTAATTTCTTCCAACAAGCGGTTTTTCTCCTCCAGCGCTTCTTTCTCTAATTCATTTCTCGCCTTTTCTGAAATAGCTTTGGCAGCTCTTAAATTCTCCTCAATTTCATTGATACTCTTCTCATAAGTGTTAATAGCTTTTTGTCGGGATTCCTGGTTCTTCTGGATTTTCGTTCTGCGTTCAGTCATTACTTTCCTTACCCGTTTAAAAAAAATTCTGTTGAGAGCATAGACTAATACCCAGACGAATATAAAAATAACTATAACAGAGTAATCTATGGAAAGCATTCTATTTAAAAGATTATGAGAACTTTAGCCCAAAATTTATCATTTTTAATCCAAAAAAGCAAGTCTATGGACTTGTTCGCAACTCTAGTGACACATGGCCTTTATGATTTATTTATTTGCGGAAATGCTCTATAAAGAACAAATTTCTTCCCACTTTTCCATTAGATAACAAAATCGATTAAAGGTAATTGAAAATGAGGACAAGTTTTGGAATTCAATACATAATGATTACTCTATATATCCAAGTGCTCGTAATTTATCCAGAATTTCCTTCTCGTCGATATCTGTGGAAACTTCAATCTTCTGTCGATCGAAGTAATTCTTAAACGAGCTGCATGTCTGAATCGGATGATTTTTCTGGAACAGCGGATCAAATATTTCTGTCAGCACGCGCCCATCCATGTCTTCCGGGACCGGCAGACCCATTAAAGCCAGGATAGTCGGCGTGATATCAAAGACACTCGCATTCTGAATTTTGAAGCCTTTTTTGATTGGCCGCCCCCAGGCGATCAACACTCCATTCAGGTGATGAATGCCTGCTTGGCCGACGGTCACAGTTTCTTTCTTTATTGCTTCCTTCTTCAAACCTTCAAACTCTTCAGCTGAAACTTGTTCGGGAACCACCCCCGAAGCCTGGAAGCCGTGGTCGGAGACGACCATCACCACAGTTTTCGAATCAACCTTATCCAGCAACTGGGCAAGATAACGGTCATTGTGTTCGTAAAAGCTGGGGATTAACTTTCCCAGTCGATTCGCCTTCTCAGGATCAACGTTTTCAAATTTATCGGGTTCATAGTAGTGCCAAAAAGTATGGCAAATAGGATCATTAGCAATCAGATAAACTCCTGTCAGGTCGGGCTGCTCCTTATTCAACATGTGGAGTACCATCTTTTCATAAGACAGCTGAGAGCAGTAAGCGAATTTAAAGACGCTTAATCCATGAGAGAAGATCGGCATGCTGGCAGCATGAAACTCATTCAGTTCATCCTCAGTAAACTGGACCATTTCATGAATTTCCTCGAGGGGTGGCTCGCTAGGATCGACAATCATCGGCCAAAATTCTTCCATAAGCTCTGGTGGGTATGTCAGGGCCTGATACTTCCGTCCACCAGTCCACTCATTAAAACGACTTCGAGTAATGCGATCGGATATTATCCAACCGTTAACTGTTTCAGCTGGCCAGGACGCCCACCAACCGGCAAATCCAACTGTTTTGCCAAATAGTCCAACCCAATTCCAAATCGCGGAAATCTGGCGATCGTTAGAAGTTATCAAAACTTTCTTATTTCTATTCTGATTGCTTCGAGAGTAAAAATCTAGAATGCCATGGACTCCTCGTCTGCGGCCAGTTACTATAGTAGTCCATATCGATGGAGATTTCATGGGATCATATGATTTCAGTATTCCATAGCTGCCATTTCTAATTAGCTTCTTCATGTGCGGCAGTTTACCTTCTTTGATCATTGGATCCATGACATCAAAAGTCTGCCCGTCGATACCCACTAACAGTACTTTAACGTTGGTAGGCTTACTTTGGGCAACCAGTTGCTTTAACAAAGCGCTAGGCTTTTTTTCTTTTGAGCAGTAAATATTTAATAACACCCCAAATAAAGCAAGAGTCATAAGGAAAGCGAAACGTGCTTTACGCTTCCCTAAAAAAATGTAAAAATCCATTCTATTTTTCTCTACTTATTGAAATTCATTTTGTACTGTTCTTAAAAGAAATTCTTTAATTTGTTTAGTAACAAATTTCGCAATTTTATATCCTATTTTATTAAATTTTCTATTTCTTAATCTTAATCTTATAACACAAGAAAAGATTGAGTTCAATCGGAGGCACTCGTTCCAATAGTCAAAGAACAGCCAGTTTATCCTTCCCTTATCCCGCATATAGCTCTCTTAATTCTCTGGCCCTTTCTATAACATGGCGGAGATGCTTAAGGTCTCCTTGCCCTATGAGGTCTGAATGAGGCCGATTCTAAGGTCATTCATCATATCGGTCAAACCTTCTCTTTCATCGACAGAGTGTTAGAATCGTACAGCCATCTGGGCAGAGATTTTTATCATTACTTTTCATTGTATATAACCTAAAGCTTTTAACCTCTTTTTTAACTCCTCATCTATCTCTGGTTTGGCTGTTTTTCTCTTCATTTCCTTGCTGTATATTTCGTTTACCTGGCGGATAATCTGGTCCACAAACTTGATTTTTTCATCTGCGATGTTTTTGGTTTCACTGGGATCTTCTGCTAAATTATAAAGCTCTACAGGCTCAATCTTAGGAGGAGGGAAGAGAAAAAATTTCAGATCCTGCTTGCGGAACCTTTCGCTCAGGATGATTTTATGTTTTCCCATATTCATGGAAGTTTTTTTTGGAATATGAGAATTTAAAACATTATTTCCTTTATCAGCTAGAAATATTCTATCTTTAGTTTCTTTTCCTTTTAACACAGGAATCAAGCTCTGCCCATCGAGGTTCAACTCAGGGACATTCAGATATAACTCATCCAAAACAGTCGGCATGATATCGACAAGAGGGACGATGTTTTCGACTTTCTTTCCAGCGAATTTCGACTCTGGGAATTTGATGATTAGAGGAACCTTTAATAACTCATCGTAGAGACTGTGTCCATGCTCCCAGCCTTTATGTTCATAAAACTCTTCGCCATGATCGCTAGTAAAGATAATCATTGTTTGATCATAGAGCCCCATCTCTCTTAAATCCTCAAGCAATGGTCTGATCAGCTCCTCATCAGTGTATCGGATTTCAGAATCATATAGGCTTATAATATTCTGGCGTTCTTCTTCAGGAAGACTTTTAAAAATCCCTCTTTTCCTACCTAAATAGCCCATAACATTGATACGGTCCCATTTAGCATTATTATCTAGAAACATCGTATTATAAGGTTGAGGAGAAGCATAAGGATTGTGAGGTTGATAGGTGTGGATAAAAAGAAAAAAATTTTTGTCTTTATTGCGGTCAAGCCATTCTGAAACATCTCTGCGAACCCACTCTAACGAATCCTGCATCGAAAATGGTCTTAGTGACTCCTTATAAAAATCGAATCCTTTTGAGAATCCATAAGCTGAGCTTACATACGCCCCACCAGTAAAAGCAGAACAAAAGAAACTGTTCTGTCTGAATACATCAGCCAAGGTGATAAGAGATAGATCCATTTTTTCATGTTCACTATTGACTTGATGATGGACCCCGAAAAGAGAAGTCAGGATGGAAACATGAGACGGCAGAGTCCAGGGGGAGGAAGCGTATGCATTGAAGAAGAGAGCGCTTTCTGCAGCTAAGGAGTCAATGTTAGGGCTTGTATCTCTTTCATAACCATAACATCCTAAATGGTCAGCCCGGAGTGTGTCGATAGAAATTAGGATAACATTGCGGCTGTTCTTCCCTTTATTATAAAGAACGGGATTATGCCAAAAGGAAAAGTTCTGTTTACCTCCTTTGGTCACAAGTGACAGCCGAGCATTCTCACTCTTATAAGGCAAATCAATTGAATAGCGTGAAAAAACATGAGTTTTCTTGTTGGATTGAAGTCTAATGTACTTTTGAAAAACGGTCTTTTTTCTCCCTTTTATCTCGAGGGTAACAAGAAAATTAACTCCTCTTTCTTTGCCTCTCTCACCCTTGTGCAATTCTTCTGAATTTTTGTCCCTCACAATTCCTATTCCAAATTCTAAGACTGAATCTTCAGAAAGGTTGAGGATACAACTGTATTCACTCCTGGGGGGAGCAAAAATCGCGTTTAATTCTGTTCCCTCAAATCTTATTTTTCTTTTTATACCGCAAGGATTGTCTCCCGTACCTAAATCCGAGAGAGGATAGGATTTCAAGGGAAAAAATTTGACTGATGATTCAGTTTCTTCGGGAAAACGAATTAGTGGGCTATTAATAATGTTTTCTTTCTTTAGTTGATCGATAAATCTGAAAACTTCAAACTCAGACAGGGGAGATTTTGTGCAGTGGGAAAAAAAGAGGGAAAATAGAAACAAGGAAAACAGCAACTTCTTCTCAGGCAAGCAGTTTCCTTCAAAATGCTTTTTAAACGATTTAAAGCTCATCCTCAGCATTTCCCAAAATCACAAATTTGCCGAAAAGGAAAACATTAAAATTCTCTTCGCCTAAGGTCTTAAATGAAAAAAGATAATCTCACGAGAAGTGAAGACCTTAACTAGAAGCTCAAAGGTATAATACTATAGTGCATTTTCCCCACTCAAGTAAAGATTAGCAAGGAAGGGATTACTCCCAGAGGTGGTTTAGCCACCTGGGTAGAGATAAACACCTGAATGCTCTACTTTGGAAAATGCTTTGTGATTTCTCCGACTAAGTACAAGGAACCGGTGATGACAATACTTCCTTGGGGAGACGTCTCAGATAAAGCTGTCTTGACCGCCCTCTTTGCATCTGGTTCCAGGACAAACTTCTCTTTGAAACGGCGTGCTTGGGCGCTTATCTCTTCTGGCTTAGCAGCCCTGAAGTAGGGAAAGCAGGTGAGGATGATTTTTTTTGCTAAGGGAAACAGAAGGTTAGCCATTTTGGTGATTTTTTTATCTCTCATGAAAGCCACCACCAGGATTAAAGGAGTTGAAACGAACTCCTGAATATAGGCTTTTAAAGCTTTTGCTCCTTCTTCATTATGAGCGCCATCTAAAATCACTAAGGGGCGGCGGGAGCGAACTTCCAAACGCCCTTCCCAGCGAGTCTCTTCGATGCCTTGAATGATCTTTTTTTTCTCTAATTTTTTCCAATTCGCGTTAAGCTGTTCAGAGGCAGCAATGGCCACAGCAGCATTTTCCCCCTGGTGTTTTCCTAGTAGAGACGGTGTAAAAGAGTATTCATCTCTCTTTGATTTATAGAAAAAAGAATACCGACTTTCGCGAGTTTTTCTTACCTGAAAACAGTCTTTCTCGTCAAAGGCTCCGTAAAAAGGAGCAGCAAGCTCCCTCGCTTTCTTTTTAATCGTACGCTGAGCTTCTCCCCTTTTTACACCGCAAACAAGAGGAACCTTAGGTTTTATGATTCCTGCTTTTTCAAAGGCTATTTGGCTTAAGGTATTCCCTAAGAATTTCTGATGCTCCTTGGAAACAGTGGTAATGACCGAGACCGGAGGAATGACTACGTTGGTGGCATCGAATCTTCCTCCCATCCCGACTTCCAAAATGGCTATATCAACCTTTTGCTTCTCAAAATAAATGAGGGCCAGGCAAGTGAGCATTTCAAAATAGGTAGGAAGAGACAGCAGTTTCTTCGAAGCTATTAAAGCCTCAATTCTATCCCTAAGAATGGTGAGTTCTCTGGAAAAACTTCTGGAAGATATTGGTTCTCCGTTTATCCTGATTCTTTCTTCAACTTTTACAAGATGAGGAGATGTGTATAGGCCAACACGGAAGCCATGTAGGCTCAAGATTCGGGCAAGCATGGCACATACTGAACCTTTTCCGTTTGTGCCTCCTACGAGTACAGAAGGATGTTTTTGGTGGGGATTATCGAATAAAGAGAGAATGGCTCTAACGTTATCCAGGCCAAACTTGATCCCTAAGTTTTGTATTTTTTCTAGATAGCGGAGGCATTCATGGTAATTCATTAATGTTGATTAAGGAAAAGCCGCAAAATTTTGATGAGATAAGGGCGTAAATTTTTTCTTTCCACTACATTATCCAGCATGCCGTGGCTCAGGAGAAATTCAGATCGTTGAAATCCCTTAGGCAATTTTTCCTTTATTGTCTGTTCGATGACTCTTGGACCCGCAAAACCGATAAGAGCATTGGGCTCAGCGATATTTATGTCTCCTAGCATGGCGAAACTCGCAGTTACCCCTCCCGTTGTGGGATCAGTTAGGATAGAGATGAAGGGAATTCCCGCCTCATCCAATCTGGCTATGGCAGAACTCGTCTTCATGAGCTGCATCAGAGAAAGCACACCTTCTTGCATCCTTGCCCCTCCCGAAGCAGAGATAATAATAAGGGGTGTTCTCTCCTGCAAAGCTCTCTCTGCAGCTCGCGAAATCTTTTCTCCCACTACAGAGCCCATACTTCCTCCTAAGAATGTGAAATCCATTACAGAAAGGATAACTCTTATCCCCCCTATTTTAGCTATGGCGTTAATCACGGCCTCATGAAGCAGAGTTTTTTCCTGATTGTCTTTCAACCTTCGAGAATATTTCTCAGTATCTTCAAACTTAAGCGGATCAAGAGGAAGAACTTGTTCATCAAAAAGCTCATATTTGCCTCCATCCAGAAGCATGCGCAACCTCTCCTTAGCTGATAACCTAAAATGGAAATGGCAGGAGGGACATACATAATGATTGTCAAGGATGTCCTGCTTATAAAGAATACGCCGACAGTTGTTACATCGCGTCCACAAGCTGGCCATGATTTCCTATCCTTGTCTTTTAAAATATCGCCGTCTTTTCTCTTGCGTTTCGATTTCGGAGTTCCTGATGCGATGAGAAAAAAAGGGATTTTTCGATTATTGTCTTCCCTTTAAGATTCGCTCTTTATGGACTCATCAAGTTCAATATCTAAAGGCTGCTCTTCCCCCTCTTCCTTTTCTTGCTTTTCGAATTCATTATCTATACCCAGAAGTAAGACGATCCCATCGTAAATTTTTCGCATGGCTTTTTTCTCTTCCAACAATTCTTGAAGGCGCTGCTTTGTCTTTTCGAGCTCCTGGGTCATTTCGTTCTCGATGCTGTTAATCCGTTCCTTTGTCTGCTCTAAGGTCTCCCGATATTGTTTTTCTTTCTCTTTGGGTATGGGCATCCCTTTTCTCCAGAGAGAGTTAAGCCTTTCTCTTTGAGAACATTTTTTTCCTGACCAGTCTTTTGCCTATTCTTTTTTCTTCTTTTTCTCGTCGAACAAGGAAGAAATTTCCTCTATGATATCTTCATCAATCTCAGAACCAGCTTTTTTACTCGAATCAGACTTTTTTTCATCGGCTTTTGGAGGCTTCGCTTCTTTCTTTTCTTGGGGCTCTTCTTCTTTAGGCTTCTCAGATGGAGGCTCAACTTCCTTTTTTTCTTCAGGAGGTTTCTCAACTTTGGCTTCCTTGAATGAATTCTTAAACCTCTGAGAAAGACTCTCTAGGATGGCATCAGAATCAGGAAGCTCTTCCTTAATTTCCTCCTCTTCCTTCAACAGATTCAAGGCAGATTCGACTATCTTGGCCTCATCAATAGGCTTTTCTAAATATTCAGAAGCTCCAAGATAATTTAAAGCCTCATTTCTGTATACAGGCCCTCGGTACAACCCCGTAACAATGATTACAGGAACTTTTCCCTTCGATTCATTAGATATTTTTTTGGCAAGGTCAAAACCATGCAACTTTGGTAGCATCGCTTCAAGAATCACCAAGTCAGGCTTTTCTCGCTGAAACATGTCATAAGCTGATAATCCGTCAGTGGCCTTTATAATTTGGAATTCATAAGGTTCAAAAATCTTAGCCATAGAATCAAGGCTATTACTATCGTAATCCACAATCAATATTTTCTTATCAGCCATTGGTGATATGAATTTTAATTTAAATCTCAATTAATGTCAATGTATGTTGAAAGCGAGAAAAGAGCAGCTGAGAAGAGTGGAATCTTAAGATGGGGACGGTTCTATTTTTTCTAGATAAAAAACATAGAAGCAAGAGATTGTAAAAAAATAGAACCGTCCCCCATCTTTTGGGAGCCCAGCCATCCCTTATATAAAATGAGAATTCCTCTGTCTTTCATACCCTCTCAATTGTATGTTTTTTATTTAAAAAACAATTAAACCACCCTTTAAAAAAAGAATCTTAAGGGATGCACGAGGCGACCTTAAAAGATTTAGCCTTCAAATTTCACTCTTCGAGGGAAGTCGACGGAGTCGACCTGTGAGTATGTTTGAGCAGAGCGAGTTACGGAGCAGCCGAGAAGAGTGGAATCTGAATGGCGTTAAAAATCTTTTGGGAGCCCAGCCATCCCTTAAGATTCTTACCCTCCTATTTACGGAGGAATTTCTTTATGATATATTGGCCAAGATGAGAGACATCAAACAGATAGATTTTTCTCTGGTTATTCCCGTCTTCAACGAAGCCGAAAATCTCTCGGAGCTCTATAACGAATTGATTACTTCCTGCACAAAATCGAAAAAGAGCTTTGAGATTATCTTCATTGACGACGGAAGCTGGGACGAATCCTTCATAATCCTTAAAAAAATTCAAAAAAAAGATCCCAGAGTAAAAATCTTGAAGTTAAGAAGAAATTTTGGACAGACGGCAGCCCTCTCAGCTGGTTTTGACTATGCCAAAGGTGAGGTCATTATCACTCTAGATGCTGATCTGCAGAACGACCCAGAGGACATTCATCTCCTAATAAAAAAAATAGAAGAGGGCTATGACATCGTAAGCGGCTGGAGGCAAAATAGAAAGGATAAATATCTGACCAGGCGCCTGCCCTCAGCCATAGCTAATTGGCTCATCTCCCTGATAACCCGAGTAAAGCTCCATGACTATGGCTGCACCTTGAAAGCTTTTCGCCGGAGTGTCGTCAAGAACATACGACTCTATGGAGAAATGCACCGATTTATCCCGGCTATAGCCAGCCAAATGGGAGTCTCAATCTCTGAGGTCAAAGTCAATCACCGTGCACGTCTCCACGGAAAATCAAAATACAGCGTCTTCAGGTTCATTAAAGTCATTCTGGACCTCCTGACTGTAAAATTTTTATTGAGTTATTCAACACGTCCTCTGCAAATTTTCGGTCTTATTGGCCTGGTCAGCGGCCTTGTCGGATTTATCATGGGTCTCTATCTCTCCTACCAAAGACTAATCGTCCAAGTCAGCCTCGCTGACAGACCTCTTCTCCTCCTAGCCGTATTACTCATCATTATTGGCATTCAATTTATTACCATCGGGCTCTTGGCGGAAATCATGGCGCGAGCCTACCATGAGTCTTCAGAAAAAAGTATTTACTTTATCCGGGAAATCGTCGATTCTGAATCTGATGAAAAGCTTTCCGATTCCTGATGAAAATTCTTATGCTAGCCCCAGAGCCCTTTTTCCAGCCCCGGGGCACTCCGCTTAGCGAATACTTCAGGATAAAGGCTCTTTCAGACCTAGGCCACAAGATTGACCTGGTGACTTATCATCTCGGTGAAGATGTCGAAATCAAAAATTTAAGAATCTTAAGAATCTCTAACCTTTTTTTGATTAGGAAAATAAAAATCGGACCTTCCTTGGTAAAAATCCCGCTTGATTTTTTACTTTTTTGGAAAGCTTTCTTTCAGCTGGTGAGAAAAAACTATGATCTGATTTTTTCACATGAAGAGGGGGCCTTACTGGGAGTCATCCTGGCTAAAATATGGCGGTTGCCACACCTGTATGATATGCATTCCAGCCTTCCCCAGCAGTTGGAAAATTTTAATTTTTCTCGATCAAGGCTGCTTAAAGCCGTATTTTTAGGTCTTGAAAATTTTATTCTTAAAAATTCTCAAGTCATTATCGTTATCTGTCTCGACTTGTTACAGAAAGTTACAAAAGAAGGGCATATAAAAAGGACTGTCCTGATTGAAAACTTC
>Ga0209636_10001093_pt1 | contig 27241 bp, 21 predicted proteins | sample DeeMarSWOR152_54_FD_187464 | JGI IMG/M metagenome (GOLD analysis project Ga0209636, IMG submission 187464) | Marine sediment microbial communities from White Oak River estuary, North Carolina - WOR-1-52-54 (SPAdes) (version 2) | ecosystem: Environmental > Aquatic > Marine > Intertidal zone >...
TTATTCCTTCTTTGGAAGACCTCGACTCGAGAAAATAAAGACTCTCCTCCACTATCTGATTCAGATTCACCTGAGTCTTCTGGGGAGGCATCTGCCGCGCAAACAGCATCAGTTTCTTAACGACTTCACGCGCGTGCAGAGATGCTTTCATGATTTTCTCGATATCCTGTCTTACCTGTTCCGATAATTCAGGATATTTTTGAACAAGCTGGGCAAACCCGAGAATGCTTCCGATAGGCTCGTTTAACTCATGGGCCACTCCTGCCGAAAGCTGGCCGATAGTGGCTAACCGGTCCGCATGCCTGAGCTGTTCCTGGAGCCTTTCCTTATCATATTCCGTCTGTTTCCGTTCGATAATCAAGGCAATCTCTCTGGCAACTGTATCTATCAAATTGCGTTCTTCCTTGAGAAAAGGCCCTTCATCAAGCTCAGGCTTCTTTTCTGAATAAATCACTTCGACAACACCACGCTCATCACCGTCAACAACGATATTCGCAGTCTGTCTCTGGACGCTCTTTTGAAAAACGCCAGTAGAGTAAGAATGTCTGTCCAATATTATCCTGGCTGATGTTATTTCTGGGTACAGCCAGGCGGAGGGAAGAAGCCCTACGATCCCCTGAAGGATTTCTTCCAACGAAAGGTCGGTTCTTTCTGCAAGCTTGGCAATCCCATAAAGGCAGGTGAGTTCCTTGACTCTTTCGCGCAGCTCCACCTGCGCGCGCCGATGGATCAAAGCAATCCCCAGTGTCTGGACAACCCCTTCATAGAATCTTACATCTTTCTCCATGAAGAAATCAGGAGACTTGATCTTCAACAGCAAAAGCCCGATGTTCTCATCTTCTACTGAAACCGGGATCACAACCAAAGATCTATAATGCTCTTTCAGGATTGACTTGCCAGAGGCAGTTTCCCGCCTTTTCTTGAAGAGAGCAGCAAATGATTTCTCAGCATCGTTTGTCCAGAAACTCCCGCTATTCGTGAAAAAGGGCAAGGCTGAATCATATTGTTTGAGAAGAACGCTCAAGCACAGCCGCTCCAGTTGGGAGTTTTTTTTCAATCTGGGAACAGACCGGCCTTTTTCATCCTTTATAATAGGCACTATCTCAAAGCGGAACGGCCGCTTTTTCAGACGCGTCACTTCACTGCGATAGTATTTTTCTCGCTCCTTCAGCCACATCTCAACTGAGTCGCACCCGGAAAATTCGATCAATATCTTTGAGGCTTCATTCAAAAAGTCGATCCTCAAAAGACCGCGCAGGGCGAGAAGCAAGATCTGATGCGACAAATTGCGCAAATCTTCATAGTCATAGCTGCCGGAGCCCCGAATGTTCGCTTGTTTTGAGGTCTTCTTCATCAATAATCTATTTGAATTCTTTCCTGAACAGATAAATCCGGATGCTCAGTGCAGTCGTCCGCTCTTCTTCTCCTCGCCCCATTTAGGCAGCTTGAACTGTTTGGGCTTGGATTTCAGGACTTCCTTGAGCCATTCCGAAGGATAGCCGACACCTCGAGGCCGTCCTCTTTCATCTTTGACATAGCCGTCGTTGTATTTTGTCAACAGGTACTCACCCAGCTCAATCCAGCGCTTGACCACCTGCTCACCCTGACTGACCGAATAGCTGGTCAAATAGTGGACCATGAGCTCCGGGTCTGTTTTGGACAGCTCAAGCGCTATTTTCTCGATCGCCGGCTGAAGAGAAAGCAATTGCCCCTCCAGGGCTGTCTGGACTTTTTGAATATCCTGAACCATGTAGGAATATTTGAGGTTGGCGTAGTTGGCTACGAAATTGAACACCCACCAGGCTGAATCCCATGAAAATTTTTGAAGGTCTCCGACAGTGAATGGTTCGGGCAGATCCTGAATACAGCAGTAGAGAGGAACATAGCAGGTTGTGTAGGTATCGTCCACGCCGTACCAGTAAACTCCTCCGATGGCATTGGGAAGCCATCCCCGGGACTGGGAGATGAAAGAAAACCCGGTCTGTTGGGTGGATATGGGACGCTCCCAGCTGTATTTGACGCCGTCCACTTCCCAGGTGAGATCTCGACAGCGAACAGGGCATCCGAACGCACCTGCATCTATCCCTTTGGTCATGTCATACTCTGTTCCCTCATAATGGTCGCGCATGATATTCATCACGTCCTGTAAGGACAGCTTCTGGTCGGGCTTGATCCACAAGGGATAAGGCTTGGCGCCTTTCTTGCCGCGCTGGAAATCCGGGGAAAGATTCTGAGACGGCGCACTCCGGCGGAACATACTCCAAACGCGGGCAGCACAGGTCCTGAGCGATGAGGGCTCTGGCGGGTCGTAGGCATAGCGGAAACTGAAAGGTTTTCCGGATTTTTTATCATAATAACCCTTCTCCTCAGCAAAGGAGATAACGTTTTCGGAGTACAGGCAATTCTCGGGATCGTTCAAAGGGAACTCTCCGATGCGGGACATATTGGCATGGCCCGAAACATATCCGTCTGGGATACGCAGCGCCACCCAGTGAGCACCTTTTCCGCCCGGTCCCGGACCGATCATCTCCATGATCCAAGCTTCATCGGGATCAGCGATGGAAAAGGATTCGCCGGAGCTCGCATACCCGTATTCCTCGACCAGTTCAGCCATGACTTTAATGGCCTCCCTGGCAGTTTTGGCCCGCTGAAGGGCAAGCCTCATCAGAAAGAAATAATGAAGAAGTCCGTCCGGGTTTCGCAGTTCCCGGCGACCGCCGAATGTGGTTTCCCCGATAGCCAGCTGGTGTTCATTCATCAAATCGACCACAGCATATGTATGGGGGACTTCCCTGACCTCGCCCCTGACCTTGCCGTCTCTTCCTCTGATCGGGATGGTGGAGCCGGGTTCATGGTCCTGAGCGGGAATATATTCGAGATGGGGAAGGAACTCCCCATCACAGGTATAGGTGATCATGACCGACCCGTCTTTTGAGGCTCCCTTGGTCACCAGAAAGCTTGAACAGTTATCCTCGGCCCATTGATTAACCGACAATAGAATCAGGAATAAAAAAATGGCAGGGAAAATGATTTTTCGTTTCATGGCTAAATTCTCCTTTTGACAGTGTTATGAATTCTCAAACTTAAGTTATAGCTGCAAACGAAAAAAATCAAGGTGAATTGACCGCGAATTTTTCCTGTGTTATAAGTTCTGTCTGGGAAATCAAAGAAGATTGTTCTCTTCCAGATAGTGTAAGTAGAATACACGGGAATGGAAGAAGCGACCTTGAAGATTTAGCCTTCCCGAAACGTCCATCGAGGGAAGCCGATGAAATCGGCCGCCGAGTATGTTTGAGAAAGCTCAGGACAGTGGGTACCGAAAACACGCCACTTTTGCCCCAGCGAGTCAAAAGCAGCTCGGTTTCAGGCATCGCTCTCCTCACCTCATCGGTGAGGAACCGTGCCCGCTCAGCCTTCAAACGGTTTTCTTGCCCCACCGCCCTTCGCTTATGCATTAAGGGGGGACGGAGAGGGAATGGCGTTAAAAATCTGAAGGGAGCGATGCCATTTCCGCGTATTATAGTTATTCAATTATCTATAAAATATGGAAGGGAATCGAGAAGATCAATGGAAAAGACCCAAGCTTTACTGAAAGATATTCTGTCCTCCATACATTCCGACTGCGAAGTATCGGACATTCGGACCTGCGTCTACTGGACAGCGGTCACATCTTTTCGCTGCGGGCTTGCCTCCTCCATGGCAACCTCCATCCTCCCCTCTGAAGACCACCAGGTGGAATCCGCCGGGAATCTTCTTCCGGTCGGAGCCAAAGAACTGGCCAAACTATCCCTGTCCGGCCGAATCCTGGAGGCCTCAATCGGTATCGCTGCCCTGAATTCGGTATTGCCTATTGACGAGTCATTATACGTTGACCTGAATGCCGAGGAGGAAATCCGCTCCCGAGGAGAAGGAAAACGGATAGCGGTTATCGGACATTTTCCGTTCGTCAAGGGCCTTAAAAAGGTGGCTCAAGAATTATGGGTCTTTGAACTCCCGGGACGGGGCCGGCCCGGGGACATGACAGGTCATGAGATCGAGACTCTCCTCCCTCAGGCAGAAGTTGTCGCCATAACCAGCACGACATTGATCAACCATACCTTGGGAGGCATCCTGGACCTTATTTCACCCCATGCATACAGGATGATGCTCGGACCGAGCACCCCTTTATCGACTGTTCTGTTTGATTATGGTTTCGACGGAATATCCGGTTCTATCGTCACTGATCGTGATCGAGTCCTCAGTTGCATCGGCCAGGGGGCTAATTTTCGGCAGGTGAAAGGTGTGCGAAAGGTGACACTTCGGCGCGGAAAGTGATTTACCCCCCGTTTCGTTCCAGGATGAGACGATCAGAATGCAATCCGTTAAGACAGGCCTGACCCTTACAAAAAGGCCTAATTTTTATACTGGAGATTGAAATGGCTTTATATCAATTTGAAGGACTCAAACCTCAAATCGGACCAGGCTCTTTTATTGCGGAGTCCGCCCTGGTCATCGGCAATGTGAAAATCGGTAAAGACGTCTATATCGGCCATGGGGTGATCCTCCGTGGCGATTACGGGATGATCATAGTTGGAGACGGCACGGCAATCGAGGAGGGCGCTGTAGTCCACGCCCGGCCCAATGACCGGACAGTATTCGGCAGCCAGGTCACGGTAGGACACGGTGCCATGATTCATAATGCCCAGATAAAAGATTTCGCGGTAATAGGAATGCGAGCGACCATCAGTGATTACAGTGTGGTGGGAGAGTGGGCGATCATCGGCGAGATGGGCCTGGTAAAAAATAGCCAGCAAGTTCCTGACGACAAGATAGCCGTGGGAGTTCCCGCAAGAGTGGTGGGAAACGTGAATCAGGAGCAAAAGGACTTCTGGAGTTATGGAAAAAGGCTTTATATAGAAATGGCGCACAGATACAATGCTCCGGGCGCGTTTCTGCGAATCGATCAGCCCGGAGAATAAAGGTTAGATGAGGCCCCAGAGTTGCGACTTTTAAAATGCGGTGGGGGGCACTTTAATCCTTAGGTATCCAGTTTTTGTATTGCCTCTTATTCCTCCTATTCAATATAAAATGAATTTTCTTTCACGCTTAGAAAGAAAAGGTTATGGTTGCGTCTTTGATCTCGTTGATGAACGTCGTCGCTCCGATTATTTCGATTCCATCTCTAAAATCCTCTTTTTTGAGATCTTTAGCATCCAAGGCAAGTTCGCAGACGTATATCTTACCGCCTAGATTGCGAACTCCTTCAAAAAGCTCGAGGAGATTGGGTAAGCCTTTGACTTCCATATTCTCAATTTTGCCCTTGACCATGGCTGGCGCTCCTCCAGGGCAGCAGAAAATGATGACCTCATCTCCTGATGCGATGGCTGAAGAGCCCAGGATGAACGGTGGAAAAACATTTGAGGGTTCTGAACCGTTGATTGTGATCGCAACCTTTGCCATATAATACCTCCTTAAAAGTTAAAAATTTTTTTCTTGATCATACTCATAAGAGCAGACTGTAAATCATGTAAAACCGAGTGTGTCCAGTTAGGCAACAAGACCCTTGACAGCCCGGATGATTTTTTTTATTTTTTCGGGATCCTGTAAATAATAACACCTCAGATTTCCCGATTGGCGGAAATCCACAATCCCGGAATATTTGAGGATGTTCAAGTGCTGGGATATGTTAGGCTGGGTGGAATCAAATAGATCTCTGATGTCATTCACACATTTTTCATCTTCCAGCAGTAATTCCACAATGTGGAGCCGGATGGGATGGGCGAGAGCTTTAAAGATCTGAGCTTTTTTCTTTCGATCTATTGATGAGGCCATTTATAAGTTATTAATTATATAATTAATTTGAAAATTACTTATATTCTAAAATAAAATAATTTTCAATTTTTTTTAAAAAAAATTGAGAACCTCTTCTTCCAAGATGAGGGAAGTTTCTGACCTAGTGGAGATGTACAGCGACAGTTCCTATCCGTGCGAGGCCCATGAAGGAGAGCTGAAGGTTCTTGGCTTGGATGGAGGGGACCCGGCCTTGGCTTGATATGTTATAATCTGCCTGTTAGGATTCATTGTAGTGTGATTGCCATTTTTTCCTTCTCAAAGGCGCTCATCTGGAAACCACGAGCGGCAGTTTTGAGGATTCAAGCACGAGCTGTCTGTACTGGTGATGCAGCAGAATAATGAAAATTAAAATCCTGGGATCGGAATCTTTAGGCGTCCGCGGCTTGTCCTGCATCGTCGACACCCAATACCACAAAATAATCATAGATCCCGGAGTCGCTCTCGGCTATCAACGCCATGGACTCCTTCCTCATCCCTTTCAAGTCGCCGTCGGACAGAAAGTCCGAAAGAAAATCATGGGCGCTTTGAATGACTGCACAGATATTGTTATCAGCCATTACCATGGCGACCACATCCCCCTGGCAAACGCCAATCCCTATCAGCTTTCCGCTCAAAAGGTCGCTTCCTGTCTCCATAAGCCCCGATTATGGTGCAAAAGCATCCGTGATGTTTCTTCCGCCATGGCGAAGCGCTGTAAGGATTTGGCCAAAGTCTTGGGCCGGAAACTCCCTGCTGCCGAAGGACATAGAGACAGCCTCCTCAGCTTTTCTTCATCCATGCCTCACGGAGAACACAATAATCATCTGGGCATGGTGATGATGACTCGGGTGGAGGATAAAGCTGAGGTTTTCGTCCACGCTTCTGATATCCAGCTTTTAGAGGAAGAGCCTATTAATCAGATATTGGACTGGAAGCCCAACATAGTTCTTGTATCAGGGCCCCCTTTGTATCTCCGTTATCTTTCTTCAAGGAAGCGAAAAAAAGCCTGGAATAATGCCCTGCGTCTGGCTCAGGAGGTCCCCACCTTAATTCTTGACCATCATTTGCTCCGGAGCGAAGAGGGGTGCCGTTTTTTAGAAGAATTATCATCATCCGTTGGTCATAAGATCTTATGTGCCGCTGATTACATGGGAAGCAAGCTCCTTCTCCTTGAGGCCTGGAGACAGCGCCTTTACCGGGAAATGCCAGTGCCGGAAGGCTGGCATAAGGCCTATGCCCGAGGTGAGGTGACCACGGATCAATACAAAAAATGGCGAAGCTGGAATGTTTCCTAGCCTGCCTTTGGTGAAGGGAGGAAAACGAAACTTTTCCCAACGATAATCATGAAACTCATAAGCGCATGTCTCCTGGGAATAAAATGCAGATGGGACGGAACAGACAATAAAAACGATAAGGCCCTGGAACTTCTCAAAAAAGAAGTCCTCATTCCTGTCTGTCCGGAACAGCTAGGCGGACTTCCGACTCCCCGGCTCCGCCAGGAAATCCAGGGGGGAGCGGGTAAAGACGTGCTGGAGAGGAGGGCGAAAGTGGTCAACGAAAACGGAGTTGATGTTACAGACCAGTTTGTAAAAGGCGCTGAAGAAACACTCAAAATCGCGAGTCTTTATCAGGTTAGAGAATTTATTGGAAAATCCTATTCTCCGTCCTGCAGCTGTTCAAAAATATACGACGGCACATTTTCTGGGAAATCAATCAACGGCCGGGGAATCACTGCTGAGCTTCTGCTGAGAAACGGAATCAAAATCAGGGAAGAAGAGGACTTATAATAAACCACCACGAAAAATGACGGTTATTACAGCCTGACATCGGACGAACTCAAGTCAGCTGACCTGGATTCATTCATGAGCCGAAGTTTCCGTAGATACGAAGCGAGAGAAAGTGTGAGATTTTATGGTGAAGAAGAGGAAGGCAAGCAATATAATATAAATGGATATATAAGTAGACATAATAAATGGAGTTAGGCAAAATAAATGGATAAAAAAATAAAAGGGATTCAAGATGAGACAGAGTCGTGACCAATCCAAGGCAATGATCATTATAAAAACGGTGGTAACGGTTCTTTTTATGTTTGCAGTGCTCTTCGTACCCGCCGGAACGTTCAACTGGCCTGAGGCCTGGCTTTTTCTCTTCTTTTATTTCACAGTGGTAACAGCGATGATGATCTGGATGAAAAAGAAAGCCCCTGGCCTGCTCAAAGAACGCATGTCAAGAAAAAAAGAGGCGAAAAGCTGGGACAGGAAATTTTTGATAGCCTATTGTTTCGCCCTGATACTTATAGCGGTAATCCCGGGCCTTGATGCTGTCCGCTTCCGCTGGTCGGAAGTCCCCCTGATTTTCAAAGTTCTCGGGTTCATCGGCTATATTCCTAGCCTGGGCTTTGCATTCTGGGCGGTGAAAGAAAACGCCTTCGCCTCGGATGTGGTCCGGATTCAGAAAGACCGCGGACACACGGTATGCACCACAGGTCCTTACAGACATGTCCGGCATCCAATGTACGTGGGAGTCATTTTTTTTCTGCTCAGCTTTCCTCTCTCCCTCGGCTCGCTCTATACATTCATTCCCGCCTTTATCATCATCATTCTCTTCATCATCCGCACTTCACTCGAGGACAGAGCTTTACAGGAAGAGCTTCCTGGCTACACAGAGTACAGCCAGAAAGTCCGTTATCGATTGTTGCCTGGAGTGTGGTGATCAAATCATTCATACCGGAGCGATTCAGCTGGATTGGCAGTGGCGGCTTTCAAGGTCTTGGTAGAAACGGCCAGAAGCGCCGTAAACAGAGAAACGAACACGGTAAGAATATACGTTCCGGCGCTGATGTTGGTGACAAACACCATTCCGGTCTGAAGAACCTTCTGCCAGCCATAATAAATGAGCCCCAGGGAAATCAGATTGGCGATAGCCACCAGAATCAGGAATTCCTTGGTCATTTTCCACATGATGTTCATCGATGTAGCGCCCAGCGCCTTTCTAATCCCGATCTCTTTTGTCCTCCGCTCCGCCAAATAAGTAGCCAAACCCAACAGGCCAAGGCTGGAAAAAAGCACGGCTGTCAGCCCGATCATACTCAAGAAATTCGCGATTTTGGCCAGAAGGCCAAAGACATTCTCGGAATACCAGGCCAAAGTCTGGCACTCAAATGGACGACCCGGCAGTAGAACCTGCCACTGAGCCTTCATGAATTCACGAAGCTCAGGAAACCTGTCCAGGGAGGAAAATTTCACCAGCATGATATTCAGGTTCTCCTGGTCTAGGTACAAAACGGCAGGAGGAATTTCGAAGCCGATATCCGCAAACAGAAAATCCTTGACAACGCCAATGACGGTCCCGGTCTGGTCTCCGACTGTTAACTGTTTCCCGAGGGGATTCTCCCATTCCAGTTTCCGAACAGCCGTCTCACTAAGAACGAAATTGTTTTTGTCCGGAAAATCACGTGAGAAGCTCCTTCCCTGTTTCATCTCCATCTCGAGAGCTTCGATAAAACCATAATCAACGCCGTACGCCTGCATGCGGGACGCCTCCTCCTCTGGTTCATCCGGAAGCCGCACCGGCAGATCATATTCCCAGACAATGGGCAGGTTTCCCGCCGCAGAAACCTGAACAACATCCGGATGGCGGGATATCTCGGTTTTTAACACCTCGAGTTTGCTGCGGTCTTCCTTTCCAAGTTGGATCACAGCCACCCGTTCCCGGTTATAGCCCATATCCGCATTCCAAAGGTGGCCGAACTGAGTCTTCAATATACCGGCACTGGCAATAAAGATGACGGAAAATGCGAACTGGAATACGATCATGACTTTGCTGCCGCGCTTCTTTTTCCTGCCAACTTTAAAGCTTTCCTTTAAAACCTGCAGCGGCTGAAAACTGGAAAGAAAGAAGGCGGGATACAAACCAGAAAAAATCCCGGTGAGGATGGCCGCCACAACCAGATATTGGAGAAGAAACGGGTAATTCCAGATGGAGTTTGAGACCTGTGGAATGAACGACACCAGGGCAAAACTCCCCATGTAGGAATAGAAAATCGGGTGGATCATCTCATAGAGGAGGATGGCGACTGGCATGGCCATAAAGGAGAGCAGCAGGGATTCTCCTAAAAACTGGACTATCAACTGGCGCCGTTTGGCTCCGACCACTTTGCGCAGCCCGATCTCTTTTGTCCGGTGCATGTACCTCACTGTGGAGAGATTAATAAAATTGATGCTGACGATAATCAGCAGCAAAACTCCGATGGAAAAGGTGACAAACACGCTGACAGGATTGCTGCTGGCCACCAGAGAGGTGATGTGTCTTGATTTCAGCCGGAAATCAAGAAACGGAAAAAGATACATCTTCTGTGGGGATTCCGGGTAATCTTCAAAATGCTTTGCCAGAAAAGCGGCGAATCTTTCCTCAAAGTGATGCCGGTCAAATCCATCAGGAACCAGCAAGAAAGCAGCCATGCGGTTAAGCGTCCAGTCATCCAGAACACCAGAGAGAGCCCTGCTGGTTTCCATTGAGATCAGGAAGTCGAAGCGTATCGATGAAGTCCTGGAGATGTTCCGGGTAATACCTGTCACAGTCACGTTTATGTTTTTATCAAGCGTCAACACTTTCCCCATCGGGTCCTGGTCTCCAAAATATTTGAGTGCCGCAGCTTCTGACATGACCATCGAATACGGCTCTGAGAGCGCGGCTTCCGGATTCCCGGCAGCCATTTTAAAGCTGAACATGGATAAAAAGGCGGGATCAACGAATAAGATATTGTTTTCATAAAAGCTTTCGTCTCGCCGCTTAAAAGTCATTCTCCCGGCCGGATAAACCCTGACCACATCCTCGATCTCCGGAAATTCAAGGCGCAAGGCCTCTGCTAGGGGACCGGGTGTAAAGGCGAGATGTTTTTCCTCTTTGTTTTCCGCTTGAACGACCTGGACAACACTGTATATCCTGTCTGCGTTTTTGTGAAATTTATCGGCACTGAGTTTCACGCCAGCCATGAGGGCAAACAGGGCGAAACCCGCCATCCCCACGGCCATTCCCACGATGTTGATCAGGGAATAAGCCTTTTGTTTCTTCAGGTTTCTCAAGGCGATTAAAATGTAACTTTTAAACATGATTGATCTCCTTTTGCTTTTTCACCAGCATGAACTTCTTTTAAGAAGTCTTTTTATGGTAGACGAAAAAGTCATTTAAAAAGTTCGAAATAACTTTTATACATGATCGATCTCCTGTGGTTTTCTCACCAGCATGAATTTGGCAAATCTTGCGTGAAGCTTCCCTGCGGATTTGGCCAGATGCAGGATCAAAGGAAGCATGACAAGCCCGGCTAAAGAGACCAAGGGGATGGACCACAGCGGAGGATAAACCGGCTGGCTGAAAGTGATTAGAGGACGGCCAAGACTCCAATACCACAAGGGATAGAGAAAACACTTAAGGCAAAAAGCGGTTATACTGGCTGTAATGACAAAATAAAGAAAGCCAAGGGGGAAATGCAGGATCATATAGGCTAATGCCTTCCAGGTGTGGGATTCAATGATCAAGACCCTGAACTTTTGACTCCAAGTCAAATCCCTCTGCAAGAACAAGGGCCGGCGCGGCATGCGGAGCCCGAGCAGCGCCTCGACAATCCGCCCCTCAACAAGGGCTATCCCGCGGATGGAAAGAAGGAATAGACCGGTCACCGGAAGACCGATGATCAGTATAAGCGTAAAAAAAGAAACGGCCGTCCCCATAAGCGCCCACATCCCGAATATGCAGCCAGTGATGCCTGATAGCAGCATGTACAGAAGCGCGCCCCAAGCCTGCGCGTCCGCAACCACTCCAAAGAACTTCGCCCTTTGAAGCCGGGTCATCTGTCTTTCCGAAACCACCAAGGCCGGCCGCACCCTGGACTCGATCTCTTTGTAGGCAGAGGCGACCTCAGCAGGAGAACCATATCTTTCAACCAGGGGCCGCAGGGCCTCTTCTTCAGAGATGCGGGGCGTTTGTTCAGCGGACTCTTCAAGAGCGGTCCTCAAGTGTTCCTCAGCATCAGACAATGCGTCCTGGATGAGAGCAGGATCATTGCCTTTAAGTTCTTTCTTAAGTCTTTCTAGATATTCATCGATATTTTTAAACATGGTCCTATCCTTTAAGCTCTCACAAGCATTGATTTCGCGTATTTGCCGTGGACCTTACCTACCCATCTGGCAAGATGAAAGGTCAGCGGCAAAAGGAAAAATCCGGCGATTGAAACAAACGGCAGGAGCCAAACGGGCGTAAAAGCTTCTGGCCCGAACAATTCAAGGGGAAGATGAAAAACGAGTTCCAACACAGGACTACCGATGAAACTCAGGGATAAGGCAAAAAGGAGAAAAATCCCGAAAGAATAGATGAGCCCCAGCGGAAATTGAAGAGCGGCATAGAGCAAAGATTTCCACGTCAAGGATTCTTTGATGAAGGCCATAAACATCTCCTTCCAGCTCAGGTTTGTATCCAGGAATAAGGATCTCCGCGGCATCCGGATACCCAGGAGAGCTTCCACGATCCGCCCCTCAAGGAAAGCGATTCCCCTGATGGAAAGAAGAAATAAGCCAACGATTGGAATCCCGATGATGAACACAAGCGTGCAGAGTGAGATGATTCCGGCAAAAATTGCCCAACCGCCGAAAACAATGCCTGTGACCAAAGATAAAAGCATGTAGAAGAATGCGCCCCATGCTTTTGGCTCAGCCAGCACACCGAAGAACCGCGCCCAGGAAGACCCCGTTTCCTTCACTCGGGAAACTGACAGTGCAGGAGAGGTCCGGGATTCAATGGCCCGATAAGCAGAGGCTATCTCTTCAGGATGGCCGTATTTCTCGATGATGGGCGCAATGGCCTCTGTCTCGGAAATGCTGGGTTTAGCCAAAAGAGCTTCGCCGAGAGCCATCCTTAAGTGCCCTTCGGCATCGGAGAGGGCATCCTGAATGAGGGCCGGGTCGCAGCCCTTGAGTTCTTTTTCTATCTTGGCTAAATATTCTCTGATATCTCTACACATCGGTCTTCCCCTTGAGGATTCCGTCCACAAAAGCCTTGGTCTGGTCCCAGATTTTTGTCCAGCTTTTCAATGTCTCCAGGCCTGATTTTGTGATTTTGTAGTAGCGTCGAGGCGGCCCTGAGACGGAAGGATCGATATGGCTCTCCAGCAGCCCACTGCTCTCCAGCGACCGAAGCACAGGGTAAAGAGCCCCCTGTTTCATCATCGGTACGCTTTCATCATTCACCTCCATGATCTTGGCGATCCGGTACCCGTACATGGGCTCATCAGCGTGGGCCAGAATACTCAATAGCACAAGCGATGCCGAACCCGAATTCAATTCCTTTTGAAACTTTTTATTGGCGTCAGTGGTGTAAGCCAAATTCCTCACCTCCTGGTCGTTACTGATAACATCGCATTTTATTATCAGTTTATTATTATTACATAATTAATAATAGTGATAACTTAACAATATGTCAAGTATTTTTTTTATTTTTTTTCTTTTGCATCCTTTGCGGACCTTCTCAGGAGAGGCTAAAAACGTTGAACAACAGGATGTGCAGAACAAAAAACAGGGTTTTTCTTAAAGAAATGGGATTATATATCATTGCGAACAGAGTGAAGCAATCTCGCAATTGACAATATGATGAGACTGCCGCGCTGCTCTCGCCATGACAAATTTGAACATGTCATTGTGAACGCAATGAACCTATCTCATAAGATAAAAAAATACACATAAGGTGTCATTGCGAACGCAGTGAAGCAATCTCATAAAACAAATTCATTTTTTCTTGCGGGATTGCCACGCTCTATTCAGTCGCCCGCAATGACATGGTGGGATTTTCTTTTTCTACTCAATTCCCTTCATTTTGGGATAAACGCAAAATAATATTTAGGAAGGCGCAGGATCTGTCTTTTGTCCTAAATTTTGGTGGGATCTCCGGTGTTGACCAGGGAAGTTTTGGCTCTCGCCTCAACGTATTTCATCAAGGCTTCCTGCTCGTCCTTGCCATCCGTGAAACTGCTGCTGTTGGCGCATTTGACAGCATACCTTTTTCCCTCTTTCTCTACGAATATTTCAACTTTGTTTATTCCGGTTTCATAATACATCTTTAAACGGGCATTGAAGTCGCTTTCTTCTGTCTTCCCGGATGGGATGAAATCCTGGAGCGTCTGGCACAGGTTCAACATCGCCTGCCAGAAAGTGTCCCCCTGAGCATACCTGGAAAGGTTTTCATTGAGGGCAATATTCAAATTTTTATGAAGAATGCTCCAGAACACATATTTTTTCACTCGCTCGGCTCCTCGGACATGACTGAAAAGTATACATTATTCAACTCCAACAAGGCAATCTAAAGGCTTTCTGGAGAGACTCCCTCCCTCTCCAATAATTATGACCTTCTTAATGATTTTCTGCGGAAGGACTAGCTCCTTGAACACAAAATTTGACTTAAGAGGGTATGTATTTCAATCCATCCAGCACACGACAACTTTGATACGGTGGTTGAACAACGGAAATGCAAAAACAGTCTGAGAACACAGAACTTTATCGGTTCTCTTCCATTTTGTGTGGGTAATTGAATGGCTAAAATACACAGAAATGGCGTCGCTCCCTTCAGATTTTTAGCGCCATTCCCGTGTATTTTACCCACACAATCTGGAAGAGAATCACTTTATCTAATCCAGACCGGTTCCTTTTCTAGTTGCCCCCTTTATAGGCTATGAATTCAGGTATTCTTCTGGAGATTCTTCCCTTTTCTCTCTCTTCATTGAGTTCTTTTAATCCTTCATCCCGGTTCGATGATGAAAACAAACGGGGAATTCTGTAGGCATGCGGTCCTTCTTTCAGCTCATCTTCCAGCTTCATCTTCACTACATTTGAAAAATTATGAAAATGATAAATAAAGATGATCTGGTTACTCAGGTCAAAAATATTCGAGTATGATGTTCTGGACACGCTGACTGCTTTAAGGATGGATCGGAAGTTTTCCACACTGGGCTCGGGGTTTTCCTTGAGCATGCGAGTCGCTGTTTCATTCCGGCGGCAGGGATATCCACCTTTCTGAGGATTATTCGGGAAAAAATTCGTACAGACCATGAATTTGCCTTTTTTTCTTATGATATCGATATCGTTGTTTTTATCAGGCCCTCCCACAATCGCAGCATCGCCCTTTTTATCGGCAAACAATAGCTGCCCCTGCATTTTCAATGCGTTAAATCGGTGTGTCTTGACGATTTCTATGACTTGATCCACATATGAACATTCTTCCATTATCCTGTCGATCAGGAAAAAAGCAGCGGGTTTTTTATCCGGCGAAAACTGGATTTTCGACGGTGGGGTTGAAGCCCCGTCAAAACACAATCCCTGGTCATTCATCCCTCCTTGAGGGTAGCCGTTATTGTATCCGAAATAGACATAGCCGTGCTTGTCTTCTGTTGCCGGTATGAACCAGACGTTTGTCGGCCAGGAAGTGGAAGGGCTGTCCTCGTTGTTTCCGAAAAAAGTCACCCCGTTCAAAGTCGACATGAAGAACGTGCAGGGATTGAGTGCCGTGTTCGCTATCAGGAGAACTCCGATCATCCATACAAACACCTTGATTTTATGATTACCAGAATAATTATTGACACCTTGCTCTGTGATGCTGAACTTGCCTTTTTTCATCAATACTTTTCCCTCCAATACTAGCGCTGAATCTCCATTTCTATCAAAAACAAATCAAACGGATTTCTGCCGAAGTCAAAAAAATGCAGCAATTCCTACTGTTTCTGGTAGACGATTTTTCCGCCCAGGATGGTATACAGAACCTCTGTCCCTAAAATCTCCCGGGAAGGAATGGAAAAAAGGTCTTTGGAGAGGACGACCATATCCGCCAGCTTGCCCTTCTCCAACGTTCCCTTGATGTCCTCCTCGAATGAGGCATAAGCCGAGCCGTAGGTGTAGTATTTGATCGCTTCGGCCATGGTCAGCCTCTCCTCTTTGTAATAGCGGGTAACCAGTTGATACAGGTTCTCCATCGGGTTAAGGGATGATACCGGCCAATCCGTGCCCCAGGCAAGCACAGCCCCGTTATTGAGAAGGGTTCTCCACATGTCGACCCGCCTGGCCCGTTCCGCTCCCAGCCGCATCCTTCTGTACAATTCGCTTCCGGTGATGTTGGGCTGCATGGAGGCCACGGCTCCCAGTCCTCCGAATCTTTTCGCATCTTCAAAGGTGACGACCGTGCAGTGTTCCACCCTGTGGCGCAGTCCTTTTTTGCCGTGCTTTTTCTGGGCTCTCTCGATGGCGTTCAGCACCCAGTGGACGCCTTTATCACCGATGGCATGCACACCGACCTGATAGCCGTTGGCATGAGCCTTCTCGACCAGGGCGTAGAATTCCTCCTCCGCGTACTGGGCCAGGCCCGTGTTCCCCGGTTCCTCGGTAAAAGACTCGAACATCAGGGCAGAACGAACGCCTATGGTTCCGTCGATGTATATCTTTACCAGGCCGATCCTCACCATCTCGTCTCCCTGTCCCCGTTGTATTCCCCTCTCCATATATTTGTCCAACTCGTACACCGGGATCCAGGCATAGACTCTGAGGGTTAATCTTCCTTCCTTTTTCAGCTGGTCGAGAAGTTCGACAAAGCTTAAACCGGCATCTGTCTGGACCCCGGTCAACCCCAACTTGGCGGCATGCTCCAGAGCCCTCTCCACGTTCTCCCTTGAATCCCAGGGAGCCCTGACCTTTAAAAGGCTGGATGCCGCTTCCTTCAGGATTCCGGTGGGCTCGCCGGTCTCAGGGTCTTTGACGATCTCCCCTCCGGAAGAGGACTGCGTGTCCCTGGTGATGCCCGATCTTTCTAGAGCGACGCTGTTCACCCAGATCGCATGTCCGCCCATCCGCCTGATAAGAACCGGGTTATCAGGAGAGACTTCATCCAGGATCTCTTTCGTCGGCCAACCTAGCCCACTGAACAGGGCTTTGTTGGGATAGGATGCATAGCCGACGACCGTGGCGCCTTCTGGCAGTTCTTTGATCCTGGCGGCGATTTGCTCTTGAATAGACTTAATCGATATCGCTCCCCGAAGGTCCAGCATCGACAGGGTGCTGCCGCCGTAATTCAGATGGCAATGGGCATCGATGAATCCCGGAACGACCAGCTTCCCCCCGACATCCAGCACCCGGGTGGAGGACCCGATATACTTTTTGATCTCCTCGTCTGTCCCCACGGCCAGGATCTTCCCGTCTTTGACCGCCACTGCCTGGGCTTCGGGATTCTTTTCTGAAACCGTAAAGATTTTCCCGTTGATAACGGCCATCTCCGCCTTTTCCTGCTCCTGGGCATGGACGAACAGCAATCCCATGAACAGAATGATCAAAAATCCTGTTTTAAGCTTAGCCATCATATTCTCCTTAATCGTTCAGAGCATGATCTCTTTTATTATACAGAATCAGATTGGATTCAAAGCAAAATTTTAAAACTTTCTCTTCTGGAATCGACGCCGTGATCCAGCAATTCCATTTCCACGAGCTAATTGCCTTCAGCAACAGATAATACAGCTACAATACCTGCTCCATTTTAGGGTCATCAGGAAAAACATCAACCTTGAGGATGGATGATTATCTTTTCGGTTAATCACGGCTCGATCAACTCTGCTCCCTACTTGACCAGTTTCATCTCGTTGTTGAATACCCGCTTCATGGGAATGGTAATACCCTGGGCAGCTGCAGTGGCAGTCATCTCTGCTGTGCCGCTGGATATGGTTTTCACATAAATGCCTTCTTTATAGGCAAAATACCAGGTTTCCGTACCCTTGAAATCTCCCTCTGATTCCAGTTGCACCCCGGGTTCGGGTTCACTCTTTCCTTCAATGGTCCCGGTGAACTCCGCCTTGATCCGGACACACTCCAGCCCGTCCACGATCTCGAATCCTTCCAGGGTGTTCAGGCTCTCGATACGGATCACAGATTCCCCGCTGCTGGAGGTTTCAGTAACGACAGCCGTGGTTGTCCAGGTGTCCCCGATTTTAACAGGTCTGCCGGCCAGGTCCGGGAACACAGCCTGGAATTTCGGGGCCATATTGGAAATATTTCCCGGCTCAGCCTCGTACTCGATGGATTCAGCGCCGGATACATCCAGCTCTTCTCCTATCGGAGAAAATGTCATGTCAAAACTCTTTCCCTGGACAGAGCTCGTGTCGGGCACAAGTTCGCCCCGGGTTGTGGAAATATTCGCACTCATCGAATCGATAGTTACCTGAAGAAGATAATTGTTTTCTTTCATACCTTTTGGCTTGATGGTGAAAGCCAGTGTTTCATCAGCCTTGACTTCCATGGCCTGCCCCATGACTTCCATGTCCATGGTCATTTCACCCGATGACTGGTATTTCAGTACCTGATTCTCCGGCATCCGGTATTGAAGGATCAGGCCTGTCTGAGGATCGCCCCAGGGCTTAACTGTCCTGGCAGCGCATCCGGCCAGAATGAAAAGCGCCAGCGCTACGGGAGCACACACCAGCCAGGATTTTGATGTTTGCTTGTGAATCATTTTTGACCTCCTTTGTTTTTTAAATTCAAAACTCAATGCCTGTTTTATAGCCAATATAAGAAGCGAACTCCATCGTCTTTATTATGATCGAGCTCGATACAGGATCGGAAACTCTATTATAAGAGAGAGGATATCCCTCCTCTATCCATGCTTCAATTTCTTTCTCCCCCACCAGATCCACGAGCAACTTTCTCTCTTTCAGGACAGGGATATTCCATCTTTCCCTGGTAAGAGTATCTTGAAAGACAAGAATATGGGGTACACCAGGTATTCGGGCTCTATTCAGTACAGACAATGCCAGTTCATTTTTATAAAATCCCCCGATGGAGATTTCATCCCAATAGCCATATTTTTTTATGAACTTTAAGCCTTCTTTTATATCCTCGTCCATGCAGACCATGACAAATTTTGCCTTTAAGCCTTTGTCTCTCGTAGAAAAATCGGTCTTGATTTTCTTGATCTTTTCAATATTTTCAGGAGCGGTACAAAAGCCGCAATTCGTCGCTCCAAAGTAATACACAACCAGGGCCTTTTCAAACTCCTCCTCTTCCGATCCATACCCCGGGAGGATGATGGCAAGCAAAAAAATCCCGATAAAAACCGCTGTCGTTCCCTTCATTATTTTCTCCTTAAAAATCTGTCGGAGTCAGATTTGTCTTTTTTTGACATTGAAATATCACCGTCTATCTTCATCAGTGGGAGCCCAGTCTCATGGCGTTCAAATAACGAGACAGGCCGCATCGCATACAGAGATCATAATAAAAAAAGAATAACGGTTTTTCATTAGACAAATGTCCTATTTTAAAAAATGGGATATTTTTCTCAGTCAAGCGAAGGCTGAGAAAGGAAGGATAAGTTTAAGGATTTTCGCTTGCATTCCCTGAAGCCAGAGAATCCGCTCCCTGTCATTTCCGGGCGTGTATCTTGATAAGATTGATCAGTCCCAGCCTGTTCCGGACATCAAGCTTCTGGTAGATGTTGTAGATATGATTCCTGACCGTGCTGCTGGAGATGAACAGCTTTTTTTCGATATCTTTATTGCTCGCCCCTTCGAGAATCAGACGGATGATCTCCTGCTCCCGTTGAGTGAGTGCGTACTTGGCAAAGATGTTTTCCAGGCTTTCCTCATAAGCCAAATGGACGGCTTTGTATTTCTTCCTCAGCCTCAGCCAGGAAACAACAAGGGCGGAGGCGAGTAAAGCCAAGATGATTGCAAACCATGTAGTCCTCCAGAAAGGCGGGATAATTTTAATATGTAGGGATAGGCCTTCCTCATTCCAGACGCCATCCGGGTTTGCTCCCTTGACATGGAGCACATATTCTCCTGCGTTGAGTTTGGAAAAGGATACTGTGTTATTCGGACCCAGATATATCCAGTCATCATCCCGGCCTTCCAATCTGTAAGCATACTGGTTCATCGCCGGGTTGGTAAAATACAAAGCGGCGAATCTAAAAGTGATGAAATCAAATTTATACGACAAATTCAGATCACGGAGCGAGGAAAGCGCCTTATCAAACTTTATCTGCCGGTCGTGAATGTAGAAGGCTGTCCAGACAACCGGAGGGATAAAAGTGCTGTTCTTGATGTTTTGGGGATGAAAACTGTTGTAGCCGTTCACTCCGCCGAAGAACATCCTGCCCTCAGGACTCTTCCAGTATGAACCAGGATTAAATTTATTTCCCTGCAGCCCGTCATGGATTCCGTAATTTGTGAATGTCTCTGTTTCCGGGTCAAACCTCGCCAACCCCAGATCGGTGCTCGCCCAGAGATGTCCGCTTTCATCCTCTACTATTCCATAGGCCATGCTTCCCGACAATCCTTCCTTTATGGTGTAATATTTCCATTCTCCCTTCGTCTTCTCGAATTTATTGATCCCACCATCAGTCCCGATCCACAGGTTGCCGGATTTATCTTCATGGATGGAGTTGATGAAATTATTGTTTATCCCATACCCCTGGAAGGTTCTGATATCATAGGTGTACTGAACACACTTTCCTGTCTTCTTATCCATCCTGTTCAAACCTATCTTGGTTCCTATCCAGAGATCTCCGGAGCTATCCTCGCCTATGGCGCTGACATCGTTTGAACTCAAAGAAGTAGAATCCGAAAGATCCGAAATAAATCGAGTGATCCGATTGGTTCGTATGTTCAACCTGTTCAAACCAAAATTGGTTCCGACCCATAAGATATCCGCATCCCGTCTATCGGAATGAATAATATGGACATGATTGTGGGATAAGCTGTTTGAATCTCCGGGAGTACGCCTATAATGCGTGAACCCTCCCGTTTTGGGATCAAACCTGTCCAGTCCTCCACCGTCCGTTCCCAGCCAGATCATGCCGTATTTATCCTCCAGGATGGCCTGGACACAGTTATGGCTCAGACTATTGGAATCTGAAGGATCATGAGTGAAGCGGGCAACACGGCTACCCTTCTCATCGATCCTGTCTAACCCTTCCTTTGTCCCCACCCAGAGGATTTCCGAGCTGTCCAGAAGCAAACAACGGACATCATTATGGCCTATGCTCTGTGGGTTATGAGGATTGTGTTTGAAGTGAAGAAATTTGACCTGATCATTTAAAGCTTTGTTGATTCCGCCTCCTCCTGCCCACATAATCCCGGAGTTATCCCGATAAACAGAAGTCACCAGGTCGCTGCCCAAAGAATCCGGGTCTTGAGGATCGTGTCTGTAGGTGATGAATCCTCCACTTGCCTTATCGAATATCCTCAACCCGTCTCCGCCAGTTCCTATCCACAATTTTCCTGAAGCGTCTTCAGCCAAGGCCGTTATCCTCGACCGGTCCAGGCTGTCCGGTTCTCGTCTATCCCCGTAATAGCGGATAAATCCCTTTTTTTCTGGGACCAAGCGGTTCAGCCCGCCCCTGTTTGTCCCTACCCATATCGTCCCTTCGCTGTCCTCAAAAATGCACCAGACATCGTTATCCCCGAGACTGTCCGGATCTTGGGGATCGTGCTGGTAGTTCACGGTTTCCTCTGTGACAGGATTCAGTTTAAAAAGTCCCTCTTTATGGGTTCCAACCCATATGAAACCCTCACGGTCTGCATACAGATCCCAGATCGTTTCAACCTCCGGTCCTAAATCCACTCGAGAAAAGGTCTCTGTTTCTCTATCAAACCGGCACAGCCCTCCTAGCCGCGTACCTATCCACAGGGCTCCGTTTTTGTCTTCCTGGATGGAAAGAACGATATCCCCGCTCAAGCTGTCCGGGATACTGGGATCATGTTTGTACTGGATGAATGTCTCTTTTTTCTTTATGAACCTGAAAAGCCCCTCGCCGTTTGTGCCGACCCATATGTCTCCTTGGTTGCCCTCAAGAATCGGATAAACCAAAATAAACGAAGAAGATATCTCCCGGTCAGGAAAAGGAGAGAAAAAAGTGAAATCATATCCGTCGTATCGGGCTAATCCCATACCAGTGCCAAACCACATGAAGCCTTCTCTGTCCTGAAGGATACTGGATATGCCCAAAATGGGTTTACCGTTAAACTCTGGAATTAAATGTTCGAACCGGATGTACCTTCCATCAAAAGCAAGAGCAAAAGAGGGAGCGGCAATTAATACAACCAACAGGAAAAAAACCAGTTTTTTCATTCTCAAACAGGTGCTACTATATAAATCGACCGCGGAAAAGTAAACCCTTGCCACCGGCTCCTGCAAGAGCAGAGAGAGAACCTCTCATTTTCTTTACTCTAGAAAATATACGACGGACACGTGATTACTATTCATGACTCGCCATTCAAACATTCCGACTCTCCTCTCAGGCAAAATCCCTTAATACTGAGACAAAAGTCTGCATCTCTTCTCTTGTCCCCAGGCTGACCCGTATCCAGTACTGCCCCTTGAATTCAAAAGGACGGATGAGTATGTGCCTCCGTTCAAAATCCTCGGCCATCTTCCCGCTATCCCGGTTGACCTTGAAAAGAACAAAATTCGTGTGAGAGGGAACACAGGCAAGGTTCAAGCTTGACAGTTCCTGGTACAGATAGGATTTGACCTCTTTGTTTTTCTGTTTGACTATCCGGGGAAAGCGGGGATCCTTATAGCTGGCTATTGCCGCCTTCAGGCTCAGCCAAGCGACGGGAGCGAAATTCCTCTCCATCCGTTCCAATTCCTTTATGATACCGGGCCGGGCAACCCCGTACCCGACCCGCAGACCGGCCAGGCCAAAGACTTTGGAGAATGTCCGGGTGACAACGACATCCCTTCCTTCTCTGGCCAGGTCGATCAACGAGGCATAGGCTTTATCTTCCACGTACTCATGATAGGCCTCGTCGACAACAACCAGAGCTTTCTCTGAAGCCCGCTCGCAGAATGAACGCAACTTGTCTCCAGGAGTGATCGAACCTGTAGGGTTGTTGGGATTGCAGATATAGATCAAGCGTGTATCCCTGTCAATCCGCCGCTCCATCGCCGGAAGGTCATGCTCAAAGTCTTCATTCAAAGGGACTTGCTGGAGAGGACAGCGGGCCTTGTTGGCGTAGATGATGAAATCAAAATAGGTCGGGTCACCAACCAGGATACTGCCTTGGGTTCCGTAGACATGGATGAGCGCGGCCATCACCTCGGTTGAGCCTGCGCTGAGGATGATATTCTCCGCAGAAACCTTCTCCTTTTCTGCGATCAGTTCTTTGAGCTGAAGGTAATGGCCGTGGGGATACCGGTTCGACTGATCGATCGAACCGATTATCGCTTGACGTGCACTATCTGAAATGCCGTAAGGGCTCTCATTATTGCCGAGACGCAGGGGCTCCTTTTCTTTAAAGGAAGAACGCGGCAGAGCACCCTTCTTTTGGCAGGACGTATAACCCCGGCTCACGATAAGCCCGGCGGCAGCGACAGCGCTTGTCTTCAGCCACTGGCGGCGGTTCAATTGCAGTGTCATTTTTCCCTCCCTCCTCATGTGATATATCAAAATGTTAACGTCATGGTCAACTTGGAGGGGGAACTGACTTCCCCCTTCCAAGGCTCGCCTTTGCTCGCTGCCTCCCCTTCTCGGACGAGGAAGAAAAAGGCAAGATACTATCTTGGAGAAACCTCCCAATCTCAGGTAACATTTTCCCTAAATCCGGAATTGGGTGCGCCTGAGCACCATGAATATCGATGGCTTCCGTATGAGGAAGTAAAAAAACTGGCGCCGGAAAGGCTGCTGCCCATTATCGAATGGGCGCAGGCTCTTCTGCGGAATACTTAGCCTTCAAAAAAAATCAGCGCTTTTTCCAGGTAAAGGGAACCTTGAGTCTTTTTTCGACCCATTCACGGTTGATCCTCAGCCTGAACTGGTCGTGCCGCATCGTCTCCCCGGTATCATACTCCAGAGCCTGCTTATAGTACTCGATCGCTTCTTCTCTTTCGCCCCGAAGGTCCTTGAGGTGGCCCATCCAGGTCAATGCCGTGAATTTCACCAGCTTGGAAGATTCCAGCTCAAATACTTTTTCAAATCCTGTGAAAGCCTCCGAATAATAGCCGCTGTCGAAAAGGAGAATGGACAGTTTGAGCCAGAAACCGGAATTGTTGATGTTCAGATTTTCTGCTTTCTCATAGATTAAAAAAGGTGTTTTCCCCTCCCATTCCCAGTTCAAGTCATCCACTATTTCCATCAACTGTTCGGCGGTCGGCTGAGCCGGAATCTCGACTGTGGTCTCCATCTTGAACGGCGTTTTCAGCCTGTCCTCGAGCCATTTACGGTTCATCTGGATTCTCAGCCAGCTGTATCCCACCTGTTCTCCGGTGTCGTACTTGAGTGCCTCTTTATAATTGACCACTGCTTGCTGCCTTTCTCCCAGCAGGTCCTTGATCAGTCCCATCCAGCCCAGGGCGGCGAACTTGAACAGCCCATCTTCATGGAGCTGGGAGACTCTCTCGAAGCAGTCAAAGGCATCAGAAAAATTCTCATCCTCATACAGATTCATTCCCAGACTGTACCAGATATTGCTGTTGCTGATGCCTTCATCCTTTATCGTTTCATAGACTTTAAGGCTATCCTCAGCTCTCCATCCGAAGGAAAGCATCTCGGCGGCTTCCTCGGATATCTCAGGAAGAGGATTCTCCACCATGGCCAGCTTGTTTTCCGGATTCAGAATGACCTCTTTGAGTTTGGCCTTGCTGGCGAAAGTCAAAACGCTGACATCCAGGTTGCGCTCTGTGACCTTAGCCTGTTCTGTGGCGTCCTCAAAAACCGCCTTGACCGGAACAGGCATCCTCATGGTGCCCAGCTGCTTCACCCGGACCTCAGTTAGATATTGATCGCCTTTGCGCCGGCTTTCCTGAGATTCTATCTTGTAGCAGAGATAGGCATTGGAGCGCACCCACTGGTCAAAGAACCAGTCCAGGTCCTGCCCGCTTTCCTCCTCGTAAAATCTCTGGAGCTCTCGCCAGCTCAGGCGCCGGCCGCCGTAGGTCCTCAGGCATTTCTTGTATATCCTTTCAAACATGTCGCGTCCGAGCACCGAGTCAAGGGCGCTGATGATGCTGTAGCCTTTGCTGTGGGTGACGGTGTTGTTGCGATCGTAGTTGATCTTTCTCAACTGAGCTGGAGGGATATCCACGGTGGTGTCATGGTGCATGGAGACTCCCCGGATATAATTGCTCATCCAGCCCGCCCGGCGTTGGGGATCGATCTTTCGAGCGAGGATATACTCGGTATCGGCGAATATCCCCATCCCTATCCAAACCCAGGCGGGTTCGTCGGGATCGAGGACGTATTCGCCCCAGTACTCATGCCCGATCTCATGAGCCGTGATCCGCTGCCACCATAAAAGCGATTCGCCTTTTTTAAACGTCTCCTGGCCATGGATGACCACGATCCCCGTGGCAAAGGGATAACCTCCCCAGCGGCCCCTGCCTCCGGGAATTATGTACAGGAATTCAAAGGGATAGAATCCCAGCCAGTCCTTATAATATCGGATGGCGTCAACCGCGGTATCCAGGCAGACCGCCGCACACTCGGCCCCTTTCTCTGTGGATAACGCGGTCACCAGGATACCCTCGATTTCTCGGGATCTGGCAATCTGTTTTTTACCCAGGTAAATACCGAAGGTTCTCGCCCCATCGATCTCGTAGCGGCCTGTCTTCTGGTTGAGCCGACCGCTGACAGCCAGAGCGTATCCTAGCGGTATATCGAGCTTGACCGAGAAGGAATCATGCAGGGGAAGTCCATCCCACCAGATCCGCGGATACCAGTGAGTTGATCCGAACTCTGTTTTCTCGCTTTGAGACCCGAAGGATTCTTTGAAAGCGATGTCAAATTCGAGCTTCGATCCGGGTTTCACCGGTTCTGAAAGCCTGTAAAAAAGAAGAGAAGATACGGATGGAGCACTCTTGAAATTCATCAGTTCGAGCTGCCTTCCTGCCGCCCGGATATCCAACGAATAGGCTTCGCCTATATTCCAGTCAAAAGCCACGACGCTGATCGGCCTGTCAGAATCATTCATCAAAGTCACTCTCTGTTTCCCCTCGATGAATCCTTTGTTCAGGTCTATCCGGGCGTCGATCGTGTAATGACATTTGGGCGGGTCAACGGGCACCCAGAAGCCATCCTGGCCGCAGACGAATGGCACTGCGACAAGGCTGAAGGAAAAAATGAAGAGAATGATGAACGAAGCAGAAAGGATTCGCTTTAAAAATGAACTCATTCTAAGCCTCCAGTTAATATTCATGAAACAATCAATGAGATTTCCCTCCAATTTGTATACCCAGTTTCCCTTAAAAACGTTTACACATAAATTGGGGACAGTCCCCAATTTCTAGATAAAAAAATGTTTACTAGACTTTACTCAATAAATCGGAGTCTTTCCCCGACCTCGATGCATTCAAGAAAGAATTCATTCCTTATATCTCTCTTTTTATCTCTCCAGCAAGGAAATCAGCCATTTTTTCCAAATAAACTTCCCCTCTTTCTGCGGAGGCTTTAGTCGGATCCCCCAGGATCCCGATTTTCGTTAAAGCGGGCATTCCCTTCTCCAAGATGACCTTGAGCTCTTCCTCGCCCAGAGGTCCAAGGTAACCAGGAGTAAAACGGTCTTTTTTTACCAGATCTTCGGCAAGCGCTAAAATGATTGTGGTCTCATTCTCTCCTGCGTGGGCACCTGCCTCTTCTTTTTTAATCCCGAATTCAGCGGATATATCATACAAACGACCGACGAACTTCATGAGATCGGTGTATCCCGTGATTGTAACTTGGGGATATTTCTTCTGCTGTTCCTCGATTGCTTCCTGTACGGCCGTGAAATTTCCCCCGTGGCTGGGAAGATAGATAATCGTTTTAAAACCCTGCTTCACAAGGCTTTCTGTATAATCATTGACGATCATCTTTAACGTCGCAGCCTTGATCGATATCGTCCCTGGAAAGGCCAGATGGTGTTCGGAACAACCCACACAGATTGTTTTGGCCTGTAAAGCCTTTCCCAGCTTTAAAGCGACCCTCCGGGCCATCTCGTCGCCGATAAGGGTATCGGTCTTGGTCGGCAGACAGGGTCCGTGCTGCTCTGTTGAGCCCACTGCCACGACCACCGTCGTAAATCCCTCATCTATGGCCTTCTTTATATCCGGCCAGTTCATATCTTCCATCTGGATGGTTTTCATGGCTGTCCCTCCAAAAAATTTTTGTATTTCTATCCAAGCTATTTCCTTCCATCATAGTCCATGGATAATCAAAAATCAAAAAAAGACAGGCTTGAAAAGGATCTTCTATGATGCGGGAGACTTTCAATCAATTATGAAGTGCGGCGGCTGGTTCCCCCGGGATCCGGGGGCTGAGGGCGGTATCCAGGCCGCACAAAGATTGTATCCTTATTTACTTCGCTTGCATGAGAAATGGAGGCGCTTCCACAGGATATTCTATTGACAGGATTACCCGGGTACTCTTCCCCAAAAAACCGAATAGG
>Ga0209636_10001094_pt1 | contig 27227 bp, 23 predicted proteins | sample DeeMarSWOR152_54_FD_187464 | JGI IMG/M metagenome (GOLD analysis project Ga0209636, IMG submission 187464) | Marine sediment microbial communities from White Oak River estuary, North Carolina - WOR-1-52-54 (SPAdes) (version 2) | ecosystem: Environmental > Aquatic > Marine > Intertidal zone >...
AGAGGTGGCTTCATTTTTCACAAAACCAAGGAGTTATTGTTTCATATGATGAAATATAGTTTAATATATTGTAGCAAAAAAAATTTGTCAAGATATTTGTCAATGCATTTCAGAGACATGACACTAGCACATTTATGCATTTCGTTTTGCTTATCGTTCCCTGGATAACTCTTTTTGATCTATTTCTTTTAAGGGACAATCATTTGTCCGGCAGAGATCTTGCTCATGGTTAACCTCCGACGAGAAGATGGTGTTTGAAAAAGAATCTAGCTCCGACTTCCCACTGCTTCTCTGTGCCTCTTATCAATACGCATCTTCAAGTTGTAGAAAACATCTACGAGAGTTCTTGCTTCTTTGCTCACGAGAGCGCCTACCAAGATTCCTCCCTGAATTATGTTCTTAAGGTAAAGTGGAAGCCCTAAGAGGGTGACTCCATTGAAAATAATACTTAACAGCAAGACTCCCTGGAGCGTTCCCAAAACTGACGGTTTGTCTTGGGTGGATATCGCGACTCCAAAGAAAGCAGCTGCTATACCTTCCAACAGAAATTGCGCACCCACTATGGGTTGGCCAGAGCCCAATCGTGACGTGATAATTAGGCCAGCAACGGATGACAAAAAACCGGAGATTACAAAGGCTATGAATTTCAAAAACCTCACATTGATGCCACTTGCTCGGGCTACCTCAGAATTAAAACCAATTGCATAAAGATGATGGCCGAAAGGGAGTCTAGTGATAATGATAAAACTGATCAGATAGCACAAGGTGAAAATAAATACTGAACAGGGAACAATGCCTACATATCCTTGACCAATGAAAGCAAAAGCATCCGGCATCATACCCCGAACTTCATCCCCCCCTCCTGTAAGCATGAAGGTAACCCCCCAACATATACTTGACATAGCAATTGTGGTAATAAGGGACTTACATCCGCGGTACGCTATTATGTATCCATTAAATGCTCCTATGCCAATTCCAAAGAGGGTTGCGGTTAAGAGACCGACAACAACCCCGAAATCCGCCTTGACAAAGAAAATCGCAACTAATACCCCAATTAAGGCACCCAGATTAGAAAAGGATAGATCGATTTCGCCACTGATAACTGTGACAGTAAACCCCAGGGAAAAAAGACCTAGAATGCTACCATGATGAACTATTTGAAGCATGTTGAAGGCAGTCAGAAAAGTCTCTGCCTCGACAGAAAACAGAACAAATACAGCTCCGATTAGGATGGGGCCAGAATATCGTTTTAGAAGATCTGGAAGACTTGAAGATCGACCAGAATGCGTTTTGTTCATCTTTTTGCTCCTATGATTCTTGTCTCTCAGCTCCTATGGTAATTGCTATCAAAAGCAGGGCCCCAGTGCCAAGATTACGTACATAAAATGGAACACCTGCCATGACAAATCCTGTGCTGATTGTACCCAGGAAAAAGGCTCCGACTAATGTCCCAATAACGCTAGGTTTGTCAAAAATTGCCCAGCCCAAAAATACAATGGCGTAATCAGTCAAGAGATAGTCTTGCCCGATCAACACCCAAGCACTCTTATTTTCTGAAGCAGTCAGAATACCACCAATGCCAGCCAGCAATCCGCAGATCACGAAGGCTAACATTTTGCAGAACTCAGTATTAACCCCGGAAAATATTGCTGCTGTTCTAGCTAACCCTGTAGAATAAAAAGCTCGACCTATCTTAGCGCGGTTAAAGGTGATATAAGCTCCTAGACAGATAGCTCCAAGCAGGATGGTTGGGACAGGGAAAGGCCCGACAGACCCGGCATACAAGAATCCAAAAGAATCACCCAGGTTTTCATGTATGTGATAGCCTCCACTATAAAGATAACTTAACCCAAAATAAATTGAGCCTGTCCCGATCGTAATAATCACATCAGAGAGGCCGAAGTAACTAACAAAGGCTCCGTTTACTATCCCAGCCAACAATGCCACCATCAACCCACTGAGAATCCCTAGAAACATATTCCCAGTTATGGAGGTCACATAACAAGTGGTCATTGAAGCAATTCCGGCCACTGATCCAAAGGATAAATCCCAATTGCCACTTATGATTACAAAGGTTAAGCCTAAAGATACGAGCGAGGGGATGCTGATCTCGACCAGAATGTTCCCTAGGGCTGTCCAAGAAAAGAAACCTTTAACAAACACGGAAAAGGCTATGTAGATCACCGCCAGTGCTGCGAAAAACAGATACCTTTTTCTATTCCCCAAGCCTCTTGTAAACCCGATGTCGTCGGTTTTTGTGCTCATTCTTCTCCCTTTATGCCGAACGAGCTAAGTAAGATTTTCTCCATAGTTGCCTCTTCACGTGTAAACTCCTTGTGAATTTCACCTTTGCGCATTACTAATATCCGGTCACTCAAAGCTAAGACCTCAGGGATCTCTGTGGAGATGAAAATTATCCCGGCATCTTTCTTTACTAAATCTGCCATAAGAACATAAAATTCCTTCTTGGCTCTGATATCAATACCAGTAGTAGGTTCATCGAAAATGTAAATCTTAGATTCGGCAAACATACCTTTACTCAGCACCACTTTTTGCTGATTGCCGCCAGACAAGAACTTTACCTTTTGCCTAATACTCGGTGTGGCAATGGAAAGGTTTGTTACGAACTCCCGAGCCACGGCTTCTTCTAACCGCGTATTAATCAGGCCGAAACGGTTAGCCACCTTATCCCGGTCATTTAAAGTAACATTTTCTTTTAATTCCATATCCAAAACTAGTCCTTGAGTCATTCTATCTTCTGGAGCAAGATATATTCCGTGTACTGACGCATCACGAGGAGAATTTATTTCTATCTCCCTTCCATCGAGATAGATTTGCCCTTTCTCTTTTGGATCAATTCCAAATACGATTTGGGCCAACTCTGTCTTCCCTGCCCCAATTAGCCCAGTGAAACTGAGTATTTCTCCCTGCCGAACTTCAAAACTGACATTCTTCACCATCCCTCCAGAAAGCCCTTTTACCGCCAAAATGGGTTTACCCAAGGGAACCTTTTCTTTAAAGAACTTTTCCTCCATTTCCTCGCCAATCATCATTCTTATCAAAGTTTCGACATCTAAATCCTTGGCTTCCAGTGTGCCAACTTTCTTCCCGTTTCTCAACACCGTGTTTCGATCAGCGATCTCTTTGACCTCTTCTAAGCGATGGGATATATAGATTATGGAACATCCTTTTTTCTTCAGCTCTCTGACAAGAGCAAACAGGGAATCTATTTCCTTGGAACTAAGCGGAGCAGTCACTTCATCCATTATCAGGATCGAGGCGTTTTGGGAAAGAGCCTTTGCAATGGCTATTATTTGCCGCTCACTGGGTGATAGTTGATGAATTGGAACATAAAGGCTGATCTGAATTCCCAAGTCTTGTAATAGGCTATGAGCTTTTTCAGCCATCTTTTTCCAATCAGGAATTCCAAATCTTCCTCTTATCTCATCTCCTAAGAAGATGTTCTCAACACCATTAAACTCAAGTACCAAATTGGGCTTCTGATAAATTGCGCTAATACCCACATCTTCAGCGTCACGGGGGGAATTGAACTCAGCACGTCTTCCTCCGACCTTGATCTCGCCAGCATCCTTTGTATAGACACCTGTCAATATCTTGATCAGTGTGGATTTACCAGCACCATTCTCCCCAATCAAGGCATGAACTTCTCCTGGCATCAAATCAAAGTCTACATCTTTTAGGGCTCGAACCCCAGGGAAAGCCTTGCAAATCCCAGACATTTCCAAAATAGCACCATTGTTCACTGCCTGCTCCTCTCTGCAAAATACTACCCTAAATGAGCCACAAATCTGAGAAGAATTTTCGCAAAGGTTTAAATGTCGAGAATTACCTCGGCATTTAGAAATGATTCATAAAGATCATATCGGTGAAATACAAAGTCTCATCCTGTCACTCCCGCGAAAGCAGGAGTCCAGTTGCGCCTTTTCACGGATCCCCGCCTTCGGGGGAATGATGTGGAAAAGAATGTCTGAGGGATCAAAAGAGCATCAGAAAAGTCCAGTATTTTTCGCTCAATTAGGGTACTATTAATGCCATCCCAACCATTGTATTTTGAAGTATACCTCCAAAAGCAAAACCCCTGGTCAGAATGGCATTAAATTAGCTGAAAATTATCAATATGCGCTCCCTTTACAGGACCCGCTTCATAAGTTCAGGATGATTTTTGATAAAACCGAGTTTATCCCATCCGAATGCACCCAAGCCACTAGGTGGACACCGATCTTTTGTAAACTTGTAAACGGGGGTAACGATAAGTTCCGCACACTCTCTTCCATGAAAGTACTCATAGGCAGAAGCAACAACTAGACGGACTGTTCCGCGTGGAGCCTGACCCATTATGCACTTGATTTGGGTGCCACTACGAAGATAATCCAGGGCTTGAGCAAACCCATCTATCCCGGTGACAATTAAGTTATCCATGCCAAGCTCCTTAGCGCAATCAGCCGCGGCAATTGCTGCGCCATCCCAAGAACACCACATCGCGTCAAGATCGCGATGTGCAGTAAGCATATTCTTTGCTACCTGTTTTGGCGTCAATGCTCCAACTGCACCGGGAATATACTTATACTCAGCTACCAATTCTATGTCCGGATAAAGCTCTAGAACATGATAGAGACCGAGTGACCTGGTCCACCAAGATCTAGACCCGCCCAAATTAATCGCACCAATTTTCCCTTTCCCTTTCAGTGCATCACAAATGAATTTACCTGTAACTTCCCCCATTCCGAAATCATTCTGTACCGAGGTGGACAAAGGCTTTGCCCCGTGAATATAAGAGCTACCGACGAAGACAGGAACTTTTAGTTTGGCGGCCTTGTTCACCACAGGCTCAAGAGGGAGTGTCACCGCTGGAAGGATAAAAATCGCATCAACTTTCAAACCAATAAAGTTATCAATTTGGCTAGCTTGCGTAACAGGACTGTACTGAGCATCCGCCCAATAAATCTTGCACCCCGGAAATTTCTTTAGGAGGTTCTCCTCAATTTCATCCTTCCAGGCGGCCCCATAATCATTGACAGACCACCCTAAAGAAACACCAAATCTGTATTTTTTCTCTTTAGCGAGCGCTGTTTTTTCGCTCATGCCTACTAACATAATCGATATTGCTCCTACGACAAATACTAATAATGCGATCGGCACAAATAATCTGGATCTTTTAAACATCTTGATACCTCCTTATCCTAAAATGATTTGCTTAAGTTTGTTCCCTTTCTGTGGCAAGCGTTCTGAGACAACAGCTAATTTCCCGCGCTGAAAAGCCTTTCTTTTGAGCTAGCGATGGCCTATGTATTTTTTATCCCTCCTTTCCGGTCCTATTTCTAGCTTTTGGCTTCTCAGAGTATGGGCCAATTAATGGCGAAGATAAACTTATTTCATTATATGAAATCGGATTTAATATATGATCGACAAATATAGAATAGAAAAAAATTTGTCAAGATATTTGTCAATGTATTTCAGAGACACGACACTAGTATCGTGGACGAAAATAGCTAAACAAATGCCTAATCATATGTTCCTTTATAAGGCCTCCATCCGAATTCCTCTGGTTTATAGGTAAGTTGCTCAGGGGTGAAAACCTGAATTGGCTTCATGTACGGAAAATCGAAATACTTCGTCTTCTTGACAACTTTCCCGACGCATATAGGGTGCATGAGCTGGTGGTCTTTAGCACGCATGGTTACGTTGCCTGTTGGTGCATTCCACTTGAGCCCCTCAAAGGCCTTGATAAACTTGTGTACATCGAGCGAACCAGCCTTTTTTACGGCCTCTCCATACAGCATCGCTCCGTTGTATCCCATCACAGTCAGTGTAGTAGGCCAGCTTCCCCCTGAGTTGTCGTAAAATACACCTTCAAATTTTCTTGCCTCCGGAGTGTTGAGACCCAGGACAAAGCAATCCACGCCAATGTTTCCTACAGCTTGATCTCCCGGCATCGCCGACAAAGTATTGATATCACCCATAAAGATAGCCGCAATCGGGATATTCAGACCAAGGCTTCGGCCTTGAATCATAAGCTGCATTTCATCGGTTCCCCAATTGCCGGTGACCAAATAATCCGCGCCAGAGGCCATGACCTTGCTGATATAAGGAGCAAAGTCTTTATTAAAAATTGGATGGAAATCTTTGCCCACGATTTCGGTATCCGGAGCTATCTCCTTGATGAACCTCTCGTAAAAATTAGCAATATCGTGGCCATAAGAGTAGTCCTGGTTGAGCATATATACCTTCTTAAATTGCTTTTGCTTACCACAGTATAGAGCTAGAGCTTTGGTCGCCGTTGCTGCATTTGAGCACGTACGAAAAACATAAGGGTTAAAATTCTCTCCGGTGACAGCCATAGCAAACCCACCAAAGACTATAAAAGGCTTTTTGTATCGAGGCATGGCTTGAGAGATCGCTAGTATTACGTTGGAACCTGACCCCGCAAATATAACATCACATTTGTCCTTCAGAACCATTTTCTTAAGCTTTTGGACCGCAATTTCGGGTTTCAGCTGGGTGTCTTCGACTATTATTTCGACTCGTCGGCCCAACAATCCACCAGTCTTATTAATTATATTGACCGCTAGCTGCACGCCCATGAGAAATTGATCTCCAGCAGATTTATGTGGCCCAGAGCGAACATCGTTGAAGCCTAGCCTCACCGGAGGTGCTGCCTGCACCTGGTTGAAGGCCAGAGTCAGCCCCACCAAGATCACCAATGAAACGCATACTTTTCTCATAACAAACCTCCTTTGTTTAATTGGTTTTGGCACCAATTGGGGTGCCGTGTTGTTTCCCTAACCTACTTTCATTCAGACTTCCAGATATTTTTTGCGGATATCATCCCGTTCCCCCAGTACCTCAGACTTCCCTTCCCACTGGATGATGCCCTTGCTCATTAAGTAAATCCTTTGGACCAAGCCCATGACCAGGGGAAGCCTCTGCTCCACCAATAACACCGTCGTACCTGAGGCGTTTATTTCCGTGATTGCCTTGCCCACCACCTCCACAATCATTGGTGCCAGACCTTCTGTGGGTTCGTCAACCAGGATCAATTGAGGATTCCCAATCAGGGTCCGTGCTATGGCCAACATCTGCATCTCACCGCCGGAAAGAACCCCTCCTTTTGAGCTGTGTCGCTCCCTCAAGAAAGGGAAGTACTCGTAACATCGATCAATGGTCCATCCCTCCTGAACATCTTTTTTGTAATGGCCAGGTTTGATGCCCATTATAAGGTTTTGGTGGACTGTAAGGTTGGGAAATATCCAGCGCTCCTCTGGCACGAAGCCGATTCCGGCAAGAGCTATCTGATGGGTTTTCTTGTGAGCTATTTCTTCACCTTTGAAAACTATAGATCCTGTGGTAGGTGGAGTCAGACCCATAATTGTCCGCAGGGTTGTAGTTTTGCCCACGCCGTTTCTACCCAAAAGGGCCGTGATTTCCCCTTGGGTTATTTCCAAAGAAATATCAAAGAGGACATGGCTTTTTCCGTAGTAAGTATTTACCTCGCGGAGCCGTAACATTTTCTATTGACCTCCGAGATATGCCTCCTTGACTTTCGGATCCTCCTGAATCTCTTCTGGAGAGCCGGTCGCCACAACCTTTCCGTAGTGGATTACCGTGATCATATCAGCCAATTTGAAGACCACCTCCATGTCGTGTTCTATGATAACCAGCGTTTTTCCCCGAGTGACCGTATCGATCAGCTTTATGGCCTGGCGGGTCTCATCCATGGACATGCCCGCGGTAGGCTCATCCAATAAGATAACTTCAGGATCAGAAGCTATTGTTAGTCCAACCTCGAGCGACCTTTGTTCCCCGTAAGAAAGAAAGCCTGCCATATACTCTTTCTTGTCCAGGAGCCCGATCTGCTCCAGGATGGCCAGAGTCTCCTGCGCGATATTTCCCCACTTGTTTATGTTTCTCAGGAAGTTAAACCGGATATTGTGTTTGGACATTAAGACTGTTCGCACATTTTCGAACACCGACAATTGGGGAAAGACATTGATGATCTGGAAGGAACGGGCTATTCCCAGTCGGTTGATGCGGTGGGGGGGCAGCCCGGTAATGTCTCGGCCCTTGAAGACGATTCGCCCGCTGGTCACTTTGTAAAGGCCACTGAGGAGATTAAACAACGTTGTCTTACCTGCACCGTTAGGCCCGATAATAGCATGCCGCTCTCCTTTGGCTATGGAGAGCAAAAGCCCATTTATAGCCATCAGTTCCCCGAACTTCTTGTGGAGATCGATCAATTCCAAAATAGCTTCGTTCTCCATCTCAATCAGCCTGTTTCTTTTCTAAATCGGTTTAGCAGCAAGTCCTTCATGCCTAATAGCAAACCGCTTATCCCATCCTGAGCATACATGACCAAGGCGATGAAGATGGCACCTTGAATGATTGCCCAATGCTCAGTAAGCGTGCTCAAAGCATCGTTGATGTACATAAGAAAACAACTCCCTGCGATTGGTCCCCAGAATATGCCACGACCACCTACGAAGGTCATAAACAAGATGTCTGCCGACTTATCCAGGTTGATCATTGAAGTAGAGACGAACTCCTGAAAGGAAGAAGCCAGGGCCCCCGCCACCCCGCAGAAGAATGCACAGATGAGATAGACAAAGAGTTTTGTTGCATAGATATTATAGCCGACAAAACTTGTTCGCTCCGTGTTCTCCCGAGTGCACACAATGAGCCGGCCCAGAGGAGTTTTGGTGAAAAACCAACAATACGCTATACAGAGCACGACAACAATGAGTGCAAAATAATAAAAATTCACAGTTGAAAACATGTCAATAGATCCAAAGCCAGGTATCGATAGATCCGGGCGCTGCATAGCGATTCCATCCTCACCATTGGTAAGTGAGCGCCATTTCTCAGCAGTAGCATAAATAAGCATATTGAATGCCATACTGAGAAGTGCAAAAGACAATCCACGCAATCGAACCATAAAGATTCCAATGATTACCCCTAGTAAAATACTGCACCCGCCGCCTGCCAAAATGCCAGGCAACAAGGACAGTCCAAAATGTTTATACACAAGGATGGCAGTATAGGCGCCTATTCCAAAGTGAGCGGCATGCCCGAAGGAGAGTAGTCCTGCCTGTCCAAGAAGCATATTATAAGCAACGGCGAAAAGAGAGTAGATAAGCATCATGACCGCGAGGTTCAGACTGAATTCCGAAATGAACTTGGGCAAAAAAGCCACAAAAGCAGAGAAAGAGACGACAAGCACCCAGTTCCATATTCGGTAACCTTTCATTCGCTCTCACCCAATAGACCTTCTGGTTTGAAAATGAGAACCACTGCGAGGAGCAAGAACTCAAAAAAGAGTGCAAGTTGTGGCAGGAACAGGATTCCGAAGGACTGAAGTTCTCCGATCAAGACCGATGCCAACAGTGCCCCTTCGATTGAGCCTAACCCGCCCACCACGACTACGACGAATAGATCAATGAGGATCTCGGCGGCCATACCAGGGTTTGTGATCAGGTAAGGACCACCTATGACTCCTGCAACCCCTGCTAACCATGCCCCAACACCAAAGAGGAGCAAGAAGATCAAGGGAACGTTGAACCCCAGCGCGTCCACCATTTGTTTATTGGCCACGGCAGCACGCACGATGATCCCCACTCGAGTTCTAAACAGGATCAGAAATAAGAAGGCAAATACCAACAGAGATACCAGTATGATAAAGAGCCGATAAACAGGATAAGAGCCGCCAAACAATGATAATGACCCCGATAGTATCGCCGGAATTTGGACCCTTAAGGGCTCAGTGCCCCATAAAATTTTCACCATTTCCTCGAGGATATAAGCTATTCCGAAAGTCAGTAATAGTTCAGGAACGTGACCATAGGCATGCACTTTCCGCAGAAAAACGCGCTCGATAAATACACCTACCAGGCCCACCAACAGAGGGGCTATGATCAAGCTGAGCCAGAATTGCCCTGTCCACAGGAGCACCGAAAAGGAAAAATAGGCACCGAGCATATAGAGTGCACCGTGGGCAAAATTCAATACATTCATCATTCCAAAAATAAGGGTGAGCCCCGAGGCCAGCAGGAAAAGGATCATGCCATACACGAGCCCGTGCAAGGCTTGCACCGGGATTATAGCTATCAAGTCCATGTAATTTCCTCAGGTAATGCTGACAACCCCTAGTAACACCTATTTTGGTGACTGGCCATCTAAACGCGACTCCTTTTCTCTAACCAGGCTCTTAAACACGTCATTAGAGGCTAGCACACGCTTAAAGCCCCGTTCCACCAAGTCACCCACCGAGGTGAGGTCAGAAATTAGCACATCGGTGTTTATCTTCCTCTGTCCCAAGAACCTTATCATCAGACTACTGGGAATTTGGATTCTGGCATTTTTAGAGAAATACCATAAATATGAAAAAACAGCAGATTATCGCTGTTTTTAGGGTTAGCATACCTCCTTGCCCCTTCCTCTTTATTGCTTTAGAATGCCTGCACAAGTATTACAAGGAGGGCGGGGCTTAATACCTTTAATCCAATAACCCTTGATAAGTTTGCTTTCCAAATCAAACATCAAGTAGAAAAAGGGTAAAGGGGCAAATCCCTATGCCCAATGAGCAGTTTTTATGTCAAATTTTCCAGATGTCTGAATGCTATTATTTTTCCAGCCTCCTCTTGCACCAACGTTGAGTTGCCAATCGAAGCCCGGTCTACCTTGCCGGTACGACCATTTCTATTGGATGGAGGTGGGCAGTGCAGCCGCTTCCTACCACATTGCATATTCTATTTTGGAATAAATCCACTTGATACTAGAAGCTCTCTAAGGCTTTTCCCTTTATTCAGGCCTTCAATTATTAATTTCTCTTTCTTTTCACGTTCAATAGCTCTCTCTATCACTTCAGAGACTTGATCCTGATCAATAACCACTACACCATCCTCATCTCCCAAAATTAGATCTCCAGGATTTATCAAGACATTTCCCAATACTATGGGGTAATTAATGCTATAAAATAGATTTTTATTTGTACCTCTGATACATAGACCTTTTGAAAAAATAGGGAATTTTAATTTACGGATTTGTGCATAATCCCTTACGCATCCATCAATAACAATTCCTGAAATTCCCTTTTGCATAGCTGCTGCTGCCATTATTTCACCCCAATAGCCGAAATCCGCACTCCCATTTGTTTTAGCAACAAGGACATCACCAGGTTCAGCCAAATCGAGTGCAATATGTAGCCCCAAATTATCTCCTGCTGCACAAGAAACGGTAAATGCTGAACCGCACATAACTAAACCGGTATCTATAGGTTTAATGCTTCTATCTATGGCTCCGCCTTTTTTGAAAGCTTCATGTAATGTTGCAGAAGTAAATTTCTTTGCGGTTTCTATAACCGATGGATCTAATCTTTTTATTCTATTATTTATATCGTTCATATTTGCCTCGTTGTTAAAACTCATATTTTTTTTTAAGATGTTTTATCGCTCCATAAATCTTCTCATAAACTCCTATACTGGAACGGAATAGATCTTCTTAAGAGCAAGAACCTCAAGTATTCCCTCTGCACCCTGTAAACTGCCTCATCAACCAGCCCAGAATACCGGCCCGCCTCCTTGTTGGTTGTAATAGAGGCAAGTCGATAGATGTTTTCTACAAGCCTTGTGGCAACGCCTCCCAATTATTTTTTCCAGATTTAGCCTTTGGCAAATTCAGGTCATGTGATTATGGAATTTGTTCCTTTGATGCTAAATACGGATCATGAAGGGGGATTATGATATCGGCAACCTGCCGGACTCTAAATACACTATTATACGCTTGAAAGAGATTGGTATGAATCCCTGGGGCAATAACTGGATAAGTGGCAAGCGGTGAGATTTTTGTCTTTACATCTTCAGGAGGATTAAAATTTTCCATGATTGAACAAAAGCCACTGATCACCGCTTTTCCCTTAGTTGTTTCAATAACAACCGCCTGGCCACCAGGTGTGTGCCCAGGAACGAGCATCACAGCTATCCCAGGCAGAATTGTTTGATCTCCCCTAATAACTTCGAATTTAAGTTTTCTAATAATCTCTTTTGGATAACCAATTTCGAAAATTGGATGTGGGTTTAAGGCAAATTGTAACTCTTTCTTTTGTACATACACGACAGCATTCCTACATTTTGGAGTATTATACATATGATCCACGTGAAGGTGGGTTTGGATAATAATATCGATGTCGTCAGGCACGCAATCAACTTTACCCAAGGCCTCCTCAAAGGTCTGAACTGGCTCGAAGGGCATGTTACTGAAACCAGGATGGTAATTTCTGTAATCTTCTGCTTCGATAGCGGTGTCTACCAAAACATGTTTATCACCGGCCCGAATGTACCACATCACATAGGGTCGAACTATTGACTGGCCGGAATAAGCTAAATAGGTCATTGGGGCCATTTCGCTTAGTACTTTAGATAGCATTAAAGGCTTGATCGTATAAGTATTCACAAGATTCTCAATATTTAGTCAGATGGCCACTGCTAGCAATAGAGGTTTGAGCCGATTAATTAAATGGATTCATACCGTAAAACTCTTAAGTATCTAATGAATGCAAGAGATATACCAATTTCTCATTTCACATGAAACTGCAAAAATCGCTACAGTTGCGGTCACTAAGTCGTGCAAATTCTGAATTGTTGAACACCCTCAAATTAGAAAATTAATTACTTGAGAAAGATGAGAAATTTCTCAATTTACAATAAGAACTTTAAAAAAAAATCAACAATAAGGATAAGATTCTAAGAAAATTTTTAAAGAGAGAGTCATGAAGACGAGTCCATCTGAGTGGACAACTTTCTTGAATAAGGCTACCCCTCTCTCTTAACTCAAACTAGAGGTAACTGATATGGTTTTTATGAAATCTGTTCTTGATATCTTAAAAACAGTATCTAGCATAACGGCTCCTTTTTAAACAAATATGGCATAATACTTGCTCAAAACTAAAATAAGCTAAAATAATAATTACCAACAATATAAGGAGGTTCTCATGAAAAAAGTATTTCTTCTTTTGTTTGTTTTGAACATTGTATTTTTTGCTGAATTTGGCTACATAATTCCTGGAAATGCCGAGTCGTCTCCTATTGTTAAGTGGGATCTTCCTCACTTTATCCCTCCAAATCATTTTATCGCAAAAGATCTCTATCAATTTACTGAAGGACTTGAAGCTAAAACCAATGGTAAGTTTAAAATTGTATATCATCCAGGTTCATCTCTCTTGAAAGGGCCTCAGACAGCCCCTGCGTTGGTCGCTGGTAGGGTGCCAATCGCCCCGATACTTACACCTTATGTCTACGACCTTTTCCCTAAGCTTGGCGTTACCTACTTGCCGTTTTTGACATCTTCTTACCAAGAGCTCCGCGTTTCGGCAGAAAAGTTGCGTAGTTATTTTTATAAGGTTCTTGGGGAAAAAAACCTAAAGCCCTTATTTACATACGCCTGGACGACCCAACAATTGTTTTCCAATAAGCCAATGGCGACTGTGGCTGCCTGGAAAGGTAAAAAAGTGCGAATTTTCAATGAGCAGCAGGCTGATCTATGCAAAAGGGTCAAAGCTGTGCCCATAAATATCGCCGCTTCCGAGATTTACACAGCAATGCAGCGGGGAACTATGGATTCATTAATCACCGCAAATATAAACATTGTGCCAATGAAACTTTATGAGGTATCTAAATACGCCAATCAATGGACCATCAATGGTGGTGGGTTAGAGTTTATGTGTGTAAATATGGATGCCTATAACAAGCTTCCTCAAGAATATCAGAAGGCTCTTCTTGAATTCGTAGAAGAAAGTGGTATTGGGTACAAAATCTGGGATCATTGTGCCAAAGCAGACGAGAATAGCATCAATGAGCTGAAAAGCATGGGAATGACCATCTTATACCCATCCAAAGCTGAGATAGAAAAAATGCGGAATATCTCAAGGCCGATATGGGATAAATGGGCGAAGAAGAACGGGACAGAAGATTTGCTGAAAAAAATGCTCGAAGCAGTCGGTCCTTAACCTCAGCGACTGATTATTCTTACTAAAAATTTGGACTGAGATGTGAAGAAAATCTTGAAGCTTCTTGTTCATATGGTTAATGGAATCTCTAATGGCTTAGCAGTGGTGTCAGGGATTACTATTCTAGTCATTACCTTGATTGTCACCGTTGACGTATTCATGAGGTACTTACTAAATAGGCCTCTTCTCTTTGCCGGAGAAACCTGTGAATTTTTGATGGCCTTAATTGTTTTTGCTGGTCTTGCCTACACATTCCAGAGAGGCGGTCATATAAGGATCGAGCTTGTTATCCAGAGGGTGCCGACAAGATTCCGCTACTGGATAAGGACGGCGACATTTGCAGTAGGAATCATATTCCTATTTATATTTGCCTGGCAAATTTTCCTTTTTATTAAAGAATCTTATGATTTTAACAGAGCATCAACTGTTCTCCTGTGCCCAATCTGGATACCTCAATTGTCCATGCTGATTGGAGTTATAGCACTTATTCTCGTACTTATCCTTGCAATAGTAAGCCACTTAGGTGCTAGCCATGACAAGTCGAGCAAATGATGAACTGACCATATAAGTATAGACTTCAGGAGAATCGCGTCTCCAAAAAAGAATTGGACGGTCATATAGTATATTTAGGAACTCGTTTATGTCATTTAGTGTAGTGATCCTAATTATTCTGGTTATCCTGGTTTTTATTTTTCTTGCAAGCGGATTAGAAATTGCTTTTTCCTTGGGTCTTGTTGGGGTGATTGGCCTTTTCTTCTGGCAAAACGGGTTAAAGGCCTTGGTGGCTATGGGCGCGATTGCTTGGGATGTGTGCACTAGTTTTACGCTGATGGCCGTACCCCTTTTTATCTTTATGAGCTGTCTCCTTATTGAAACTGGAGTCAGCTCCGGCCTTTACGGGGCTGTTTCAAAATGGCTCTATCGGCTTCCTGGGGGATTGGCCGTTGCTAGTCAGATCGCCTGTTCCATTTTTGCAGCAGTCAGTGGTTCCAGCACAGCAACCGCTGCTGCGATCGGCATAATATCTATACCAGAGATGGAGAAACGCGGCTATGAACGAAAAATAGTAGTAGGCTCTGTTTGTGCCGGTGGAACTCTCGGTATTCTTATTCCTCCGAGCATTGCTATGATCATATATGGCACTATTATGGAGACATCGGTTGCTAGGCTTTTTATTGCAGGAATTATTCCTGGAATTATTTTGGTTCTTATGTTCAGCGGTTATATTATTCTTAGAGTCTTCCTAAAACCTTCGATAGCTCCACGTACTGTGGCTGAAGTAACGTGGAAGGAACGTTTCAATGCTCTTAAGGAAGTCATCGCCATTGTCTCTTTGATCCTTTTGATTCTTGGTGGAATATACACAGGAATTGTCACGCCAACAGAAGCCGCAGGCGTTGGCGCTTTTGGAAGTCTAATAATTGCAATTATATACAGAAAATTAGATTTCTCTGTCATGAAAAAATCTCTCCTTGTAGCCGTCAACACAACATCAATGATCTTTCTCATTGTCATTGGAGCCCTCATTCTGTCCCGCATAGTAGCCTTTCTCAATCTTCCACAGTTATTTACTATTACCCTTAGAGAATGGGGGCTTTCTCCATGGGGTATTTTCACATTAGTGTGCATCCTTTATTTAATAATGGGGTGCCTAATGGATGCCATATCCATTATGATGATCACGCTACCCGTCATAGGCCCTATGCTGATGGAGCTTGGTTTTGATCCAGTCTGGTTTGGTGTTGTAATGGTCGTTTTAATTGAGATGGGACTCATCACACCACCTGTTGGGCTCAACCTTTTCGTTGTTCATGGGTTAATTGAAAAAGGACGTTTTGAGGAGATTTTCATGGGCTCATTCCCTTTTGTTCTCCTGATGGCTATTGCGCTCGTGCTTTTCATATTTTTTCCAAATCTTGCGCTTTGGCTTCCAAGTATGATGATGACAGCAAGATGACGCATTTTGAATATAACTATGCGCCAACAAGATTGAGAGGCTTTTAGTGGCAGGGGTTAGATAAATTCAACCCTTTTGGCCATTGGCGGGCTGAGGTTATATTTTTATCACGCGAAGGCCAAACTAATTATTGGCAAACAAGCTGACTTGAAAACTTCATATTAATAACAACGGGAAATATAGATACGGGAGGTGATAATGAGTAAAGTCCATTTTCATTATCTTGGTCATGCGAGTTTTAAAATTATTACAGAAACTGACACGGTTATCTATTTGGACCCTTTTATTGAAGGAAATCCGGACTGTCCAATAACATTTAATGACATAGAACGGGCTGATATAGTTCTCGTCACCCACGGTGCTTTCGATCATATGGGCCAGGCAATTGAACTGGTTAAAAAGACTGGAGCTATCCTTATTGGCGGTCCAGACATCCGTGTTCATGCTTTCTCGGAGGGGATTTCAGAGGATCAATTCCGCGTCCTGGGCTGGGGAGGAGAAATAGAGATCTCTGACATAAAAGTTAGGTCTCTAAAGGCAGATCATATCTCTTTTTTTAAATCGAAGAACCAATACCTTTCTTCAATCGCCATGAGCTTCTTAATAACCACACCGGAAAATCTAAGGATTTATGCCGCTGGAGATACATCTATTTTTTATGATCTACAACTTTTCGGGCAACTTTACAGACCTCATATCGGATTGATAGGTGTGGGAGGATTTCCTGGCTATTTCGCAGAATTGTCGGCTTCAGAAGCCGCGCTAGTAGCAAAGTGGCTTTGCTTAAATGTTGCTATCCCTATTCACTATCCGTCCAAACAAAAGGAGGGAAAAACCTTTTTGAAAATATGTAAAGAAACGGCGCCCCATGTAAAAGTTCATATAATGAAGCCTGGAGAACATGCCGCTTACTCAGCCAAAGAAATGAATTTGGAGGCAATTCAATCCAATTATTGAGGCAGGACTTCCTAAATAAGTTGGATAAAAAAGTTTCAGGATTGGTTTAGCAAGGAAGTAATTTACTCAGAAAATCTATACTTACCATGATAGGGAGCTTGATTATTTAATAAATATCAAAAGCCCAAAACGTTTACTAATTATCTTAACTTTAAACTTTAGCTTTATAAGGAGAAGGTTATGAAACTTACCAGGACTCTTGCAGAAAATATGGTGTACACAAAATACGAAGATCTTCCCAAAAAAGTAGTATTGAAAACTAAAAGACATATCCTTGATATTCTGGGAGTGATGTTTCCACCAAGTTCTCTAGAAAAGGCATGTGCAGCATTAGAAGAGATTACGAGAGAAGGTGAAGGTAAGGAGGAGAGTACTCTGATTGGTTTTGGTGGAAAAGCCCCCTGCTGGATGGCTGCTTTTGTTAATGGTTCTCTTGCCCATCCTTTGGATTATGACGACACCACTGATGAATTTGCAAATCATCCTTCTGCTCATACATTTCCAGCTGCTCTTGCTGTTGCTGAGAAAGTTGGTAATGTAAGTGGCCAGAAATTTATAACTGCTATGGCTCTTGGGATTGATCTCAACGCAAGGCTTTCTGCTGCGCCCAAGGGGAGTATACTCGAAGATTATCCGTGGGTTCCTATCACTGTCTTTGGAGTTTTTTCTGCAACTGCAGCAGCAGGAAAATTGTTAGAACTGACTGATCAAGAAATGGTAAATGCTTTTGGTATTGCCCTTGATAGGGCTTCTGGACTACTCGAATCTATAGCTTCACCCGATTCCGAAATGAGAGGCATAAGAGACAGTTTTGGCAACAGGGAAGGGGTGCTTGCGGCACTCATGGCCAAAAAAGGCATATCAGCCTGCCAAGATTCGATCGAGAAACTTTACAAATTCTTCTACGACAATGACTACGATTCTTCGAAGCTTACCTCAAATCTAGGGTCAGAATTTTGGGTACTTAAAGTAGGTCTTAAGGCTTGGCCTGTCTGTCGAGCAGCACACACTTATATCAAGGCTGCTTTAGATATCGCAACAGAATATGAAGTAGATCCTGAGAGAATAAAGGAAGTACTTTTACCCGTGGGAACGTTTGGCAAAGATATGCTCTTTAGTCCCCTTGAGGCGAAGCAAAGTCCCAAACTGAGTATAAACGCCAGACTATCTTTACCGTTTATAATGGGCGTAGTTTTCGCCAAAAGAAGACTGATAATTGAGGATTTCTTTCCAGAAAATCTCAAGGATACAAAAGTCCTCGAAATAGCTAAGAAAATAAAACATAAATTTGATCCTAAATTATTATCTGACGGTGCCATTTGTGCTGGTGAAGTGGAAGTAAGGATGCAGGGGGGGGACATCTTCCAAAAGAAGGAGGATCTTCCTTATGGGCACCCCAAAAACCCGATGAGTGATGAGGAAATCATAGCAAAATTCAAAGATTGTGCCCGTTATGCAAAAAAGGTCTTGTCTGAGGAGAAGGTTGATCAGTTGGTAGAGAAGATTCTTAATCTTGAGAATGTAAAGAATATAAAAGAAATCACGCAGATTCTTGAATAACTGAAAAGATAATTTGTCATAAACAAACGATATTATTGCATGAAGGATATAAAAATGCATGGGGATATTTGAAACATTAACCACTCTACTAGAATCTTGGGGGCTTAAAAAATTTGAATATTAATTAAGTTACTTCGCTCAGAGGGACGATACTAATATAGGAAGAAAATTACAATGTGAGGAGGATAATTATGGAGTCAGTTTCTAAAATTGATAGGATTTACAAATACATGGAAAATATTGTTGCTAAAGAATACATATCCACAACCATATTTGACAGAATAAAAAGCGCCCAGGGTGTATTTCCTTATGAAGTTAAGACAGAGCAAGTTCCCTATGTTGTCGTGATGCCCAGCAACAGAGAGGAATTAGTAGAAATAGTAAAATATGCAAATATGGAAAAGATCCCAATTTTTATTAGTACCTCAGGAACTCACGCTCTCGGAGGCACTAGGCCGCACACTCATGGCATTGCTCTTAGCATGCATAGACTAAATAAAATTGAGTTCCTAGAGGAATATGGCTTCTTTGAATGTGAAGCTGGATGTATTTGTAACAAAGTCGGAGAGGCATTGGATAAAAAAGGATACTTTTTGCCAATGGCTCCAGGTAGCCGTTTGATTGCAACTATGGGGGGGCTGATATCCAACAACACCAGTGGACATGTCGTTGACACAAGTATTGGCAAGCCTGGTGATTATGTTTATGGGCTTGAGGTTGTACTGCCTAATGGTGAAATAATCGAAACTGGCACTATGGGGCTCAGAAGGCCGTCTGGAACTGATCTGACAAAGTATTTCATTGGAGGGGATGGATTGTTTGGAATTATCACAAAAATTCGAATGAGGCTTCTTCCAGGGATTCATAAAGCCTATGGTGCTGCAATTTTTGATAACTTAATATCGCTCGCCAAAGGGGTTCAGAGGATGCACAGAGAAATGTGTCCTTCTCCGTTATTCATGGAATTTATGGCTCAGGACGCCGCCAAAATAGGTTATGAAATAAAGGGTATGCCGCCGCCTAAAGGCTCCGTAATCTTTTTTGTGTGTATAGGTAATACGGAAGAAGAGGCCAGAAATAAAGTTGATCGGATACTTAAATCCCTTCAGGCTGAAAAGCCTTTGGAAGCTTTTACAGTAGACGACATAAATTTATGGAATAACTTGTGGTCCACAAGGGAAGTTTTAGGATCATTTCTTATGCGAAAGGGAGACCAATGGATGGCAGCAGAAGTTGTTTCCAATTTAAAGGATCTGCCTGAATGTATGGAGGATGCTCAGAATTTTTATAAAGATATACCTTTACTTAGTCAATTGGAATCACATCTTTATGGTCATATTGGGGGATTAACGTTCCATCCAGGTGCACTTATGCCAAGACAATGGGATTCTGAGACGAAAAAAAATGCGATAGATGAAAAATTTAGAAAAGAGATGGAATTAAATATTAAATATAATACCTGCGGGGGAGAATGGGGACAATTTTCCAAAAGAACGGATTTCTTTATAAAGAGATATGGTCAGGCAGGCTACGAATTCGTCAAGGGCCTTAAAAGAACCATTGACCCGAACAACATATTAAATCCAGGTGTTTTGGAAGGTTATCGGTAAGTGCCTGGAAAGGCATATCCTTTGCTGTTTATATGAAACCAAGATAAAATAGTGAGGTACAGAAATGGAAGATCAAAATATTGAAGATTCGGAAGCGCAAATACTGGATATGGTAAGTAGATGTCGTAATTGCAACTACTGCTATTCTGACTGCCCTTTGTTTGAATCAACAAGAGGATTACCTGCCCAAGGCCCTTCGGGTCTCACAACGGCCATTTATTATGCAATACGTTGGAATTTATTAGAAGGAAAAGATGCGGAAGATTTAAGAGATCTACTTTATTCATGCACAACATGTGGCAGTTGTGAGCTTCGATGTAAAAAATCTGCCACAGGTATCCCCATTGTAGAAATGATAGAGGCTTCTAGGAGAATTTTATTGGAAAAAATGATTGGTCCATTGCCTGAACAGGTCAAGGTATTAGAAGCTTTGGAGATGGAAGGAAACCCTTATGGGGAACCGGAAGAAAAGCGAACAAATTGGCTTGAGGAGATTGACGAAAATCTTTTGGAACAAGTGAAGGTGATCAAAGGGGAGGAGCAGGTTGAAACGATGCTATTCGTGGGCTGCACAGCTTCATATGAAAGAGACCTGTTAGATATACCCCGATCCATTATGAAAATTATGAATCATCTAGACACTAACTATGGCATTTTAAAGCAAGAGAAATGTTGCGGAGATCCTGCATTAAGAATCGGGGAGGCAGGTTTATTTGAACAACTGATGGAATTTAATACGGAAAACTTGAAGAATGCTGGGGCAAAACGAGTTGTTACAATATCTCCCCATTGTTACAATTCGTTCAAGAAAGAATATCATAATTTAAAGGATGAGTTAGAAATTAAGCATTATACTGAATTTTTTGCCGACCAACTTGAAGCGGGGAATCTGGTAATAAAAAAAAGGTTACACAGCAATATAACATACCAAGATCCTTGCTATTTGGGAAAGAAAAATGGTGTCTATGAAGCTCCCCGTCAAATTCTCGAGGAGATTGCTGGCGATCATTTTATCGAGATGGAACGGAATCGAGCAGATAGCCTTTGCTGTGGTGGCGGTGGTGGCAGGATTTATGCAGAAGTAGAAGAAATCAAGCGATTATCTGAAATAAGGGTACAAGAAGCTCTGGATGTTGGTGCTGAAATCATCGTCACAGCCTGCCCTTGGTGTTATATCCAACTGACAGATGGTGTGAAAACCAGTGGAAATGAAAACAAAATCGAAGTGAAGGATCTCTCAGAGCTATTAGCAGGCTCATTATAGAATATGAGAGAAGATAAAAATGGATATTATTGTATGTATTCGCCAAACACCTATGCTCATAGATGAGATTAAATTTACCGCTGATGAAAAGTCTGTCGATGCGGCAAATTTAAAGCGCCATATCAATGAATGGGATCTTTATGCTCTGGAACTTGCCCTTAGAATAAAGGCAAAGGATGGAGCCAAAGTTACTGCTATATCGGTTGGAGATACGGGGGCCGAAGAAGCGTTGTATTATTGTTTGGCAGCCGAAGCGGATGAGGCTATTTTGATTGAGAGAGAAGAAGCCAAGTATTTGGATAATTGGATGATTGCAAAACTCATATATGCTGTCATTTCTGTTAGGCCATATGATCTTATATTAACTGGGCTTCAGGGAGAAGACGATGGATGTGCTGAGGTAGGTGGAATTTTAGCTCAGTTGTTGAAAATTCCTCAGTCAGCTGTTGTTATAGAGATCAAGTCACTTTCTAAGGATGGATCAATAGTAATTCAGAGGGAATTAGAGGATGGATTCTCCGATATTCGCAGGGTAAAAATGCCAGCATTGCTGACCATTCAGACTGGGATCAACCAGCCGAGATACGTATCCTCCATGCGCCGTCGAGCGATAAAAACGAAAAGCAAAATAACCAGGATTCCACTTTCCGATCTAAGTCTTGACTTTAGTAATTTTCATCCCCGAAAGAGTATCCGGCGTTTGATTTTGCCTGAAATTAGTTCCAGCAAGTTAGAGTATATTAAAGGTTCGACTGGAACGGAACAGGCTGAGAATTTGATTGGTAAGCTTACTGAAAAAGGTCTATTTTAGAATGCAAAAAGGATTGATTTTAAACCTTATTGAACATAGGAATGATTCAATCAGAGATGTGAGTTGGGAAACACTGGGGGCAGCCAAGAAGCTTTGCTCCCAAGCTGATTTAGAGATGGCCGCTGTAGTTTTAGGATATGACTGCGATGACCTGGTGACTCGAGTTTCAGCACATGTTAATCCTCTATATTATCTTCAATCCGAGCAACTAAAATATTATATATGTGACCGATACTGTATTGCCCTCGAAACCCTGATTAAAGAAGTCAAACCCATGATAATGCTTTTGCCACATACGGCACAGGGTATGGAATTGGGTGCCACTTTAGCTGCTCGCCTAAAGATTCCCTATCTTCCTGATTGTATTGATTTGTTATTTAGAGAAGGATACTGGGTGGGAATACGAGAAATTTTTACTGGCAAAGTTAAAGGAGAATTCCAGGCAGCCCGCTCAAATACCGTAATAGTAAGTTTGCGACCGGGAATCTTTAAAAGCATTAGTCAAAAGATTAAAGAAAAGAAAATATTAAAAAGGTCAGTCGATTTTAAAACAAGTATATTTCTAACTGAATTTCTAAATCTAGTTGAGCCGGAAAAGACTGATATTGATATAACCAAATACGATGTGATAGTGAGTGTGGGCAGAGGGATAGGCGATAAAGAAAAAATCCCTCTTTTTGAAGAACTAGCGGATGTCTTGGGAGGCACTTTGGCCGCTACCAGACCAGTCATTGATATTGGTTGGCTGCCCAAGGAAAGACAAGTTGGGCAATCTGGAAAAACGGTAAAACCAAAGCTGTATTTTGCCTTTGGGATTAGCGGCGCTTATCAACATATACTAGGAATGAAAAACGCCCACACAATTATAGCAATCAACAAAGACCCTAGAGCGCCAATTTTCAATGTGGCTGATTTTGGAATTGTGGGAGATATATTTGAGGTCACAAAACCACTCATTGAAAAAGTGAAACTCAGGGCTAGTGCATGATAATAAAAATTTCTTCCTTTAAGCTCTTTATTTCCGCATCTTTCAAGTCCCTGTCAACAACTTTCAGGAGTTCCTTTATCTCCTTGGCTGAGGTTTTATGCTGCTTCAGGCTACCTTGGTTGTACAAGTCTTCTAAGCTCATTGTCATTTCCAACAAGAAATATCTTTGGCTCCTTAGCCAAGGCCGTTACAAAATGATCACCTCTTTGTATTTTCTGTCTATATTCTTCCTCTGAGTACACGCTATAATTAATCTCTCTCTTCAAAAAGGATTTGGCCTTTGCCAATATGGAGGAGAGTTTTTTAGGATCAATTGTTCCAATAATGAAAAGATCAAGATCGCTCACAGCCGTCTCTATATGTTGGGCATATGAGCCATATATGAAGGCAATAGCTATTTCTTCTTGCTGCTCTCCCAATGAGTTCTTCAAGATATCCCCTAGCCCAACGGTTTTAAGAAATATCGATTTTAACTCTTCAAAAATCGATGATGATTTATCTATCTGGTAGTAATTTCGATTCCCCCTGCTCGATCTATTAATTAATCCGATTTTCTCAAGCCTTTGCACTTCTCTTTGCACCGCTCGGATATGGAGATTGCAAATAGCGGCTATCTCCCGTTGATAGAAATTATTGGCAGGATTGAGCAAAAACAGTTCTAAAATGCTTACCCTTGCTTGCGAAGAAAACAGTTCATTCAACATTGTACAGCCCAACTACAATTTGTAGTCGATTATATATAATTTGTAGTCAATGTCAAATGAAAAGAAGAGATCTTGAAGACATGCTACTCAGGGGTTATTATCGATACAGGAGAACCTTCGAGAAAAGCCTGAATCCTTCCGCTGGCGAACATATTCCTGCCGGCGCTTCAAAGTTCATGAATACCAGGGGAGGGGGTGATTGCCTCTGGAACATGGACGTGTTTAGCTCACAGGGGTGTGAAAATTCACGACTAAAATCCTGACTTCATACCAGATTTACCCATTTTTGCCTAATGCTTGTCCGCCGTTTTTATGGCGGACTGTTTAGGGTAAAAAATTTACCTCATCAATCTCTGGCTGCTGGGAGAGAAATGCAAACCAATCATTATCTGTGACGCCGGTGGAGCCCCACGGGCAAGCCCGTGGCACCACTTAGTTTCGCCGATTCGCTTTGCGAACGGCGGGACTTAGTGACACGACATCCCGACCGTAATCCCGACCACAAAAGGTCGGGACTAAAGCCGTGGCTTTCTGCGGTCGGGGTAAAGCCCTTCATTTTGTACTTTCCTGAACGTTTACTATCTAACAATTGTAAAAAAAAGATTTATCTCGTTAAATGCTCGCCCTATGAAATGCGCAGCCTATTTAACTGGGACTCGACCCCTTTCTTTTTCTCGCTGTCCGCCAATTAATGGATCAAAAGCTATTCTTTAACAATTCCTAAAATGCAATCATCTGATCGACCCAATCATCGTAGTAGTCGTGGCAGGAGAAGATGAGCACCTGATGCTTCTTAGAGACTTCCTTAAGCAGGTTTCGAGTGTTTTCACGCCTCTCGGAGTCGAAATGTACTAGAGGATCATCAAGGATGACAGGTATAGAGTTATCTCCAATGACAGCGGTCATTAAAGCTAAGCGTGCTGCCAGATAAAGCTGATCTCTGGCGCCGGCCGACAACTCCTCAGTATCCGGATTGATCCAATCTCCTTTTTCCTTGCTAAACACCCGAAGAGAGAAATCATCTCTGGAAAGACGGACCTGGTCATATTTGCCGCCGGTAATGAGGGCAAAATAGGAGCCAATCAGCTGATCAACCTCTCCGGAAATACTCTTTAGGATGTTCTGCCGTGCCTCACCAAGAACTTCACTGATTATCTCATAGGCTCTGAGCCTCGTTTTTAACCTATTAGCTCGCCGCTCCAAAGCGTCAATGCGTTCCTCAATTTCAGCCACGTCCTCTTGCCCATAGTCATCTTCCTGAAGCGTGCGTTCAAGGCTTTTTTGTTCGATCTTGAGGACTGAAAGTTTTTGTTCCAGGTCTTGAAGCTCGTTTTCTCTCTTGACAACCTCCTCACCGGAAGATTGAAATTCCTTGAGATCCTCAAGGGCCGTTTCTGCCACAAGAATTTCCCGGGCCTTGGCCTTCTTGTCCTGTTCGAGCTGCTCTTTGCTGAAGGATTTCAAGATTCCCTGATTCTCGCGGATATTACCATTCAGTTCGTTAACTTCATCTCGTAATTTCTGAATCTCCCGTTCTTGCTCAGCCAGCCCTTCCTCTGAGATGGCAAATCCTTTCGCTTGCTTCAAAGCATTGTCGAATTCCTTCAAGCGCGGTTCGAGTTCGCTGATTCCTTTTGTCAAAGACTCGATCGTATCCTTCCCCAAGGTGACCTCGAGATCCTTCTCCTTAGATTCCAGCTCCTGCTCCTTTTTTTCACGACTTTCTTTCATTTCCAGAAATTCCGCTAATGATCGGCACTGATACTGGGCGAGCTGCTCTTTTACTGTGGCCTTCGTTTCTCTAAGCTCCTCAATGCTTTTTTCTAAGGCTTCATCCTTTGAGGATACCCGCACGTCAGCGATGTCCTTGAAGTCAATTCGGAATTCCCTTTTGGCTGATCCTTGCAGTGTCTCGCCAGCTGACCCCTCACCTTCGGAAAGAATCCCCTCATCAGTTTCTATAACATAAGGTGTTTTTGCCTTGAAGGTTACGGTTAGGAGCATCTGGCGCTGCTCAATAATTTTTTCGAGGGCCCTGATGTCACTCTCTTTCTGGCGCAGATCTTGAGTTAATTGTTCGGAAATGACCGGCACCGCGGCCACCGACTCTTTCAGCTTGGTAACGGCACCCAAAAGCTCTGTAGCCTTTTTGAGGGTTTCCCTTTTACCGCCCAATTCCAAAGTCAAAGACTCTTTTTCCGCCCTGGCCTTAATCGAAGCCTTGCATTTATCAAGATATACCTCACGCTCCTTCAGGTTTTCTTGCTTCTCATTCTGTTGTACCTTAAGGGTATCTACCTGCTGCTCCGCCTTTGTCAGCTTTTGTAGATTTTCCATTGTTTTTTCGAGCGTGTTGGTCAAGTTCTCACACTTTTCCTTTTCTTTGACATATACCTTTGATTTCTCTAAAGCCCGCTTCTTTACTCTCACGGATTTTTCTGTCTCATCTAGCTCATGAGAGAGCTCGTGGACTCTTTGTCTTGCATCACGAAGCTTTTCGACTTTATCAGCAATCTCACTGCGTCGTTGCGTCAGATCAGTTAATTCATCAACTGCCCTTCGTATCTGTCCGGGATTGACATGCGCTGGGCGATCAATGCCCCTCTTGAGATCAAGTATCTTTTTTTCAAGCATAGTAAGAATTGGCTGCACCGCCGACTCTTCTCTGCCTGCAACTTTCTGCTCGAGCAAAGAGCGAATTTCTTTCTGCCCCGAGTAGATAGCGTTGAGCTCATCTTGAAAGACGCACGCAGTACTCGTAAAAATCTCTTTTGAGTAGAATCCAATAAGCTCCGCTAGCTTGACATTCACTTTGTTTTTGCCTTTCCAGGTATCGCCGGTCACCTTATTCTGAAGCAGAACGGTTTGGTTTTCAAAGTCCTTCTCGAGAAGGTAGGCTTCACCATTATTATTGAATTCAAGAGTAAGGTGGTAGAGGCTCTGACTATTCCATTTTCTGGCGTCTTCGAGGCGCTGAGCCGATGATTTCGGGTCTTCGAAAAGGCCAAACAGGATAGCGGAAAGAAACGACGATTTTCCGGCCTCGTTAGGGCCCTTGAAGAGTATGATCCCATCCCCGATACCACCGGAGAAGGTGTCGATATTTCGAAACCGATTGATTTTGATCTGCGTTAATTTCATATGCTCAGGCCTCTCTGCCGCTCAGCAGGGCAAAACCCCTTTGGAGTGCCTCCTGCAATACAGGTTTCTCAGATGCCTCGGCACTCTCCAGCCTGTTTTGCATAAGTCGCAGAAACTGCCCCATTATCGTTGATTCGGGAAATTCCGAAGGTTGGATATGCTCGGAGGATGGGGTCAAATCACCTGAAATGACCTCAAGATGGAAAAAGGAATCCCCAACA
>Ga0209636_10001095_pt1 | contig 27220 bp, 30 predicted proteins | sample DeeMarSWOR152_54_FD_187464 | JGI IMG/M metagenome (GOLD analysis project Ga0209636, IMG submission 187464) | Marine sediment microbial communities from White Oak River estuary, North Carolina - WOR-1-52-54 (SPAdes) (version 2) | ecosystem: Environmental > Aquatic > Marine > Intertidal zone >...
CTGTTATCTGTAACTTGACCAACAATGTCATAACAAAAAACATAGCAGATGTTGGAGACGGTGGGATTCATCTTCATTCTGGCTCAACTTATGGCGAAGGAGGATTGATAAATCTCTCTATGCAAAATGATATTCTTTGGGGCAATACTGATCCATATAATGGACTGCAACTTTTAGTTATTGTGGAAGGAGGAGGATCTGGTGTTGCTACAGCAAAAGCATCATATTCAGATATTGGTTCTGTTCAGACCTCTGGAGGAGGTACCTATACTTCTAATTATGTGATTAATACAAACCCACGATTTATAGATTCTAACAATCAAGTTTTCATTCTTCAGGATGATTCACCATGCATTGATGCTGGTGATCCAAACTTAATTTATAATGATGAATGCATTCCTCCTGCAAAAGGCACAGAACGAAATGATATTGGAGCATATGGGGGGCCAAATAATTGTAATTGGTCTTAAAAATGAAAACAAATTTTTCGGCTTGCCCCCGAACTCTTCGGGAACTTTTGATTCACAAAAAACGTTGCACTTTCCCTCATCCTCACTTCGTTCGGATATGCTAACAGCAATTAAGAAGAAAGTCCTTCTATAATCTTTATCAAACCTATCTTTATTCTGTTCTCGTAGTCAAAATCTGCCATGATACATTACCTGTTTTTGGTTTCCTATAACCCCAGAAAGAGATTTTAACAGATATGTAATGCGGAGGGCAGGATTTGAACCTGCGAACGGACTAACCGACTAGATCTTGAGTCTAGCGCCTTTGACCTGACTTGGCTACCTCCGCTCTTTGAAAAATAAAATTTAGAATAATATAAAACTTAGCTTTCTAACTTCCTATTGAACAAATAATTATTTCTGTAAGATTTGCTTGATCTCATCAATACATTCAGGGTTCGTTAAGGTTGTGAGACTTCCTAGCTCTTCGTTTCTAATTAAACTTTTCAGTATGCGTCTAATAATTTTACCCGACCTTGTTTTTGGCAAGTCTTTTACAAACAGTATTCTTTGTGGTCTAGCTATAGGACCTATAGCCTTTTCCACTTCTCCCACTAATTCTTTCGTGAGCTCTTCTGAAGGTTCTCCCTCCCTAAGTGTCACAAAAGCAAACGGAACTTCACCCTTAATCTCATCTGGAGCTCCTATCACTGCGCATTCTGCCACAACATGATTCCTGGTTATTGCATCCTCAAGTTCTGCAGTAGATAATCTATGTCCCGCCACTTTCATTACATCATCTATCCTGCCAATAATTCTAAAATTACCTTCCTCGCTTTTCCAAGCGCCATCACCAGTAAAGTAAACTTTCTTTCCATAATGACCCCAGTAAGTTTCCTCGTATTTTTTCGGATTTTTGTAAACTCCTCTTAGCATACCAGGTGCGAATGGGCTGAGCTGGACTAGATTCCCTTCTTTTCCTGGAGGTAATGGCTTGCCTTCCACGTCGAACACTTCATGTCTTGTGCCAGGAAAACTTTTACCAGCAACGGTTGGTATAAAGGGTCCTATGCCTGGAAACACATTAATTAAAGTACCTCCTGTTTCGGTTTGCCACCAAGTGTCTATTATTGGACATCTTTCGTTACCAACATACTCAAAGTACCATTTCCAAGCCTCCTTATTAATTGGTTCGCCTACACTACCGAGAATTCTTAGAGTGCTCAAATCATGTTTTTTAGGCCATGTTCCATTGTGTTTTATGAACATCCTTATCGCTGTCGGCGCTGTATAAAATATCGTTACACCATACTTCTCTATTATATCGCACCATCTATCGAGTTCAGGCCATTCAAGAACACCTTCATAGATTACCAAAGTTCCCCCATTTGACAATGGTCCATAACATCCATAAGTATGTCCAGTAATCCAACCTATGTCAGCCGTACACCAGAAAACATCATCATCATGCAGGTTAAAATTCCACTTTGTAGTCCAGTAAGCTTGTGTCAGATAACCTCCTGTTGTATGAATAATGCCTTTTGGAGCTCCTGTAGTCCCGCTCGTATATAAAAGGAATAGCATGTCCTCGCTATCCATAACTTCAGGCTCACAATATCTCTCAGCACTATTTACCAAATCGTGCCACCAATGATCTCTGCCTTCAACAAAATTTACATCCAAACCAGCTCTTTTGACAACTATCATGTGTTTTATATCTGTATCCTTTATCCCTTCATCTGCCTTCTCTTTTAGATTTAGTAATTTGCCCTTTCTCCAATAGCCATCAGCAGTTATGAGAACTTTGGACTCAGCCTCCTTCATCCTATACCTGAGCGATTCAGCACTGAAAGCAGAAAATACAACAGAGTGTGGTGCTCCTATCCTTGCACATGCAAGCATTGCTATCTGAACCTCAGGAATCACTGGCAAATAAATACTAACTCTGTCTCCTTTCTTTACGCCTAAAGATTTTAATGCGTTGGCAAATCGATTAACCTCGCGCCACAAATCATAATAAGTAAGAACCCTATTTTTTTCATCGACAGGCTCTGGCTCCCATATTATGGCTGCCTTGTTTCTTCTCCAAGTTTTGACGTGTCTATCTACAGCATTATAGCAAACATTCAACTTTCCATCAACAAACCATTTAAAGTATGGTGGATCTTCTCTATAAATTTCCTTCCATTTTTCGTACCATTCAATTCCTTCTTGAGCGAGCTTATCCCAGAATGCTATCGGGTCCTTCGAGGCTTCCTCATAAATAGACTCGTTGCTAACCCATGTCTTCTTTTTTAAATCTTCAGAGGGTAAAAAAATTTCTGTTTTTGAATCTTTCTCGATTCGTTCAATCAGTTTTGACATTAAAAATTTATTTACTTTTTTGCTATAAAAACTTAATCGTTTTTACTTAAAAGACCCTATCAATTCTACCAAAAGTTAGTTTTTTATTCTCAAAACAAATTATAATTATATGAAAAAGCCGTTTGAATTGCAATCAGGAGAAAAAGTGATTAATGATATAAAACCTTTGCCTGTTCTAAAGTGGTACTTCTTTATCACACCTTCTATAGGTCTATTTTTCTTTTTCATATTTTTCGCATGGATTCCCTTTGTAAACCTTATATTCCTCCCAATCATTTTATTCATTTTAGCAATCGTATATCTGGTTGCACGGAATCGTTATAGTTATCAGCACTATTGGATAACCAATCAAAGAATATTGTATAGAAGAGGCCTTTTGGGTTACAGTATTCATTCTATTCCTTTGGAAAGAGTATCAGATGTGATTGTATCAAGATCTTTCTTGGAAAGAATTTTTGGATTCGGTAGCGTTCTTGTTCAAAGTTTGGCTGGTCAAATAACTTATGGCAGAAGGTGGGGAGCAGAAGGCTCTTTATTAGCTACACCAGACCCAGAAGGAACGCAGAAGCTAATATTTGAATTAATTAAGAAAAAAAGAAAAACCGAAAAACTAACAATGTAAATTATAAATCATGTGCTCTGATTGTTGCTCTGCCATTTCCCTTTGCTCTCTTTGAAGCTTCGCCTAACATTTCTTCAACTTTCTTGTCTAAGGCATCATAAAGATCTCCAGAAATTCTCATACCCTTTACAGTTGATTTTACTTTTGACCTAACAATCAAACTCATCTGATCACCTCTTAATTCTTATTTCTTTAACCTATAAAAAGGTTTTTAGTGCCCCCAGAGGGATTTGAACCCTCATTAGTGACTTGCCTCATTCATCTTTAAATCATATCCTTCGAGGAATTCGAAGGGCCACTGTCCTTAACCGGGTTAGACGATAGGGGCTTATACAAAATTGCTGTTTAAAAGATATTTAAATATTTGTAAAAGTGGGCCCATCAGGAGTTGAACCTGACCTTCCACCGTGTGAGGGTGGTGTCCTACCGATAGACTATAGGCCCAAATATGCGCCGAGAGAGGGATTTGAACCCCCAAGTCCTTTCGGACACTAGCTTAGCAGGCTAGCGCACTACCAGATTATGCGATCTCGGCATAATTAAAAAGTTCCTATTAAAGTTTATATAGATAAAACATAATTTATTATTATTAAAGTTCGGAGGATTGCCATGGTCGTAACGGTTAAGAATATTTCAGATGTCTTTGGGAAAGATGTTTTTACACACAAGGGAGTCTTCTGCGGAAGAGTTGCAGATATAGAAATAAACCTTGAAAAGTTTAGAGTGAATTCAATAGTTATAGAAACTTCAAAGGGTTCTTTTTTGGCAGAAATGATTGGTGGTAGAAAAGGTGTTATAATACCCTATCAACTTGTGGATAGTATTGGAGATGTTGTAATAATAAAACACGTAACACCAAGTATGCCAGAAGCAACAGAAGAAGGAATCACATCTGTCTAGACTTAATGATTTCAGCTAATGCAGAATAAACCAATTTCCCAGCTATTAAGGTATGAACTACATTCTCTGTTGGAATAAATTCTACGAAATCAACTGCTACCAAATTTTTTGCTAAAGCTCTTATCCCTTCTAAAACTTCTTTGAAAGTTAAACCATTTGGCTCGGGAAAGCCAACAGCCGGCATTATAGAAGAATCTAAAACATCAAAATCTATTGACAAGTATGTTGGCTCATTTATTGATTTCAAATCTTCCAAGTTAGCAATCTTTATGCCATTCTCTTTAATGTAGTTCCATTCATTTTTTGAAAAGCACCTTACCCCGTAAAGAAGGGCTTTGTATCCTTCTTCAGATATTTTTCGTGTAACTGAATCGTATTTTAGTTCTCCTGATTCACAGTCTGGGTGTGCATCAAAACTAACATAAATTTTAGGATTTACTGTTTTTACTCCTGTAAAAGAAATTGAATGGTCACCACCAAAAATAACAGGAAATTTTTGATTTATTCTATTTTTCATTTCATTAATTATTAGGCCATAATCTTTTGCTGTTATATTTCCTAGATCAATTAACCCATGCTCCTGTAAATCAACCCCATTGATGAATGTTTCCATTTGAGGGAAAACTCTTCTAATCTCTATTGGGGCATTCTGAGATCCCCTTCTAAATTTTTTTCTATCTAACAAAACTCCTATCAGCTCAAAGTCCATGCTATAATTTAAGATTTAAAATTTAAAAGAATTGTATGTGGCAACTATTGAGGCCTGATGCTATTGATGTCTTAGAAAGTGAGTCTGTTAAAAAGGCTTTACCCAACTATAGGAAAATTTTATTAGAAAATAAGAAAGCTAAATTTCAAAAAGTAAATCTTGATAAGAAAATTGAAAATGCATACAAAATTCTGAAATCGTGTCAATTTTGCGAAAGGAAGTGTAAAATAGATAGAAACATGAAAACCGGTTTTTGTAAAGTTAGTAACAAACCTGTAATATCTTCTGCCTTTGTTCATTTGGGTGAAGAGCCAATGATTGTTCCTTCGTTTACAATATTTTTCATGGGATGTACTTTTCATTGTCAGTTTTGTCAAAATTGGACTATAAGTCAGTGGCATGAAAAAGGTAATGTTGTCACTGTCAAGGAAATTGCTCAAATGATAAATGATAATGGAAATTGTAGAAATGTTAATTTTGTAGGTGGTGAACCAACGCCCCATCTTCCTTTTATATTAAATTCATTGAAATACGTTGAAGTAAATATACCAACTGTTTGGAACTCCAATTTCTACATGAGTCTAAAATCAATGAATTTGTTAAAAGATGTTATAGACGTATATTTGACGGATTGGAAATACTGGAGCGATAAATGTGCGCTAAGACTATCAAAAGTAAAAAATTATTTAGAAATTGTAAAAAGAAATCATGATTTAGCCTTTAAAGACTCTGAAATGATAATAAGACATTTGGTTTTGCCAAATCATTTTAATTGTTGCACGAAAATGATTTTAAAATACATAGCAGAAAATTATGGTGACAAAGTTATTGTTAATATAATGGGGCAATACAGACCTGAATACAAGGCAATGGAATATAAAGATATATCAAAATCACCAAGTAGGGAAGAGCTTGAAAAGGCATGGAAACTTGCAGAAGATTTAAATTTAAATTGGATTAAATAAACTTTCTATCAAATAATTTAAATAAGGAAAATCATTTATTAAGTATGATACGTCTATTTGGACGAAAGAAAAAGACCAAGGGAAAACGTCGGGTTTCTAAGAAAGCTAAGAAAAAGGTCAGAAAAGTCTCTAAGATAGTAAAGAAAACTAGAGCTAGGAGAGTTAAGACTAAACATAAAAAGAGCAGAGGGACTGTCAGGAAAGTAAAGAAGGAGAGAATTGTTAAACGCAAGAAAGTTAAACCAAAAAGAGTGAGGAGAGTCAGAGAAGTTAAGATAGTAAGGAAGATTGAACCAAAGGCAGTTGTTAAGCCGGTTATTAATAAAATGCCAGATGAAAATGCCTACACTCTTTTGAAAAGATACAGAATATCAACTGTTCCTTATTCTTTCTGTAAAGATGGGAAGCAACTTTCTAAAGCATTAAAGAAAATAGGATTTCCTTGCGTAATGAAAGTTTCTGGGGATATTATTCATAAAACAGATGTAAATGGTGTTAGATTAAACGTAAAAAATGAGGAAGAAGCAGTGAAAACATTTAGTGAATTAATGAAAATTAAAGGCTGTAAAAGGGTTTTGGTACAAAAAATGATAACAGATGCCTATGAAATAATCGTTGGGGGTAAACGAGATCTTCAATTTAATGGAATTGTTGCACTGGGTGCAGGGGGAACATTTGCAGAAATCTTAAAAGACGTAAGTTTTAGAATTGCCCCATTAGGCAGAAGGGATGCAGAAGAGATGTTAAGTGAAGTTAAGTTTTCAAGTTTACTTTTAGAGGGGTTTAGAGGTAAAGGTCCTGTAAATAAAGATTCAATTATTGATGTCATATTAGCTGTTTCTAGAATTATGGAAAGAAATAAAAAAATAAAAGAGCTTGATATAAATCCTTTATTTGTAACAACAAAAAAATCTTTTGCTGTAGATGTTAGAATTATTTTACAATAAAACTTTTTTATGTAAAAATATTTTTTGCGATAATTATAAATATTAGAGAGAAAAATTATTTAATGTTGCAAAAATAATTTTTAAAATTAAGTTGCAACAAAAATAAAAATAAAAAAATAAAAAGGTGAAAAAAAGTCGGTGAAAAGAATGGCAAAGAGAAGAAAATCATCAAAGAGAAAGAAGAAGAGAGCAAAGAAAAGAAAGACAAAGAGAAGAAAAAAGAGATAGAAGAAATAAATTTTTTTGAGGGGTCAAAATGACGACCCCACCTTTTTAAAACTAATAAATACCGCTTGGATGCCAAACGAACTCGTCTGATTCTAAACTTATTATATCAGAATCAATTTTTTCTCCACATTCACAAAAAACTTCAGTATCATTTAAAGCAATTTTGAATTCCCTATTGCAATGAGGGCAGACGACGACTTTTTTACTGTTCTTCACCAGTTCTTCGTCAAAAAAAGTCGATTCCATACAAAGAAATACTTAATCCAAACTATTTAATCTTTTTTATTTTGCAAAATGACTACTTACAAGTGTAAATTATAGAGGAATTTCACAACAAAACTTATTTAACATTTCTTGAGAATAGTGTTCTGGAAGGAGTTTGTTGTACCACAAATCAAAAAACAGTTCTCTGATCTGTTTTTGGCATCGGCCTACCTTGTTTTGCTTTTAATTCCATATTCCTAGCTGCGGCAGGATATTTTTTAATTATTAACATTTCAACTCTCGTGGCAAATTCTTATTTAATTCCTGTAATCTTTCGACAAAAAACTTTAGTTTTTTGTTCGATATTGTTTTCATAAACAAACATATAATCACAAAATTATATTTACAACAAGTTTTTTATATTTCAGGTCTATAATATTTTTTAGGTGAATTAATGGTAGAGAAAAAGCTTGTAGGAAGCATAACACATTTTTATCCAAAAATATCTGTAGCTGTAGTTGAGTTACAAGACACGCTGAAAGTTGGTGACAAGATATCAATTGAAAGGCCTTCTGGATCCTTTGAGCAAGTTGTTGAAAGTATGCAAATTGAACACGAGGACATAAGTGAGGCAAAAGCAGGAGATGCAATAGGATTGAAGGTTGATGAGAAAACAAGGGAAGGCGCAAAGGTCTTCAAAGTTATTGAATAAAAATAAATACAACAAAATATATATTAATCTGCATGTCTCTAGAGAAGTTTTTTAGCCCTAAATCAGTAGCTGTAATTGGGGCTAGTAGAACTCCTAGAAAATTGGGTCATGAAATTCTGAAAAACCTTAAAGAGTCTTTTAAGGGAGAGATATACCCTATAAATCCTAATACTGAAGAAATATTAGATTTAAAAGCTTATCCTTCTGTATTAGAGGTTGAAGAACCCATTGACTTAGCTATAATAGCGTTACCAGCAGAAACAGTATCAGAATTAGTAAAGGAATGTATTAAGAAAAAAATTAAGGCTTGTATAATAATATCTTCTGGTTTTTCAGAGATTGGAGAAAAAGAAAGAGAATTAGAGCTTAAAAATATTTCTAAACAAGGTAAAATTCGTATTATAGGTCCCAATTGTATGGGTATATATAAAAAGAACTTAGATATGTTATTTCATCCTAAAGAACGTCTAAAAAGACCCCCAGAAGGTTCAATATCATTTATAAGTCAGTCAGGAGCTTTTGGTTCTATTTTATTAGATATTCTAGCAAATGATGGTGTTGGAGTCTCTAAATACATATCTATTGGTAACAAAATAGATGTTGACGAAACAGAATTAATCGATTATTTAGAAGAGGATTTAAACACTCGCTGCATCGCAATCTACCTAGAATCGATCTCTGATGGTGAAAAGTTCATAAAAACTGCTAAAAAAATCACAAAAAAGAAACCTATAGTGGTTTTTAAAGGAGGGAAGACTGAGAAGGGGGTTGAGGCTGTTGTATCACACACAGGCTCTATGGCAGGATCAGCAGAGATATACTCTGCCGCCTTCAAACAGGCTGGTGTCATAGAAGCAGAAACTTCTGATGAATTATTTGATTTTGCTAAAGTTTTGGCTAAGCAGCCTGTGTTAAAAGATAATAAAATCGCGATTGTGACAGATGGAGGAGGATTTGGAATTGTTGCCATAGATGCTGCTGGGAAATATGGTTTAGAAGTTACCTCTTTGAGTAATGAGACTATCAAGGCCTTGAATAAGTTCTTGCCAAGCTATGCAATAAATAAGAATCCTGTTGATCTCACGGGCGATGCTGACGCTGAGAGATATGAAAACGCCTTAAAGACTGTATTAAATGATAAAAACGTTTCTGGTGTGGTTTGCATTGCCTTGTTACAGATACCAAACTTAGGAGATGAGATAATTAATGTTCTAAGAGATTGTAAGGTTTTTGGAAAACCAATAACTGTTTGTTCTGCCGGTAGTGATTATGTTATGAAAAGAAACAGAAAAATTGAAGGTTTGGGAATTCCTGTTTATCCCACATCAGAAAGAGCTGTCAAAGCTTTATCTATTCTCTATAAATATGGAAAAATATTGAAGAAAAAAGATTAATTTCTTAACTACTTCAAGTGGTAAGGAAATAATTTGCTAAAACTTGTTCTTAAAAAGCCTATGAACAAAAAAATATTTTTATTGGCAGGATTAGCGTCTCTAGCAATTGTTGCGGGTGCTGTAATCTCTAGTTATGGTTCAATAACAGGTTATGCAACGGTGGAACAAGCAATAACTTTGGATATAATGGGAACTTCGAATGATGAAGTTTATGACCTAAAAAAAGTTTATCAGGGTGATACAGAATATTCTCCTGAAATAAAAGTAGTTAACAAAGCAAACAGATCAATAGATGTCAATATTTTGTTGAGCATTTTACCAGAAAGCGCTGGAGATGAAAATGATGTAACACTGTCTTTAATGAACGAGTTCAAAAATGAAACCCTAACAAATCCAGTAACTATTCCAACAATAGATAAAAAAATCAGAATAAAACACGAATTCAAAGACAATGCAAATATAGGAAACTATTCGTTTTTGATAGAAGTAAATCCAGTTTAAACCTTAAAATCCTTAGTTTTATAGGCTTTGCAGAATTTTGAGAAAGGACATTTTTTAGAATCCTTAATGCATAAGGGATTTACAGGTTTACAAGTATCTCTCCCAAAATTTACAAAACCAAGATTAATCAAGTACCATTTATCTTTAGGAAAGAGTTTTTCCAACTTTTTCCTTACTTCTTCAACATTAGCTTTCTTATCAACTAAACCAATTCTTTTAGGGACTCTGTTGCAATGTGTATCTATTGCTATTCTAGGGATTCCAAAACCATACATCAAAACAATATCAGCTGTTTTATAACCAACACCAGGAAGTTCCATTAATTCTTCTCTGTTATTAGGGACCTTACCGTTATATTTTTCTAGAATTATCTTAGAGATTTGTTTTATCCTTTTAGCTTTTTGTCTGTAAGGTCCTGAAGGTTTTATTAAATTTTGTAATTTTCTCATAGGTAATTTTAATATCTCTTCAGGAGTATACACAACAGAAAACAGTTGTTCAGAAGCTTTGTCTGTATTCTCATCTCTTGTTCTCTGGGATAAAACTGTTCCTATTAACAGTTTAAATATCTCAGAGTTTCTCATCCTTGAACTGTCTATATAATTTCCATAAGTTTTTTCTAAAAAATTGAGAATGATTCCTATTTTATCCATAAATATTGTACTAAGATTTTAATACAAAAACTTTTTATATTTGAAGTATTAATCATTATTTATGAGGCATAGATGTTGGAAACCTAAGTGCACATATATTTCACTATTCTGATTCATAGGCCTCATTTCTCCAACCCTTTCTGGTGTCCTTATGTTCTTAAAAAAAGGCTCTTTAAAATGGAATAAGAGTATAAGAGATTTCGTTAGTCATAGGTTGAATAAAAAAGAGAAGTTGATTCTAAGAGAAATGAGGAATAATGGTAATCACTGTATAACTAAGTTCGTTTCATTTATGTGTAATAAGTACGGATTTTCTAAGACTTGTATTTGGTATAATCTAAGAAAAATGAGAGAAGATGGTTTGATAATATTTGGTGATTCAAAAGAAAAGGGGAAAGAGCCAAGATTAACTTTCTTTGGTTCAGCAATTGAAAAAAACTTAAAGGGTGCATAAAATGGCAACAGTAACTCAAAGGCAACTAGAAGATATTTGCATATCACTAGACGGGTTGCCCGAGGTCCATGTAGAGGTTTTGAGTAAAAGATGAAACAGTAATTAACAAAAACTGTAAGTTTGTTTCAGATATCTAGTTCTCGAGAAAATTTATAAGCAGAGTTATTCAAAGGGATTTTATGGATAAAAGTTTTAGATCAAATATTTGGAAGATTTATCTATTCCAATTTCTCATTAGCCTGCATTTCATTGGAGGAGTCATTATCCCATTCTTCACAGATTGGGGCGGTATAAACTTTACTCAAATTATGATTTTGCAATCTTGGTTTATGTTTTGGATATTCTTTCTAGAGGTCCCAACCGGTGTAGTTGCAGATTTTTTAGGAAGGAAACATTCTCTAATCTTAGCAAGTGTTATTAACGCGGTAGCTGCTATTATATATTCAAGTTATCCAAATTTTTTCATATTCTTAATTGGTGAGTTCTTATGGGCAATGTCAGCAGCCTTGCTCTCAGGAGCAAATGAAGCTTTTGTTTATGATACTTTAAATAAAATTAATGAATCAGAAAAATCTAAAAAAATATTTGGCAGGATGGAGAGTTTTCATTTAGTAGGAATTATGATAGGTGCCCTACTTGGTAGCATCATCGCAGCTCAATTTGGTTTAAATATACCAATGTTTTTAATGGTTGTTCCACTCACTTTAGCTTTTTTCGTTGGCTTATTTCTCAAAGAACCAAAAACCGCAAAGAGTGCAGAAACGAAAAGATATATTAATATTCTAAAGGGTGGGGTAAAGTTCTTTTACAAAAACAAAGTTTTGAAGATTTTGGCCATAGACATGATCTTTATAGGCACAGTTTCTTACTTCATGATATGGTTTTATCAGCTTATGTTGAAGCAAGCAGGTATTGATATTATATACTTTGGCTTAGTTCACGCAGCTTTTGTTTTGAGTCAAATATTAATAATGAACAATTACGAGAGGTTAGAAGAAATTTTTGGATCTAAAAGGCGTTTAATTTTCTTAAGTGCTCTCATAACTGGAATTATGTTTGTAGTTGGTGGTTTAACATCATTTGCCCCAATTGTTTTGTTGGTGATAATTGTGGGTGGTGGTTTTGGTTTATCGAGAAGACCTCTTTTCATAAGTTATATGAATAAATACATTCCTTCTCCACAGAGAGCAACTGTATTATCCACAATATCAATGTTCAGAAGAATTTGCCTTGTTGTTGTGAATCCTTTAATTGGTATGTTGGTGGATTGGTCATTGAATTATACTTTAATAATACTAGGAACTGCAGCAATTATTTTCTCATTTGTATCTAAAGTCGAAGAAAATCATTTGATTGATTAACTAACCTTATACCACTCATATCTCATTCTTTTATAAACTTTGACTGTTTCTGGTATTTTTTTATATAATCTTTCATATGGAGTCTCATAAACTATTCTTTGCAAAACTTCAATTGGCATTTCTTTTAATGCTTTTCTGATTTGGTTTGTAGTTTTACGATATATACTCCAATGAAATTTCCTTTTTTTCTTTTTTTGTCCAAGTCTTTCTTTTAGCTTTTTTAATTTTTTACTCAGCCGTTTTCTTTTATTTTTACTTTTTGACTTTCTTATCATTGATTTTACATTTTTAATTCTTTTTACAGTTCCAGAATAACTTAAATAGTCCTCGATAATTTCTTTTACTTCTTCTCCCAACCCGAGTCTTGCCCACTCATTAATCATCCTTCTTTTTCTTTTTTTAGAAATCTTAAAGTTATGTAAGGATGCATTTAACTCAGCTTTAATTTTATAAAACATAAATTTCTTTTTTCCATATGGTGTTTCTCTTTTTTTAATCCGTTCTTCAAATGCATGTATTGATTCGTGTCTAATTACGTCTCTTGTTTCAATAGTATATTTTTCCTCCCTTCCAAAAGAGATAAGACCCCTTAATTCTTTAATCTTGATATCCCTATCACCGACAGGATAATAGGCGCCTGTACCCGGACCCCATTGAACTTTTTTCCAGAATGCAATGAGATCATTTTTCTTAAAAACAAAATGGATGTTAAATGTGTTCCAAAATACTTTCACTGATTGGAATTTTCTTGGTGGAAACCCGAAAACTTTTTTATAAAATAGCTTTGGTCTACGACCATATTTTTTTCTATATTTTAGAATTATTTTTTTGTTTATGTTTATTTCGTCTACTAATTTAACAAACTTCTTTCTTTCTTCTCTAGTTAGATATAAATTTATGCCCTTCTTAGGTCTTAGCAAAATTGACAAAAGGGCAGAGGGAGATAGAACCTTTTTTCTTTTTTTCTTAAACCACTTTCTTATCCTAGCCTCAGTTATGGCTCGCATAACAAGCGAATAGGTCTTTGGGTTATATTTCATAGAATTATTTTAAACCTCTATTAGAATAAAAAGGCAGGGTGTCTAAAGACACCCCAAAAACAAAACCTAATTTATTAAAATTAGGTTTTCTATTTTGACTTCTTTCTTTTCTTTTTCTTTGCTTTTGCTTTCCTTCTCTTAGCCACTTATTTCACCTTATTTTTTAGTTTTGAAGACTGGTTTTTGACCTATCACAGCCATCATACGCTGACAATGTCAGTAAGCCCAATGGGCCCGCATGATTTACGGCTTTGGTGGGTCGTTCACCACTCTTTCTCTTCTTCTTCGGGTTCATCTTCCCAGTCTTCTTCTCCCCATTCTCTTTCCATGTTTTTACACCTCATGGAATTTTTTATTAATTGGTAAAGCAATATACAAGTATTTAAATCTATCTCTGTTTTTTTCGGTCTGAGAAACGATAAAACTTATAAATTATAAGTTTTAATATTTCTTATTAAATATTTAGAGGTTATGACTTCCAAAATGAAAGTTTTAAAATATTAAAGGGGTGTTTTGAATGCCAGAAATTGCTTTAGCTCCTTTCAAAAGAATGGTGAGAAAGATTGACCCAAAAATGAAAATATCTGATATTGCAAAAAAGGAAATCAGGAGAATGACGGAGAAATTTGCAATGGATGTTATTAGAGGTGCGGTTCAAATAGCAAAGGTATCAAAAAGAAAAACTGTTATGAGAGGAGATATAGTTATCTCAAAAAGGCAATTAGTTAAAACTGTTTAGAAATTTTTCTTTTATTTTAAAAGGGATAAATACCTCTCTCCCTTCTTCAACTTTTATTAAGCTAGAACGTATATAATTTTATGGCAAAAAAGAAAACAAAAAATAAGGGGAAAGAGATGGCTGGATTGGCCTTTGTTGGCTTTTTCTTCCTAGGGCTGGCTGGCTCAGCGGTTTATGGAAGATGGGATGTGGGAGCTTTGGTAGGTCTCGCCATGGGATTCATAGCATCATTATTAGTAAGGATGAAATATTGAATCCAAAAATTGATTTTTAATTTTTTGAATGTTTTTCTAATTTCAAAGATGGAACTAATTCCTTGGTTTTGCAAGATTTTAAATTATAGAGTATAACTTATTATAATGTCAATAATCACTGTTGAAAATCTGAAAAAACACTATAAAGATGTCAAAGCAGTTGATGGAATTAGCTTTGAAGTCAATGAAGGTGAAGTTTTTGGTTTCTTGGGTCCCAATGGCGCAGGAAAAACCACGACAATAAAAATGCTTGTTACTCTGCTACAACCAACAGAAGGAACAGCCAAAATAGTAGGTAATGATATCAAAAAATACCCAGACAGGATAAGAAATAGTATAGGTATTGTTTTTCAAGAGCCTGCCCTGGATGATATATTAACAGGAAAGGAAAATCTTGATTTTCATGCAAGAATGTATGGGATGAACAAAAGTAAAAGAGAGAGGAGAGTAAAAGAAGTTTTAATTCTTGTTGATTTAGAAGAAAGGGCAAACAGCTTAGTTAAAAATTATTCAGGTGGTATGAGAAGGAGGTTGGAGATTGCAAGGGGTCTGATGCACTTTCCTAAAATTTTATTTTTAGATGAACCAACCTTAGGTTTAGACCCTCAAACCAGAAGAGTAATCTGGGATTACATTAAAAATTTAAACAAGAAAGAGAGGATAACAGTTTTTCTAACAACACACTACATGGAAGAGGCAGATTACCTTTGTGACAGAGTTGCAATAATTGATTATGGAAAAATACTAGTTATCGATAAGCCTTCTAAATTAAAGAATAAGATTGGTAAAGACGTTATAATCATAAGCTGTTCTGATTCTAAATCATGTGCTGACCTCTTAAAAAGGGAAAGATGGGTGGAGAGTGTTAAAGTTCATGATTCTAATGTAACAATTGGAACAAAGGAAATTGAGAAGAAATTACCATTAATAATGAGGATGGCTGAAAGAAACAACATAGAAATAAAATCTATAGATATAAGAAAACCAACTTTAGAAGATGTATTTTTGTATTATACTGGAAGAAAAATAAGAGAACAAGAGGCAAGTGGTTCAGAACAGTTAAAGAGAAGGTTCATGCATAGATGATATCATGAAACTCTTAAATTATCAAGCAGTATATGTCATGTGGCTCAGACAAATTAAGAGATTTCTTAGAACTAAGAGTAGGCTTGCTTCTAATTTCATTCAACCATTCTTCTTTCTTGCTATACTGGGTTTTGGTTTGGGGTCAGCAAGATTTGCTGGAATGCCTTCTGGTATAGAATACATTGATATTTTGGCACCTGGAATAATTGCAATGTCAATTTTATTTCCTTCTGTTTTTGTGGGTTTATCTGTTTTATGGGACAAACAGTTTGGATTTTTACAAGAAGTTTTGGTTGCACCAGTCAGCAGATTGTCTATAGTTATAGGGAGGACGTTGGGAGGAGCCACAACTGCATTAATACAGGGTCTGATAGTTTTAATAATAGCAACGGTTTTAGGCGTTTCCTTCCAATTGTCTTTGAGTTTGATCTTGGCTTTTGTTTTCATGGTTTTGATAGCTTTTGTGGCAATAGGAATTGGTTTGATTATAGCATCTAAAATGGAGAGCATAGAAGGCTTTCAATTTGTGGTGTCTCTTTTTGTTTTCCCGCTCTTGTTCTTATCATCACCATTTTCACCTTTAGAATCATTGCCGTCTTGGCTGAGAACCATAGCCTTTGTAGATCCAATAACCTATGGTGTTGATGGTCTAAGAGCAACTTTGATTGGTTATTCTTATTTTCCGATTTATATCAATTTAATTGTTTTAATTGTTTTATCAGTTGTAATGATGGGGCTAGGAAGTTATTTTTTCAGTAAAAGTGAAGTTTAATCTACATTGATTTTTTGAATTCTTTCAATCTTCTTATTCGTTCATCCACAGGAGGATGTGTCATAAACAATTTTACAAAATTATCTCCCTTGAAAGGATTCACAATCCATAAATGAGATGTAGCGGAATTACCACGAATAGGATTTTTATCTGCAATATTTGATATCTTTTCTAAAGCTGATGCTAATGATAAAGGTTTTTTAGATATAAAAGCTCCAGTATAATCAGCATGAAATTCTCTTCCTCTAGATATTGCAAGTTGAACGAGCATTGCCGCAAAGGGAGCGAGTATTATTAACGGAAATAAAAATGCATTTCCTCTTTCTCTATCTCTTGAAAACATGCTCCACCAAGCTATTTGGGCCAAGAAAGAAATTGCTCCTCCTATTGTTGCCGCTAATGTTGATACCAAAGTATCTCTATTTTTTATGTGCGCTAATTCATGTGATAGAACGCCCTCTATTTCATCATCTTCTAAATGATCTAAAAGGCCTTCTGTGACAGCTATTGCCGAGTGTTTCGGTGATCTTCCTGTAGCAAAAGCATTAGGAACATTTTGTGGAAGTACATATAATTTTGGTTTTGGTATATCAGCTTCTTTCGCTAACTTTTCTATCATAGAATGTAGTTTCTTATTATTCGTCGGTTTTGCCCTATACATTGCTAAAACTATTTTATCAGAATACCAGTATGTTATAAAATTCATGAATAATGCAAATATCAATGCTATTGTCATTCCATCAATTCCTGCAAAAAAGAAACCTATCGCTAATAAAATTCCTGTAAGTAAACTAAGTAATAGTGTTGTTCTTAGAAATGTCATATTATCACTTATTATTTATCATGTGTGTTAGGAGAAGTATTTAAAGCTATCTTAATTTTTAAATAGTTTAGAAAAGAGTTTATTATCAGAAATCGAAAACGGCTAGGAAATGACAAGTGTATTCAGCATATTAAATAATACTGTAAAAGAGCTAGCCGTATCTAGATTTGAAAAACCCACTTATGTTCAAGAATTAGCATTACCAAAGGTTCTAGAAGGAAAAAATGTTCTTGTAATAGCTGAAACTGGTTCTGGAAAAACAGAGTCTGTTATGCTAGCTCTGTTTAGCAAACTTTTAGAAGAAGAACACAAACCAATAGCTCTTTTATACCTAACACCAATGCGTGCCTTGAACAGAGACTTGATGGATAGGTTGCTTTGGTGGTGCAATAAACTTGATATCGACATATCTGTAAGACATGGTGATACGACCCAATATGAGAGGAAGATGCAAGTTGAGCATCCTCCTAAAATCCTAATTTCAACACCAGAACAAATCAATGCAATGCTTGCAGGAAAAAGATTGAGAAAGATATTAGAGAATATAAAATACATTGTTGTTGATGAGATTCATGAAATTGTTAACAGCAAAAGAGGAACACAAATGACTCTAGCCTTGGAGAGATTGAAACAGTACTGTGGTAGTCCTCAAATTATAGCTTTATCAGCAACTGTTGGTTCTCCAGAGATTGCTGCGAAGTTCGTTTTTCATGATAACGAGTATGAAATTGTTAAAGCTATTTCTTCAAAAGACATTGATTTGAGAGTAGAAAGTCCCTTTCCTTCTAAAGAAGATAGAAAAATGGCTGAAAAAATATTTATTGGAAGCTCTGTTGTTTCTAGATTGAGAAGGATTTATGATTTGATATCAGAACACAGATCAGCCCTAACATTTACTAACACAAGGGAGGCAGCAGAGATACTTTCTTCCAGATTAAGGATGTTGGATAAAAATTTTCCACACGAGATTCATCATTCATCTTTGAGTAAATCTGTAAGGGTTAAAGCTGAGAAAGATTTTAAAGCAGAAAAATTAAAAGCATTGATAGCAACTTCCTCACTAGAATTGGGAATAGATATTGGTTCAATTGATTTGGTTTTACAGTACATGTCACCACGACAAGTAACAAAAATAACACAAAGGGTTGGTAGGTCTGGCCACAGAATCGGGAGAACCTCTAAGGGGATAATAATTACAAGTGAGGGAGATGATATTTTTGAATCATCTGTAATTGGAAGAAAGGCTTTGGAAGGAGAATTAGAAAGGATAAGGATTCACCAAAAATCTTTTGATGTTTTGACTCACCAAATAATTGGTTTGTTAATAGAGAATTACAAAATGAAACCAAGGGAAATTTTTGAGATAGTTAAGAGGGCTTATCCGTTCAAAGACTTGAGAGAGGATGAATTCTTAACTCTTTTGAGCTTCTTATCATCCCAACTCAGATTAACCTATTTTGATGATGAGGTTAAAAGGAGCAGAAAGGCTTTTGAATACTATTTCAGCAATTTGTCTGTTATTCCTGATCAAAGAAGCTATAGAGTGATTGACACAACAACAAACATGGTTGTTGGAACTTTGGATGAAGAATTCGTAGCATCTCGTGGAGACGTTGGTTCAAGCTTTATTGTCAGGGGTAGGCCTTGGAAAATACTGTCTGTTGATGGACAAAAGGTTTATGTTGAGCATGTAGAAGATATAGAATCTGCCATCCCTGCCTGGGAAGGCGAATTAATACCTGTTCCATTTGAAGTAGCACAAGATGTAGGAAAACTGAGACTAGAAATTGCAGAAATGATAAAGAAAGGTTTGAAAAACAGACAGATGGAAGAAGCTATAAAAGAAAGGTATCCTGTCTCTTCCCAAACAGCATCCAAAATGATTCAACTGATTAAAGGACAAGTGAAAAAATATATTTTACCAGGACCAGATAAAATAGTTTTTGAGAGATTCCAAGATTATGTTGTCATGCATTGCTTGTTTGGAACAATGGTTAATGAAACCCTGTCAAGATTCATTTCATCCATTCTCTCTGCAGAACATGGAGAACTGATAATGAGTAAATGTGATCCTTACAGAATAATATTCAAGGGTTGTAGAGTAGATGAGATAAAGAGAATATTATCTGATTACAAACCAGAAGATGTTCAAATCATTCTTGAAAAATCTTTGTCAAGGTCATCTCTTTTCAAATTCAAATTCCTTCACATTGCAAAAAGGTTTGGTGCAATAAGCAAGGATGCAAGTTTCATTAACATTAACCTTGAAAGGATAATAGATGTTTATTGGAATTCTCCAATATTCAAGGAGACCTTGAATGAGCTCTTCACTGAAAAACTAGATTTAGAAAAAACAAAAGAAATAATCAAGATAATTCAAGATAAAAAAATAAAAATAGTTGAAGGGAAAGAATTGTCTCCCCTAGGTAAATTAGGATTTAGGTATGAATTACAAGACGTTGTCAAGCCTGATAGACCTGAAAAAGAAATCTTTAAAATGTTCAGAAAGAGGATAATGAATTCTAAGGTAAGGCTTTTGTGCATCAATTGTGGAAAATATTCTATTGCCAATTATGTTAAGAACATTGAAAATAAGCCAAGATGCAGAAAGTGTCAATCAAGGCTAATTGCCATCCTCAAACCTCATAGGACTGAATCTCAAGAAATTGTTAAAAAATGGTTGAGTGGAAAGGAATTAAATGAGACTGAAGAAAGGAAGTTATCAGATATAAAAAAGGCTGCAGACCTTTGTATTGTCTACGGGAAAAAGGCTGCCATTACTTTAGCTGGGAGAGGGATTGGTCCACAAACCGCTACGCGAATTCTTTCTAGAATGTATAGAAATGAAGATGAATACTTTAAACAAATACTTAAAGCAGAAAAAGAATTTATTAAAAATAAAAAATATTGGACTTGATTATTCAACTGGTCTTTCTATCTTAAGCAAACCGTGTAAAATCTCATCTTCACTTACATATACTATATTGTCTGGAAGTATTATTTTTCTATTATCTTCGCCTTTGAGACCAATATGATAATCTATCTCTCTCCTTACCATCGTCATCACTGTAAAAATTAGGACAGAAAGTAATTTAAGCTTTTACCTCTGGAAAAAATAGAGTTAAAGCAAAACCAACAATTATCATTAAAATTCCTGCTGCAGGACTAAAGAACAAGACTAAAGCTCCCATAAGACTAAGACTTCCAACAACTATTCCACTCGGTCTGAAAGCAATGAGAATTACGTTAAATATGACAGCGAACAAACTTATAATAATCAACCATATATTCATGGCGCTTACTGCTATCGGATTTGTTGGTTGAATAAAACTTCCAGTAACAGTTGTTATAATATTTTCTGGATAGATGTCTGTTCTTGTTTGTATGAACATTCCTAGAAACAGCCCTGAAATCAAAGAAGCTCCCAATATACTCCACAAGATTGGCTCTTTGTTCATAATTTTAATTTAAAACTTGGACTTAAAAATATAACTCTTATTAATCATGGAAAACCATTAAAATTTATGAAGCTCTGTGTCTTGGATGCTGACTACATTGATGAGAAAAACCAATCAATAATCAGATTGTTCTGCAAATCAAAGAACAAAAAATTAGTTTGTTTGGATTATAATTTCAAACCTTATTTTTACATATTACCTAAAAAAGGAAAAGAAAAAGAAGTTAAGAAAAGGATAGAAAAACAAAAAGAACTGAAAATAAGAAGAGCCGAAATAGTTGAAAAGATAAAAGAAGGAGAAAAGAGGAAGTTTGTAAAAGTATTTTGCTTTTTCTCAACAGATGTTTCAAAGGTTAGGGATGTAGTTAAGAAGTGGGAGAGAGAAAGGGGAGGCTCAGGTTTAGTTGAAGAGGAGTATGAATATTCTATATCATTTTACAGAAGGTATTTGATAGACAATCAAATCGATGGAATGGGTTTTGTTGACGTTCAGGGCGAGAAAATAAAGGGAGAGTATCAGGCTGATGAAATATTAAAAATTAAGAAAATAAAACCAACAGAAGGAAATATTCCTAAACTGAAATTAATGGCTTTTGACATTGAGTGTGTTGGTGAAAAAATAGTAATGCTCTCTTTGAAAGGAGAAAAATTTGAAAAGGTTATAACTTATAAAAAAGATAAATATCCAAAATACGTTGAACTTGTAAAAAACGAAAAAGAGTTATTGGAGAGGTTTGTTGAAATAGTGAACAAAGAAGATCCTGATTTTCTCTTGGGTTACAACAGTGACATGTTTGATATGCAGATCATACAAAAGAGGGCTGATGAACTAAAAGTTGATTTAACCCTATCAAGAGATTTCTCAAAACTTAAATTTGCCAGAAGGGCAAGGATATCATCTGCAAGGTTAAAGGGAAGAATACATGTTGATTTGTTCAATTTCATAAACAACATTCTGTCTCCTCAATTACAAACAGAAGTTTTAACTCTGGACGATGTATCAGCAGAACTCCTAGGTGATAAGAAAATAGAAATTGAGTATGAGGAAATTTTAGAGGCTTGGAAAGAAGGAAAAGATTTGTCAAAGCTTGCAGAGTATTGTTTAAAGGACTCTGAACTAACCTTGAAGTTGGGAGAATTCATTCTTCCACAGATATTTGAGGTTTCAAGGTTAACAGGACAATTGGTTTTTGATGTTTCAAGAATGATGTATTCACAACTAGTTGAGTGGTATCTTTCAAAAAAAGCATTTGCAATGAATCACATCATTCCTAACCAACCAAAGTGGGAACAGATACAGAGGAGGAGAAGGGTTTCTCCATATGTTGGTGGTTTTGTTAAAGAACCAATAGGAGGATTGCACGAAGAAATAGCTGTCATGGATTTCAGGAGCCTGTATCCTTCAATAATAGCAACATTTAACATCTCTCCTGAAACATTCAATTGTTCTTGTTGCAGGAAAAATGGACATGAAGTTCCTGAAAAAGATTATTGGTTTTGCAAGAAAAATAAAGGATTTGTCTCAACAGTAATTAAAGAACTAATAGAGAGGAGAACTAAAATAAAACAAAAAATGAAGAAATTGAAAAGAGGGGAAGAACACAATAGATTAAACAAAGAGCAGTTTGCAGTAAAAACAATAGCTAATGCAACTTATGGTTATTTTGGTTTTTCAGGATCTAAGTGGTATTGTAGAGAATGTGCAGAATCTTCAGCTGCCTTTGGAAGGTTCTTCATCAAGAAAGTTATGGACGAGGCAAAGAGAGAGGGGTTTGTTGTAATTTATGCTGATACGGATTCTATGTTTGTTAAGGTTAAAGGCAATTTGAAAAAGAAAGTAAAGACTTTCTTAGATAAGACCAACAAGATACTTCCCGGAATATTAGAGTTGGATTTGCAAGGAATATACAAGAGGGGAATCTTCATACCAAGGGGTGTAGGACCAGGAACAGCCAAAAAGAGATATGCACTGATAGATGAAAATAAGGTTTTAACCATAAGGGGTCTTGAAAAAGTAAGAAGAGACTGGAGCAATGTTGCAAAAGATACGCAAGAAACTGTATTGAAACTTGTTCTGGATAAAAAGGATGTCAAAGGCGCTATCAAATATACTAAGGATGTGATTAAAAAGTTGAAGGCTGGTAAAATTCCTTTGAAAGATTTAACAATTCATGAACAACTGACTAGAGAATTATCAGAGTACAAAGCAATAGGTCCTCATGTAATTGCTGCAAAAAAGATGAAAGAGAAAGGAGAGGATGTTTATCCGGGTATGATTGTCATGTTTGTTATAACCAAAGGTAAAAAATCTATTTCTCAAAGAGCAGAGCCAATAGAGTATATAAAATTAAAAGATATTGATGAGAAGTATTACATAGGCCATCAAATTATTCCTGCTGCCTTAAGAGTCTTAACTGTCTTAGGTGTAACAGAAGAAGAGCTTCTTGGAGAAAGTTTGAAGAGTTTTTTGAAGTGAAAATATGAAAAAATGGTTTAAAAAATTGAAAAATAATGTCAAAATCTTGTTAGAGAAAGATTATTCGGGCCATGACTATTGGCATGCTATTAGAGTTTGTAATATTTCTGAAAAAATTGGAAAAAAAGAGAAAGCAGATTTAGATATTCTCTTGGCTGCCAGTCTTCTTCATGATATTTATGCAGGAAAAAATTATATAACTCATGTAGAAAGAGCTGTTAAATTTGCTAATAAAGTCCTTAGAAAAGTGAAATTTCCTAAAAATAAAATTGAACGTGTGATAAGCTGTATAAGAAATCATGAAAAATATGAATGGGGTAAAACTAGCAAAATATCAAAAGAAGCAAAAATACTACAAGATGCTGATAGACTTGATGCATTAGGAGCAATAGGAATTGCAAGAACTTTTATATTTTCTGGATATAATAAAATTCCTTTATGGATAGTTGGGCAAGAACCTAAAAAACATTATGATTATAAGAAGATATCGTCATCAATAAATCATTTTTACGAAAAATTACTTAAATTAAAGGAAAATATGAACACAAAAACTGCGAAGAATATAGCAAGAGAGAGGCATAAGTTTATGGAAATATATTTGGAAAGATTCTTCAAAGAATGGGAAGGGGAACTTTAATTAAAAAAGTTTTCTGAGATAGCAATTTAAGTAAACCTTATAAAATTGTATTATGAAAATTCATTTTTTGATATTAATTCTTATATTGTTTCTAGCAACACCTGCATTTTCACAAGAACCTAGAATAGAGATTTACACTAACAAGGAATCGTATCATGCAGGAGAAAGAGGTATAATAATAGCTGAAATTGAAACTCTTGGAGAAATGAGTGAAGCTGAAATTGAAATAGAAATCTTGAGTCCTGAAGGAAAACTTGTTTATGGTGATTTGGTTTATACTAGAATACCGCAAAGAACTGTTTTAAATCCATACACAGAACAGACAGAACAAATCATATATCATGAAGACATAGAATATTTAAGTCCTGGAAAAGTTGTTAGAAGGTATGTTGACTTTGAAATTCCAATAGATGTTATTTCTGGAACCTATACAGTAAATGTAAGATTAGCATCTGCAGAAACATTTATTGAAAAATCAAAATCTCTTTACATAAGTGGAAGTGGAAAGTATATCGAATTTGTAATAGTGATTTATATAGTAATTTTGATATTTAGTTTATATCTGCTCTGGAGGTAAAAAAATGTACATATTTGGCGCTTACATATCAGTTGTTGAGTTATTACTGATGTTTTCTGGTTTTATAGTTGTAGTATTACTATATCTAGCGTATGAGATAAACAAACTGAAGAAAATTGAGAGGCGGCTTGAATCAATAGAGGAAAAGATGGAAGAAGAAGAAACGATGATAGGAAGGGACATCAAAAAAATCTTGAAAAGAAAGAAGAGAAAAAGATAACTCTAAATAATTTGAAGGATTTCTTGAAATAAATTACGGAAAAACTACATAGTTATACTTAAATTTTTATTCTTTAATTTATAATTGTGTTAAAAATGGTTGATGTTATTGATGTAAAGGGTGCTTTTGAAAGATTAGGTTTGAACATTGAAAAAGGTAAATTGGTTTTTGATGCGTCGTTTGTAGAAGATATATGCCCTTATATTTCACTTCTCGTCACTGGAGAAGACAAACAAAGGTTACAGGTCTACAGTTTTGATAGCGATATAAAAATAGCAAGAGAGAAGCATGACAGGAGCGGAGAAAGAGAAGAGTTAGTACAAACCGGAAGAAAGCCCATATACAATACTCACTATTTTAGTCATGAATGGTCGACTTATTATGTATTTAGAGGGAAAAAATTGGTCACTGATGAAAATGATATCAAAAAAATAATCAAAGAATCTACAGGTGTAGATCTACCAGAAATTAGCACTGGAAAAGAACATGAATATGTTCATATGCCTGTTCCAGATAGTGTTGCCACAGAAGCTGTATTAGATGAGGATTATGATATATTTCTTTTCCTTGAAGAACAACCTAATAAAGAGGATATGGAGAGAGAAGCTTATGAATTGAAGCTGTTCTTAAAATCTTTACCTGAAAAGTTTGGCTTAAGTAATTTGAGAGTATTGTTTAAAAATATCGATGGTCTCATATCAACTGCCTCAAAGATTTCAAAGGAATATGAAGAGAGAGAGCCGATGAGAAGAAGAAGAGAAAAAAAGATATCAACATTTCTTGATTCAATTAAAAAATATTTATAGAACAAGAATCTCTAAATTTTTCAAATTCTAATAATTAGATATGAGAACTGGAGTTGCTGATCTACCTTTACATTATGGTAGATGTCCAAGATGGTTGTTCAAAAGAATGAAAAAGTTAGGAAGAGCTGTAAGTGAAATAATAATTTATGAATTTGGAAAAGACGAATTCTTAAGAAGAATTGCTGATCCTTTCTTTTTCCAATCTTTTGCATGTGTTCTAGGATTTGACTGGCACTCTTCGGGTGTGACAACAACAGTAACTGGAGCACTAAAAGAAGGCCTAAACAATGATTTAGGAATTGTGGTTCTAGGTGGGAAAGGGAAGGCATCAAGAAAAACTCCAGAACAGATAGAGAAACTTGATAGTATTTTTTCTCTATCTTCATCCAAAATTGGAGAATTAAAAAAAGCAAGCAAGTTATCAGCAAAGGTTGACAACTCTGCCTTGCAAGACGGTTTTCAACTTTATCATCATACATTTATTGTTTCTGAGGATGGAAAATGGTGTGTCATCCAACAAGGTATGAATCCTGAAATTCATTATGCAAGAAGGTATCATTGGTTATCTTCTAAAGTTAAGAGTTTTGTTAATGAACCACACTTAGCTATTTGTTGCGATTCCAAGGGGAGGGCTTTGAACATGGTTGCAGAAGAGGGTGAAGAATCAAGAAAAGCTTCTGTTGATTTGATAAAGGATAATCCAAACGACTTGAAAAAATACTTGTTATTGGATAAAAAACATGAAATTGATTTGAAAAATTTTAGAGGATTGGTGAATGCTTATGAATTTCAACCTAAAAATTATGAAGAACTGATCCTAGTAGGGGGAATGGGACCCAAATCTATCAGAGCATTGTCATTGTTGGGCAAATTAATATATGGTAAAGAACCAAGTTGGAGAGATCCTGTCAAATATAGCTTTGCACATGGAGGTAAGGATGGATATCCCTATCCTGTTGACAGAGAGAATTATGATAAATCAATAGAAATTCTAAAAACTTCTTTGGAGAATGCAAAAATAGGAAATAAAGAAAAATTGTTTGCAGTAAAGAGATTACAAGATTTCTTGCCCGAAAAGAGTATTTAAAGGTAAATAATAAAATTTTTAATATGAGTTCCACGTTTGAAGATTTAAAAGATAGATGGATAAATTTAGTGAAAAACGGTGAAAAAACAGAAGCTGATAGACTCTACTGGGAAAAGATGTTCCCATACATCAAAGAGAAGTTTGCTAAAGAAACTGAATGGATGATAAAAAACGGTGAAATTCCTCATTACGATTTGATTATTATGCCAATAGGTTTTGAACCGGCATATCATATAATTTTAATTAATGCAATAAAACCGAAACAAGTTTATTTTCTTTGTACAAAAGAGGGAGAGAAATATATCTTGGACAAAGTCATAAAAATGTCTGGATTGAAACAAGACCAATATAAAAAAGATGTAATTGAGTATGAAGGTATAGATGTATCAATCGTTTATGAAAAAATTAAAAAAAGAATAGAAATGTTTAAAGGCAAAAAAATAGCGATTGATTTGACGAGGGGAAGTAGAATAGTCGCAGCAGGCGCTGCAATTGTTGGTGATTTCTTTGGTTGCGACCTTATTCACATAGAAAAGGGGTGGATCAAAGAACTAAACATTGGAGAGCCAGGAAAAGAAAGATTAGTTAAGGTCAAGAATCCTCTACATATTTTTGGGGACTTAGAAAATTTATATGCAATTAAACTTTTTAATGAATATCAATACATTGCATCAAACTTGCTTTTCAGGGATATAATCAATAAGACCCCTGATCCAAGGGAGTTCGAAATAAAGTCTCTAATATCTGAATGTTATATGTTTTGGGATTCTTTTAATTACAAAG
>Ga0209636_10001098_pt1 | contig 27188 bp, 30 predicted proteins | sample DeeMarSWOR152_54_FD_187464 | JGI IMG/M metagenome (GOLD analysis project Ga0209636, IMG submission 187464) | Marine sediment microbial communities from White Oak River estuary, North Carolina - WOR-1-52-54 (SPAdes) (version 2) | ecosystem: Environmental > Aquatic > Marine > Intertidal zone >...
TATTCTCATTCACAATATTCATTGCAGTGCCTCCTTTTATCTATACATTAGATATTAGGAGGTATCCTACTTATCTGTTTCGGTTCTCAAAAGCTAGAGAGAAAACCTGTGGTGTGTCAAATTCAGGTTTTAAATAAAGACATTTAATATCCAAAAATATAAGGAGGTGATAAACTATGGAAACCTTGACTTTGAAGGTAAGGATTGCTGTGCTGTGGATATTTATGGCGGTGGCTATATCGGCCCACGGTGTGTTGTCCTTTATGGAACCGGGCGCTATTGAGCAAATAACATCCGGGGGGATGCAACTTAGTGCGGGGATGCTCGTATTTATGGCACTCTTCTGGCTGGTTCCATTGACCATGGCTTTCCTGTCAGTGACCCTGAAGGATGTGGCAAATCGCCGGGCAAATATCATTCTCGGCATAGTCTTTGTAGTTCTCAGTATATTTCATTTAACTGAGCATTTGGCGCATCCAACAGTTCATCAATTACTGATTGTTTGTTCAACAATTGTGGTTGCAGCTCTGATCGTCTGGTATGCATGGAAGTGGCCCAAGCAGGAAGCATGAGTCGTGGATGAACAGGTATAATAAGGCTCGAAACATCGCATAACCTGGTATATCTGGCTCATTTCGTTCGCCCAAATTTTTGCCTATCGGCAAAACTTCAGATATACCAGACTCGTTAGCAGAAATTCGGGGGCAAAATATGCGGAGAGAGATTGAATGGAACCGATGATGCAAAGGATAATATACCTCCTGATTGGTCTTTTTGCTGGACTCATGAGTGGTATGTTTGGAATAGGCGGGGGCTCTGTAAGGACACCTTTACTTTATGTTGCTGGATTGCCTTTGCTAAGTGCTTTTGGAATAAATCTATTGGTTATACCATTCTCTTCCCTTATAGGTGCTATAAGCCACAGAAAGAATATAGATTGGAAAATTTCTCAATATTTAATAATTGGTGGCATATTAGGCACAGTAACAGGTGCATTTTTAATGGGGGTTATATCAACTTTAGTGCTAGCAATTATCTTTTTTATTGTTTCTATCATAACGATACTTGGGATTTATTTTGACAGGATCTTCCCAGAAATCGCTCAAAAAATTAATCCAAGTGCAAAGACTATTATTGGCGGGGCATTCTTTCTTAATTTCCTAACAATTATGCGCGGAGGTAGCGGAGGTAGTTTGTTTCCACCATTTTTAAGGATGATGAGGCTCGATGTACGAAAGGCAATAGCAACATCCCTATTTGCGACTATTTTTACAGCAGTTGGCGGGGCTGTGGTCTTTTGGTTTCGAGGCAATATAATATTTATTCCCGCTTTAGTGGTAATTCTAGGGTCAATAATTGGAGCACGGATAGGTAGTTTAATGTCCCTAAAGACAAAGCCCATCTGGTTAGAAATTGGACTTTCGGTATTTATTGTGATTCTTGCGTTAGTTGTGCTGATTAAAGCAATATGGTGACTATTAAAGTTTGCCCCTGAACTCTGCGGCAGCTTCTTTTACCTATCTTCCGTTACCCAAAATGATGCTCAAAGAACTTATCTATAGAACCACATAGCTGCCTTGTCTTTCCCGCTTCTTATGTGCTTGCGAGCTGATGATTAATTAAGATTTGAATTTAATTAGATTCAGATTAGATATTTTCCAGAAGGTTCGGATATAACGCCAAAATGGTATCGGAAATTGCTCTGCTAATGTGAAAATCAAAAATTCTAATAATTCCGATGAGGAAAAAGATGTTCTATCATTTATCTTTTTGAAATAGATAATTATATATAACATGGAGAATAAATTTACTGCAGTGTTTGAACAAGTAGGTAAGTGGTGGATTGGATACATCGAGGAATTGCCAGGCGCAAATACTCAAGGCAGGACATTGGAGGAGGCACGAGAGAACTTGAAAGAAGCTGCACACTTAATTATTGAAGCGAACAGGGAATTGACACGGCGCGAAATCGCAGATACGAAAGCTCAAATCATTCGCGAAGAAATATCGGTAGTGGCATGATGAAGCGTCGTATATTGTTGAAGCATATCAAACGACACGGTTGCGAATTATTACGTGAAGGCGCTAACCACTCAATTTACTGGAACCCCGCCAATAGAAAAACAACATCTGTGCCCCGCCATACTGAAATTGTAGATAAACTTGCGATCAAGATTTGCAAAGACCTTGATGTTCCGAAACCATAAATCAGTATTTTATCGAAAAAAAATTATTTACATAAGAAGGCTTCGCGACTTCGTATAACCTGGTATATCTGGCTACGGGCTATCGCCCTCCGCCCAAATTTTGCTCCGCTATCGCTACGCTCCGCAAAACTTCAGATATACCAATTTCGTCATCCAAAATGATGCTCAAAGAACCTATCTATAGAACCACATAGCTGCCTTGTCTTTCCTACTTCTTATGCGCCCGCCGGCAGATGGATTAATTAAGAATTTCGATACTTCCCGAGCCACTCAAAACCATTGAAGATACGAAAGTTTAATCTACTTCAACAAAAATTTGAACGCTGGAATTATAGAAACCGTTTTTCCATCTATTTTTCTTTTTTCTTCTTTTTCCTTGGAGATAATATAGGCCTTATTGACCCCGAACTTCTTCATAAATACAAACAAGCCTTTAAAATCTATCTTGCCGTATTTAATTTCAATTGCTACGGGTCTTTTATCTGCTATAACAATATCGACCTCATTTTTGTAGGGATCTCTCCAGAAAAATTCTGCCTTTAGTTGATTAACTATCAGCCACTCAAAGATTTTTGATTTAGAAAGATCATCTTCCCTGAATAAAAGATCAACAGAAACTATTGTTGGGTAATATTTTTTTAATTTTCTCTCTACCTTTCTTCTACTTTTTGAAAAGTTATACAATTTTCTGACGAGAAAGGATTCCTCAAGATACGACAGATAATTTGAAAGGGTTTGTCTTGAGATTTTTAATTCCTTTGCCAGCCCTGAAATCTCTATAAGTTGTCCCGGCTCTTCCATGATGATCCGGAGCAGGGAGTCTATATGGGTTGTATCTTTAATCTTGAACAATTTCGGTATGTCTCTATAAACAACCTTTTCTACTATGCTGTCTCTGATATACTTTCTTATTATGTCCTTTTCTTTAACCTCAACCAATTCTGGAAATCCTTGGGTTAGAGTAAATTCATTAAATAATTTAGTTAATTCCCTCTCGTAAAGTCCTACGGACTTAAACCTAACTCCTCTGAAAAGCAGAAATTCTTTGAACGAAAGTGATTCTACTTTGAACTCAAAAATCCTTCCGGCAAGGGTTTCCTTTGATTTTCTTTTTATAAATAATGATTCTGAACCCGAAATTATTATTTTGATTCTTCCCTTGAATGCATCATAGATTGTCTTTAACTGGTCTTCCCAATTTCTTAGCTTTTGTATTTCGTCAAGTAAGAGTAAATACCTTCCCTTTCTAAAATCCTTTTCCATTATTTCTTCATACTCCCTCATTACTCTTCTTATCTCCACTTCTCTAAACTCGTCAAAGGAAAAATAGATTATGTTTTTTGCATCAAAACCCTCTTTTATAGAATCTTCTACGAGCTTGAGCATCAGGGTTGTTTTTCCAACCCTCCTCAGTCCAGTAAGTGCTATTACTTGTGGCAAAGCAATAAATTTCTGAATCTGTTTATAGATATCCCTTTCTCTAAATTCTATTTTAAATTCCTCCTTCCACCAAGGATTTGAATCTTGCAGAATTTCCTTAATTTTTGCCATGTCCATATAACCTAAAATCGATTTTATGTTAAATATATTTAACCCAAACTATATAAATCCCTCTTCTGCCAACTTTCTCACTGCGTTCAAACCTTTCCTATGGGGAAAGATAGAACCACATAGCTGCCCTGTCTTTCCCGCTTCTTATGCACCTGCCGGCAGATTGCAGTATATAGTGATATATGTTTATAATTTACTAAAGTAGAATGAAAAACAAAAAGGGCCAATCTGCTTCATTTGACATAATCCTAGTACTGGTAGCCATTACGATATTCATAGCGGTTGTTGGGGGTTTTCTAGATGACAGGACAGTAAAAACGGAAACGATAAGGGTTAGAAATGATTACACCCACAGCCTACTGGTCAGCATGCTGCATTGTACCGTAAATTCTGATCCAGAATACGAAAATAAAACAATCTCAGATCTCATCGCATTTTACTTCCAGAACTCATCCGAGGTTAATAAGACAATAACTGATGAAATAACAAACCATATGAATCTGTATACGGAAAATAGGAAATTTGAATGGGTCGTTTACGGAAATAAAACAGATGTTCTATGGGTTCCTTGGGGTAAAATCCTCAAAGGAAGAGAAATATCATCTTCTAGCACTGATATTTTACTACCAGATAAAGAAAATGTCAGAGTCTATCTCTTCATAAAATGGGATTAAAATGGATCCTTACATTTTAGCAGCTGTAGTAACGGCAATACTGGGAACAACAATTGCAGTATATTTTGACTTTAAGGAATCTAGGATTCCCAACAAGCTGGTCTTTTCAATGTTCGTTTTTTCGATACCAATTGCATTTCTGCAAGAAAATCTCTCCCTATGGTTTGTAAACTTTATTCTCGCCCTACTAATTTTTGATATATTTTGGGAACTCCGCGTCTGGGCCGGTGGTGATTCAAAACTGTTCATCGCACTAGCAGCTTTAATTCCAGTATATCCCGATCTGGGGGTCCTTTCAAAGCCATCATACTCGGATTTCTTCTTTCTCACCATTCTTATGAATCTCCTAATTGTTTATCTTATGCATATCGTCATCTTAATTCTAGTTAATTCCCTGAAGGAACGAACATTGCAGAAATTTCTTTACGATTTCTCCACCTATTTCTTGGGTGTTCTAACAATAATCCTTATTGTAGAGCTCTTGGGGGCTGAACATATTGTAGCAGTCACCTTTGTCTCACTCTTTATAATATCCCTGAGTTACATCCCGAGATTTTCTACTATCCCATTGATTTTAATGGGCATTTTCCTGTACCTAAATTTCAAAATCCCTCCCCTAGAATTTCTATCAAAATATTCACTTCTACTGTTCATATTCTCAGCTCTTTACCTCTATCACGAGGCATCTAAACTAAAGTTAACAAAAACTGTGAAGATCTCCGATTTAACGGTTGGGGACAATTTAGCCGAGAAAATCCTTTTAAAGGACGGGGAGGTTGTTAGGATGAAGGAGGAATTTCCCTCCCTAGCTTCACTAGCCAAGGAATTCTTCAGAAAAGACATCTCCACCATAGTAAAGCCAACACCCACGGGGGTTACAACGGAGGAAAAAGATAGGTTGATGGAACTCGTTAAATCCGGGAAAATAAGCAATGAAATCGAGATCTACCGAGGAATCAGAATGGGTCCAATGATTCTTGTTTCTCTACTGCTGTCTATCTTTGTCGGGGATCTGGTGGGGGTTTTGATTTGAGATAAATCACATGCTAGCATGTAACTGATCTGATGACATGATAAAAGGTCTCGTTATATCTGCTATATTTACTCGATGGAGAACCCACTGTAACAGTCAAAACATCTTTATTCTTGCATTCAAAAATGGCTTCAATAAGTCTTAACTCTTCTTTTTCACTGATCTTCATTTTGATTAACCATACATTATCTCCATTGATCTCCACTTTATCTCTACCAATTATTATCAAATTACCAACCCGAGACTTATCAGAATCCATATATCCTACAAATTCATCAAAATCTATATCTGACCTCGTCTTTCCAATAATTATCATCGCTTCAATCGTTTCATTTAATTCCCTTGTAAATGTTATAACGAAATTTGGCTTTATTACTGTCTCTATCTCTTCTAATTTCGGAGCTGCCATCTTCCAACCTCTTGGAATTTCTGCAGAGAAGGAATATTTCGAGTTATTATACAAGATCCATTTCGTACTCGAATTCAACTCAAGGATACAATTCCTGTTGTTCCATGCATCTTCATGAGCAGGATTTATCTCCAAAGCTTTGTTAAAAGTGGCTAACGCATCCTCAAGTTTATTTTGTTCAACTAATGCAATGCCTTTATTATTTAATGCGTCTACACAATTAGGATCTATTTCAAGAGCCCTATCATATGCCTCCAGAGCCTCATTATATCTCCCTGAATTTAGAAGGATATTGCCTTTGTTATACCAAGCTTTTAAATAACGTGGATTCAGTTCTAAAGTTTTATCGTAAGCCTCCAGAGCTTCTTCATATCTACCTAACCCATGAAGGGCCCAACCTTTATTATACCATGCATCACTGTAATTTGTATCTACTTCCAAGGCTTTATTGTAAGCATCGATCGCCTCATCATATCGATTTAAATAAGATAAAATACCTCCCTTATTGTCCCATGCTATCTTAAGTTTTGGATCCAGTTCGAGAGATTTATCGTAAGCCTCCAGAGCTTCTTCATATCTACCTAATTCAGATAAACAGTATCCCTTGTTGTACCATTCCTTTGCATTATTTGGATCAACTTCAAGAACTTTATCATACGCTTCCAAGGCTTCTTCGTATTTTCCCGCGTGGGATAAATTGTATCCCAGTTCGTCCCAATACTCCTTTGGATGAGTATCTTCTTGTTGTAAGCAGCAAGAGAGTGTAAGTATGCCAACTATCGTAAATAATGTAAGCACTGATTTCTGCATTTTGGTGTAAAAACATCTAATCTTGAGAATATAAAAAATCAAAAATATTTTTTAATCGCATTTTCCGCATCACCAGCTAGTTTAATTAAAAACTCCATTACTTTTAGTCCCAAAGGAGTATCTACCTCTGCTTTTCCATCATAGTCTAGAATTCGATAAGTGCCATTTTCATCAAATCCTTTAACAGTGACATTTGTCGTGAAATTTGTTTGATCAGATATTCCATATCCTTCCTTTATGTACTCGTATGTTAGAGATGGACGAATAGTAGCATTTGTGAGTAATACACCATTAACCAAAATTTTTTCTTTTTCCAAACTCGTTGAATTTGTGGCTGCTGCCATCACATCTATTGCAGTGTTGTATATAGACAATGTCGTTTTATTCGTTTCATTATTGAAAGTCCTCTGAATTAAAGGTATTGTATAATCTGCAATGAACTCACTATTTTTGCGACTGAACTCGAAGCCAGCGCTTTGTGCAATTGTCGTGTTGTGTCCAGATCTATCAATGAATATCTCACCTCCTAAACCACCCCCTAGACCCTTAACTTTCAATTTTAGTTGAGGCCCTGCACCCGCTATCCAGCCATTTTCCTTTCCCTCAAAGCAACCGATTCCAGCACACCACTCTTCGGTGTATCTAAGTCTGTCTCCAAAGCGGACAAGTACGGGTTGATTTTGAAGATCAAATGTCCCTTCATAGTATGGTTTTTTCATGAAATCACGCACCCATGAAATTGGTCCTTTAACCCGATCCCAAGCACCTGAAGCCATATTGATAGTATCCCCTAAAATTTGTTGCAAATTGATTCCATTTTGCTTACTAAACGGTATTGTCGTGCAGGTAGTCGGTATCATTCCGGTGGTTGTTGGAGTGGTGGTAGTAGCCAATATAGGGGCAATGATTGGAATTTCTATGACCTGTGCTTGACCGTTCCACGCATCTATCCATTTCTGTGTTTCAGAGTGGAGAACAGCGGATTGATATGCTAGGAAATCTTCTATCTGTTCTTTGTTGTATTCCTCTATTTGCTTTTGTACTATCTCCTCTGTGTTTTCCTCGGGCCTGTAAAATTCCTCGATAACATTCTTGGCAACTGTTCTGTTTGTAAACTTATTGAACTCATTGAAGCCATCTGTGATGAAGTCATCGATCTCGTTAAACCTCTTTTCCGCTTTTTCGAGGGTTCTCTGCCACCGCAGTTTCTTTGCGTCTTTAAGTGCTTCATCGCGCCATTCATCCATTTGCTCCTTGAGATTTTCGTAAAGCTCTCCGTCATAAAGCCTTTTGTAGCTCTTTTCCAAGGATTTGTAGTACCTCCTTGCTCTGTCTCTGAGCTGAGAACACCATCTCCTCTTTCTCCACCTCATCATCTCCTTCCTTTTCTTTAGCTTTTCTCGCTCCTCTGTTTCTATTTCAAGTTTAACACTCTCTGGAACAAGCTCTACATATGCTTTCTTATTAATGCTCTCTACATAGTTTTCATAAATCTCCTCAGAACCATCCCTGAAGTCCTTATAGTAATTCTCATAAAGTTTTTCGTAGTGCCTTTTCCATGAGCCGTTTCTGCCATTTCTTTCTTTTTGATATTCGTTCTTCAGCTGATTCAGTTTTTCTCTGAAGGCTTTATAGGTGGAGTCCAAGGCATTCAATGATGAATCAACTATTAGCCAGCCTAAACTTTTTATACTGCCAGTTAATTCCCTGTAGATTCTCTGTACGGAGTTCTTGAATTCTGAGTAGGCCTTCTTTGCCTTTCTTCTGAACCTGAGATCGGCCTCTTCTGCAGAGATTCCTCTAAGTATTCCGTTAGAGAAAAAGAATGTCCTATCATCGAATTTAAATCCCTGATCTGTGTCGAAATTGAGCTTCGTCAGATCATTCGACCAGGAATTCAGGGTTTTTATGGTTTTCTTTACATCCTCAATTTCACTCAAGATTCTATCGTATACCCTCCCTGCACTCTTTGTACGCCAGTACCGCTTGCCACGACGCCTTACGTATCTCCGGTATCTGATGAGGGCGGATTTCTTTTTCTTTTCCAGGTCTTGGAGTGTTTTTTGTGCGGAATCGAGCATGGAGAGGTATCTTTTAACATAGTCCTTAGAATGGAGAGTCCATTTACCATCAGCATTTCTGACTGGAATTTTATCTGAGACTGAGTTTTTCACCATCGTGCGGAGATATTCCAGATATTTCTGAGGGGTGGAGAATGAGGTTTCTATCCATTCATTCATTGCATTATTCCTGAGCCAGAGTTTTTCACCGTTAAGATCAATCCTATAGGTCTTGGAATCTGTTAGGAATCTTGGTTTTAATCTTAACAGGAGAAATAGGGCACCGACCGCGGCAGCCGTTGACGCTGACGGGAATAGAGGGGCTGGGATGTGCTGGGATGGCACGGAATTAGCACTTCCTGTAGAAGAAGAACCCTCCCCCGAGATTGGCTCTATCGGGATTGCTGAAACTATAGATACTGAGAGGTATACTACCAAGAGACACAACCATTTGGTTTGGATATTCATCCGATCACCATAGAAATTTTCAACCCAGTTATATATTACTCTAAAGTTATATATAAATACTTGGAGAAAAATCTTACTCGATATTCAGAGCCTCTTCGAAATCTATCTTTCCCTCGTACAGAGCCCTTCCAAGAACAACGCCCCATGCACCCGTCTCTTTGATACTCTGTAGATCGGAATTGCTTGATATTCCGCCGGATATGATTACGGGCAATTTTGTTGCTTGAACAATTTCACTTATTCTCTCCAGATTAACACCTTCCATCCTGCCCTCTACATCCACGTCCGTATAAAGAATTCCGAAGACCAGGCCCTGGAGATTTTTCACAAACTCAGTAGTTTTTAATTCTGTCTTTTCCTGCCAGCCCTTTACAACAATATTCCCTTTTTTTGAATCCAGCGCAACCATGAGCCTATCGGGACCGAACTCTTCCCCGAGTTTTTTGATTGTAGCAAAATCCGCTTTGTAGTCATTAACAGCCAATGTTCCCAGAATAATGCGATCAATTCCTGCCTTAAGGAGATAGCGGGCTCTATCGTAGTCCCTTATCCCGCCACCGAAGTGGATCGGAAGCTTTACAGTCCTGCAGATCCTAATAACAGTTTTTAGATTCTCCCCGGTTCCAAGCGCTGCATCTAGATCGATTATATGCAAAATCTCGGCACCTATTTTCCTGAATTCCAAGGCGATTTCGACCGGATCACCGTAGTATTCCTGGGTTCCGAGTTTTCCGCCTATTAGCTGAACGCAATCTCCATCTAGAATGTCTATGGCTGGAATGATTTTCATTCTTATTCTAATTTGACGTAATTCCTTAAAATTCCAATATCATCGATTTTTATCTCCACCATGTCGCCGTCGTGAAGTGGTCCTACCCCAGGAACGGTTCCAGTGGCTATTAGATCACCCTTCTCAAGCTTCATGAACTGGCTCACAAATTTTACCAGTTTTTCTGCGTTATAGATCATCAGAGAGGTTCTTGAATCCTGTCTTAATTCTTTGTTTACCCAGCACTTTATTTCCAGATTACTTGAATCAAGATCTGTTTCTATACATGGACCTACTGGGCAAAAGGTCGGAAAACTCTTTGATGCGCTCCACTGGATCATTTCCTTTTCAATGTCCCTTGCAGTTATGTCGTTTACTATGGTGTATCCAAGGATGTGTTCGCTCGGGTTTTTTATTCTATAGCCTTCTTCCCCGATAACAATTCCCAGTTCTGCCTCATGTTCGACCCGTCTTGAATTTTTGGGCAACAATATCCCCTGTTCATGAGCGAGTACAGAATTCTGAGCCTTTAAAGTGATAGTTGGTTTTTTTGTCGCAATCTCCCCGAGCTCTTTCATGTGGGCTCTATAGTTGAAACCGATACAGATGATCTTGGATGGATTTACTGGCGGGAGGAATTTTATCTTCTCTGTCTTGTATGTGTTGCCTGTTCCATCTCCGGGTTTGAATATATCCCCGCTGATCTCTTTTACCCTGTCATTATCATTATCTAAAATCCCAAGCCTCTCCTTTTCCTGGAATTCGAATCTAATCAGTTTCATCTTTCAAGGCAGTATAGAGGTCTTTCAGAGAATCTTCTGTTTGCAGGGGTTTTTTCAATTTCTTGATTTTTTCATATGTTTTCTCTCTCAGTAGATTTCTGAATTCTAGGTTTAATTTATCGCATGCAATCTTTAAGGCATTGTAGCTCTCGGAATCATATTTCAAAAAGCATAGGATCCCTTTGTATCTATGGCCATGGGCTTTGAGATAGTTCTCAATTCTCTTCGATGTTACCTCTATGTACCTCTTTTTTATCTCCTCTGTCTCTAGCTTTTCATCCCAGTCATATGCGTTAAAGGGGTACAGATTCTCAAATTCCCTTGGAACTAAACCGGCATTGCTCAGCATTATCTCGTGAATTTTCTTCCTTAAATTTAATTCATTCAATCTTTTTATTATTTTTCTGTGCGTCTCTGATATAGAGTAAGGTTTTCTGTGAGAGCACGGAAGAAACAGGATGATCTCCTTGTCTCTTGGAACCTCGTACCATCTTAAAATATAATCCTGCCAGACCTCAAAATGCGGATGCGTCAGGTATCCCTCCCCAACTCCTGACAGGTCTTCCCTCAATTCGGGTGGAAATTTTGGAATGAATCTGAATGTTTCTGCATCCAGTTCTATCTTCAGGTTGTCCTTCCACCTATTCACTACCCTGTAAAATTCAGCCCTGCTCAGGAAATTCCATTCACCCCTGAGCCACATTTTCATCAATCTTGATCTGTAATGGGGCAATAGATTTATCAAAACAATCGAATCGGAAAATCTCAATGCATATTTAACGGAGTTATCTAGGCTTTTCCTTATATCGTCTACAAATGGTAGATTCACCAGGAGATATGTCCTAACCCCTGCATTGTATGAATGCAACAGCTTGGAGGCCCTTTCAAAATCCCGGAGATGGAACCCCTTATTTATTTTATCTAAGATCCTGTCATCCGCGATCTCCAAGCCAATAGCAACCTCCAATTCAATACCTTCAAATTCCCTCAATGCATCTCCTCTTATGAATTCTGGACGAGATTCGATGGTCAATTTCTTTATCTGGGATTCTTTACACTTCTGGATGAAGTATCGCCTTCCCCCCAAAGGTATTTGCCTTTCATCAAGAAAACTTCCCGAACCAAAGACCTTCAGATGATTCACATCTGGTTCGAGTTTACCGAAGAATGAATCAAATTCATTCCTAAGATTTTCGATTGATGGTTCCTTACCTTTTATCCTGCCATAACCGCAGAATAAGCATTGATTCCATGCACAACGTCCAAATCTCATCAGAAATATCTTCTCAGACATTTTATAAAGTCAAAAACAGAATTGATAAGATCAAGCTGGCCCCCTCATTAGCTTCGATTCATCCCTCAGCCTCCTAAGCTCTCTCTTCAGAAGCTCCGCTTTCTTCGCCTCCTCAATTTCCTTTATCTTCTCTAAGGCATCCTTTGATAATGTAAGCTCAACTCCACCCAAGAACTTTGAGTGTATCTCAATTATGTCGTCTATCTCCAATCTCTTCGACCATTCCCTGATCGTTTCCTGATCAACCCCCAACTCTTGAGCTGCTTTTTTGGCTTCAATTTTTTTGACCTTCTGCATCAATTCTCTCAGATCATCTATTTCTGCAGGTTTTTTCTCTGCTGGTGGTGCTGGTGGTTTCTCTGCTGGTGGTGCTTTTGGTGGTGCTTTTGGTGGTGCTTTTGGTGGTGCTTTTGGTGGTGCTGGTGGTTTCTCTGCTGGTGGTGCTGGTTTCTCTGCTGGTGGTGCTGGTGGTTTCTCTGCTGGTGGTGCTGGTGGTTTCTCTGCTGGTGGTGCTGGTGGTGCTGGTGGTTTCTCGGGTGCTGGTGGTGATGCTGGTGGTTTCTCCATAACAAGCACTTTTTCCTTCTCTGCCAGCTTTGCTTCTTCCCTTTCTCTCCTTTCTATTTCCTCCCTTATTCGCTTTAGTTCAGCCCCTTCCCTCTCTCTTCTCTCTAGTTCCTTCTCCCTCATAATCAGTTCTCGTTCCTTTTCCGCAAGCTCCAACCCCTTCTTCTTTAATTCTTCTTTGCCCTCAACTTCCTTACTCCATCTCTCAAATAAATCCTCTAATTCTGCAGCTTTCTTATTCAGTATATCATTCCTCTCCTTTATCTTTTCTTCCTCCCCGGCAATTATCTCCTTTTCACTGGCTATCTTTTGCCCTGTATCCCCCAACTCTTTTTCTCTTTCATTTAAGGCTTTCTCCCTTTTCATTATATCCTCGATCTCTTTCTGTATATTCCCACCCCTGCTCTTAATTTCCTCCCTGATCCTGTTTATCTCCTCTTCCCTGTTCTTCAATTCTAACTCCTTTTCTTCTATTGCTTCCTTTTTATTTCCAATTTCATCTTCCGTGCTAGATATCCTTTTCTCTTTATTTTCCAATTCTAGATACTTTTTTTCTATCGCTTCTTCCCTTCTTTTTAGTTCCGTCTCTTTATCACTCATGACAATGTCTTTGCTTTTGATTTCATCCATTTTCTTCCCTAGATCTCTCTCCATACCCCTCAACTGCTCTTCAATTCTTTTCAGTTTGCTGTCCTTCTTCTTCAATTCATCAGTATCCTTAATGAGTTCCTCTTCTTTACCAGCTAGCTCTCCTTGCATGGCTCTGAGTTTTTCTTCAGTAGTACTAAGCGCTGTTTCTCTCTCTATGAGATTCTTCTCCAGGTTCTCCAGTTCGATGAATCTTTGCTCTGCCTCTTCGATTTTTTTCTTTCTTTCCAATAGCTCTCCTTGCATGGCATTTAGTCTCTTTTCTAGATCTATTAGTTCACCTTCTTTGCTACCAAGTTCTTCCCTTCTTGCTTCCAGCTTTTTCTCCTCTTCTTTAATAACAACAAACCTTTTCCCTGCCTCTTCGATCTCTCTTTCCTTTCTCTCCAAATTTTCTTGTATGACTCTAAGCCTCTCCCCAGTACTTCTTAGCTCGCTCTTGTTCTTGATAGATTCTTCCTCTCTATTCTTCAGATCCATCTCCATACTCTGTAGAGTTTCTCTAATCTTGTTAAGCCCCGCTTCTCTCTCCATGAGCCTCTGCTCCATGTTCTCCAGTTCGATGAATCTTTGCTCTGCCTCTTCGATTTTTTTCTTTCTCTCTAATAGCTCTTCTTCTGCAGCTCTCAATCTCTTCTCGACACCCGTTAGGTCTTCCTCCTTTCTCTTTAATTCCTCGTTTTTCATTAGAAACTTCTTCTCTTTCTCTTTCAGGCTTCCCTCCATATCTTTTAGAGTTTCTTTTATCTTCTCTAATTTATCCTCTTTTGTTCTTAGTCTACTCTCAATCTCCTTTAATCCTATTTCCTCACCAAAGAAAAGTTGCAGGTCTTCTTCCTTTTCCTTTAATTCCCTCTCTCTATGCGCTAATTCTGCCTCCTTTCTCCTTAATTCCTCTTCCTTTAACTTCAACTTGTCAACCATCTTGCCCCGGTTTTATCATAATAAATCGGTATGATGTTCTATTTTTTGTTTTTCTGTATAATATATTTGTATTACATTATATCAAACAATTAATTTATTTTTTATATTTACTTTTAACTACCTCTCTTATCTTTTTTGCCTTTTTCTCCCCGATGCCATCAATCTCCATAAGATCCTTCTTGGAGGCGTTCACCACGTCGATCACACTGCCGAATTTCTCCAAGAGCCTTCTTGCAAGTACGGCTGATACATCCGGCAATGATTCAATGACGTATCTCTGTCTCTCATCCAGTGAAAAGGGTTTCCTCTCACCTCTCAGGGCTATTTCCTTTTCCTCAGGCTCCTGCTCCCTCTTTGCAATTATATATAATAGATTTGCTGTGTCGTTTTCATCCACGGAGGGTATGACCGAAATTCCAAAATCTATTGATAACGAAATTAATGCTCCCCTAATGGCATTTGGATGTATATCTCTCATGGAATAAAGATCCTCTCTGCCCTCAATTATCATCATAGGTATTTCAAAATTTCTGGAGAGCTCATTTGCCTGAGATAGTAGCCTTTTGTCTATAATAGACTGGAGGAAATCCTCTGTAGTTTTTCTCTCAACCCCAACTCTATTGCTTAAAATAAAATCTCCAACAGGGAGTTGCCTGATTTCTATTGTTGCTTTTTCCCTCAGTGCCCTAAGGATTTCGGTATTCCTCTCTCTGACGTCCACATATATCTTTATTTTCTTCTCTTCTCCGGCTTTTTCCTTGCTTGCGTTGTATTTTATCAAACTTTGCTGACCCGTTTCGCCCTCAAACCTATCGCGCATCTTTCTAACCAGTTTACCCATCTTTCTCTCCTTGTGAATTGCAGCCCAGTAGTATGCCTCATCCCTTGTACCTTTTGCCATTAATACAACAACATTACCGGTAGCGCTTCTCCCCGTTCTCCCCCTTCTCTGGATGGACCTTATCTCAGACGGAATCGGTTCATAGAAAATTACCATATCAACCTTTGGAATGTCGATGCCTTCCTCGGCGACACTGGTGGCACATAACGCAGTATACCTTCCTTTCTTGAAATTCTCAAGAACACTCACCTGCTCCTTCTGTGTCATTCCCCTTTTCCCGTCTCTGGATGCCTGTCCGATAAATTCATGGACTAAGATATCGTTTTCATTCAATTTATCTATTATCTTCTCAACGGAGTCCCTGTATTGTGTAAACACTATTATCTTTTTATCCTTGTTCTCTTTCACTATCCTTGTTAACTCATCAAGCTTGGGATGATCAACGCCCAAAACATTCAGGTCGTGAACCATTTTAACTATGGACCTCATTCTCTGATCCGTAAATAACCTCTTTATCGCCTTTGATCTCTGCCTCTGTAATCTTTCAAGATAGCTGTCTAAGGATGACATCCCTTGGGTCTCTAAGAGCTCGAGGGCGTGATTTATCTTCAGGGCAGAGGCAACCAAGGATGCTGAAATGAACGAATCTATACCAGAAACAATTTCTTTTCTTATCTCAGACTGTGCCTGTAACAGGGTTTTTTTATTTATCTTGTCCAGACTTGCGCTTTTTAAGTATCCGCTATTTTTCAATTCCCTTAGATCATCCCGTAATAGCTCTGAAATAACCTTTTTTACCTTTTTGAATTCCTCCGGTAACTCAACTTTGATCCATTCCGTTTTTACCTGTTGAATGTATGGTTTTACATCCGCATCGTGTTCTGTCTTTGCCTCAACCCGCTGGATGAACAAATTTTTACTTATCTCCTTTACCGTTTCATCATCGGAGCTAGGAGAGGCCGTCAGACCCAGAATTAAGGGGTTCTTGACAGTTTTCATATATTCCCCAGCTATGTGCACATAAGAATAATTTCCAACTGAGCGATGACACTCATCCACGATAATTAGGGAAACATCCCTCAGGCTTAATCCTCGTAAGATATCGTTCTCAATGGTCTGCGGGGTTGCAAATATCATCTGATTTTTGTCCCAAAGCTCTCTTCTCTTCTTAATTGCATCCATTCCCGTAAGAACTACCATATCCTCTATATTCAGTATATTCCCAAAAGTCCTGTGGTGTTGAACTGCCAATGGTCTGGTCGGGGCCAGAAACAAGACCTTCGATCTCTGAAATTTTTTTAGGCGATGGGCAGCAACCATCGCTGCTATAATTGTTTTTCCTAAACCCGTCGGAAGAACTACCAGAGTATTTGCATCCAAGGCTCTTGAAACAATGGCCTCTTGATATCTCCTAAGGCTTATTGCATCGGGCTTTATCAGGGGATGAGTTACATACATCTCGTATATATATTAAAATTCGAATGAATAATATGAATTCTCTCAGTAGCTCCCCAAGATCTTAAGGAAGGCGGTTTTCTCTTTGATCGAAGTCAGAGCATTCTCTACTTTTTCATCTTCCAATGAACCCTCAAAATCAACAAAAAATAGATACTCGCCCAGTTTTCGCTTGGAGGGTCTTGATTCGATCTTGGTGAGATTTATATCTCTCTCGGCAAATTCCTTCAGTGCCTTGTACAATGCACCGGGTTCGTCCTTCAGGGCAAATATTATCGATGTCTTTCTCCCGGTACCTCCCTCTTTTGATATTACGATGAATCTCGTCTGGCTCTTTGCATCCTGGATATTCTCAAAGAGGAGTTTTAGGCCATAGGTTTCCACTGCCTCTTTGGGACCTATCGCTGCAGAACCCTTAAGCCTTTTTAATTCCTCCATAGCTGCTGCAGTACTCTCATGTCTCTGCAACCTAGAATCCGGAAAATTCTCGGACAAGAACTTTCTGCACTGGGCCAATGCGTGCGGATGTGAGATTATTGTGTCTATTCCCTTTTTCTCTGTTCCTGGAACCACAACTAGGCAAAGGTTTATATCCAAAACTACCTCACCACATATCTTTAGATCGTGGTCGACCAAACAATCCATGGTTGTGTTGACACTCCCTTCCAACGAATTTTCAATGGCAACAACCCCAAATTCCACTACGGAGCTTACGGAATCAAAGACCTCATCGACTGTATCGCAATAAAGAAATTCGACATCCTTGAAAATCCTTCTTGCCGCGATCTCGGTAAACGTTCCCTCTGGTCCGAGGACGGCGACTCTATCTTTTTTCTTCCTCATTTTTACAGTATTCTATTATCGATCTAAACAAATCTCTTACGAATTTCTTATCGAGTTTCGTTGAATTAGAAACATTTTTCAAGACCTCTCTTTCTCTCTCTGGATCAAAAATCTCAGCTCCTGTATCTCTCTTTAGCCTGCCGATCTCCTTTACAATTCCGATTCTCTTCTCCAAGAGCTTTACTATCTCTCTATCAATTTTATCGATCCTCTCCCTAAGAGCTTTTACTTCTGGCATTTTTGCTCCACTCCCCCACTATGTCAACGTCTTCTCCTCCGACTTCTGTAATTCTCTTCCTTATTCTTATCGTTACTGGAAGATTTATCGCGGCTCCGACGACGATGGCTTCGCCCCTCGATAAACTTGGTAGATCCCTGACGATATCTTCAGTAACACTCTCTACCGATTGACGAATGTATTCCTGATCCGATGGGTTTACGATCTTCATTATTATCTGCGTATTACACTGTGATAGAATATCCGCATCCAATCTACTCGGTCTTTGGCTTACAATACATAAGCCAACACCAAACTTCCTGCCCTCTCTGGCAATCTTCTTCAGAATAGATTTCGATAAAATTGTCCTTTCTTCCATTGTTCTGGGTGCGAAATTGTGGGCCTCTTCGATAATTAAAAATGTGGGGGTATTAAAGTTTCCTTCACCATCCTTTACATACGCTTTCCTCGCTTCGAATATCCTCCTACTTACTGCCGCAATAATTGTCTCAGACAACCTTTCATCAGCATCCGAGAGATCTATTACAGTAAGCTGATTTCCAGATACGATTTCATCTAAGGGGGTTCCCTTGAGCTCAAATATCCCCAATCTACTCAGCCTTTCGATCTTTCTCATAGCGGGCCCTATGGTTGTTAACCCCACCCGCTTTGAAAGCTCCTTTATATCGCTCTCCGGTAGACTGCCTGTAAGAATCTCTTTACCTTCCTTTGCATCATAGATCAGGCTCAGGATTTCTTTAACGATTTTAAGGTCGTATTTATCGTAGAATTTTCTCGCTAGATTTACAACACCATCAATTAGATCTCTCTGCGCATCCGTCAGATCTGGAACGAGATTTATAAAGTCAATAGATCTCAAAGAAGAGGTTTCTATCTTTATTTTATGATCACCTCTAACGCCATAGATTTTTGTGATGGAATCCTCAAGTTTTATCCACTTATATTCTCCATGTGGGTCAAAAACTATAACAGAACCCCTCTTCTTTAATAACTCCTCAATTAATACTCCGACGGTATAGCTTTTCCCGGCCCCGGTCATCGCGAGGATCGTACAATGCCTTGACACTATGTCGTTAACAGATACATAGACCGGAACGCTCTCTCTAGTGGAAAGCGTTCCTATCAAGGCAGATATATCTTTTTCCTGCTGTAGGATTCTCTTTAGAGTATTATCATCAGCAAGCTTTACACCAGACCCCGGCGTTATACCATGTCTTGGGAGTTCTAAACCGTTCTCGCATTCATAGCCAAGAATCTTAACCGTTGGAACTGGGTATTCCCCCTCGTTTAGAATTATATCACCAAGTCTGAGGTCTCGACCAAATTCATCGGGCAATAATTCGTTGGAAATTGTGATATCCTTTATTATGCCAAGAATCTTGTTATCGGTTACGGATTCATTAACGATGATGAATTCATCCCTCTTAACGTGTTTTTCCATTCCTTTTTTTATCACAAATCTAAACCCTCGAAGAGTTGTCGCTCCGATAATCTGTCCTATCTCCATTTTTGCTTTGTTAAATATAAGTCTTTCCTGCATAAATCATATTATGATGAAACTTACAGCGTTAATGGTTGGTAGATTTCAGCCCTTTCACAACGGACACGTAAAGCTTATCGATTGGGCTGCAGAAGAGGTTGATAAGATAATCATAGCTATTGGAAGCTCACAGGAAAGCCATACGTGGGAAAATCCCTTTTCAGCCGACGAACGCAGGAGGATGATTGAACGATCTCTTAAAACATTCCACAGATATGAGATTATTGAAATACCGGATGTAAATAACGACAAGATATGGGTCTCCCACGTGAAGAGGATCGTACCAGAATTTCAGGTTGTTTATACAAATGGCGAACTCGAGATAAAACTTTTTAGAGATGCCGGTTTTGAGGTAAGAACAACACCACTTTTTAGCAGAGATCTCTATTCTGGAACAGAAATAAGGAGAAGAATAGCTGAGGGGGGGAAATGGGAGCGCCTCGTCCCACAGGGAACGATAGACGTCATCAGGGAGGTAGACGGCATTAGGAGGATAAGGGAGCTGAGTCAAGTTTTATAATCCTTCTTTTATAATATAATGAGGTGGTTATATGGCCGAAAAACAAAAAGTTGGGGAGGTATTTACCTATTTTGCAAAGGCCGGTGTTGCCGGAATCAAGGTAACTGACGATTTTCTTGAGATCGGAGACAAAATTCTAATCCGAGGACATACAACCAATCTAGAGCAGATCGTTGAATCAATGCAAATCGAACACGGACCCGTGCAGAGAGCGGAAGCGGGGCAATCCATCGGGATCAAGGTAAAGGAAAGGGTAAGGCCCCACGACGTGCTTTATAAGATTTAATTGTAGGTATAATGGAAAATAATAAAAAACTCTGGATCTGCATAGCTCTACTTGCAATTCTAAACGTATCCACCTTGGTTTATCTTTTTTATACAAACAATGCAACAGATAGTATGCTAGATTCTCTCGGAGATACTATATCATCTCTGGATGATACGCTCACTATTCACTGGAATCAGCAGGATGCGAGGATGACAACCCTTGAAGCCAGCATCAGGAATACTTCAGATTTATTCGGTAGCAGTATTACCGCATTAGACAACAAAGTCGAAGGTCAGGTAGATGAGTTAGACTCCAAGATACTGGATCTTTCTTCCAGAGTTGATGCCTTAAGCCAAGAGTCTGAGGAGAAATATGAGTCCTTGACAGGGAAGATAAGCGGTCTTGAAAATGTCAGTAAGGGGGTTGACATCGAAGAGTTAAAGAAGGCGGTTGTTTTCATCGAGGTCGATGACCAGTATTTAGCAAGCGGCACAATATTCAATGAAGAGGGTTACATAATTACAAACAAGCATGTTATAGAAGGTGCTGAGAAAATCCAGATAGAACTATTTAACGGAAAAAAGTACAGGGCATCGGTAATCGCGGAGAGCTCATCAAAGAAGGATCTGGCAATACTGAAACTTCAGGGTAGCGGCTACGATCTCACAAAACTGGAGTTCGAGGATATTGAAAATATCAAAACAGGGGACAATGTCTATGCGATTGGAAACCCTCTCGGTGAGGAGATGACCAAATTTACTGTAACTGAAGGAATCATTAGTGGTTTTAGGGGGGAAAAGGGCGTACAGTATATACAGACGGATGCTGCCTTAAATCCAGGAAACTCAGGGGGGCCTTTGATAAACAATAATGGAAAGACTGTCGGCATAGTCCGTATGGGTTACATATATGCAGAAGGCCTGAGTTTTGCGATACGCTCAGATTTCGTGCAGGAATTTATCGAGGAGGAGATGGGTTAAAAATTTCAAACCGGTACCGGAATTTTCTCCTTCTTACCTAATTCTTCCTCGATTATTTCCTTCGTGAAATATTCGGTGATTTTGTCATCCAAGGCTATTAGTTCCTGAACTATCGGATTTTCCATATTCAGCTTGTAGAGTTTTGCCCTTCCGATCTGCCTCGTCTGGATAACTATTTTGGCTTTAACCAATTCGTTCCAGAAGGAATGCAGAGTGCTCCATCCCACTCCAGAATTTTCTGCGATCTCGGTTAATGGATAGTCAAATTCCCTAAAGGTTAGTAGAAAGTCCAATACCTTTATTAACGGATAATTCCCAAGAACCTTTACAAAGAATGATTTTTCTTCTTCCATATAATAGTTTAAGAACTACATATTTAAATGTTAATTAGTAGTTATAATTTTAGAATAACAATATTCACGAAATTTAATATGGATGACCTGAAACGTGTATTACTGAGGAAATTAGTAAAGCAAAGCTATTGGGGTAAAAGACACACATCCTTTGATAACCTGCCAAAGGGCTTTCCATCGCATTTACGAAAGGACGTAAGTAAGGTAGCAAAAGAGCTGATCAAAGAGGGCTTACTACTCAAAAAACCAACCAGTTATGGCGTTGAGGTATCCCTAAATCCAATGAGGAGTAAGGAAATACTGAGGTTATTGGAACGTAAAGTCTGACTCTGTGACAAAATCCCCAAGCCTCTTTATCGCATAGAGTTTTTCTTTTCTCTCCAGCTTTGCCTCTTCTACGGCATCTTTTAGCATACCTATAGATTTGTCCATCAATCTGCGGTTCACGGGATATGGATAGCCGTCCTTCCCTCCGTGGGCGAAGGAGAATTTCGCCGGATCCTTCCAGCTCGGTTCTGCGCCGTAAACCAGTTCTGATATTAATGCCAATGCCCTTATTCTTTTTGGACCCATCCCCCTCAATGCCACCAATTCCTCGTAATTTTCCGGTTGAATCTCATAGGCCTTCTTCAGAATCTCAAGCCCGCCCTTCCCTATATCCACCTCCAGAACGGGATGGTGCTCGGGCATCACGAGTTCCTTTCCAAAATCTGTTAAAAGTCTCTGGGGCTCCTTTCTGAAGTACTGCGTTAGGTGATCGGGGTTGTCTTTTACCAGATCAACGCTCACTTTCCTTGCATCGTCGCTCTCTTTTGCGGTCATATCCAGGGTTTCCTTCTCGAAGCGATCTGTACATATCCCAGAGTGAGGCTCCTCCACAAAACTCTTAACATTATCGGAGAGCCAGTGATATCTCCTTGCGTATCTATCGCTCATTCCTTGTTGTACAACCACCCAGTCGCCCTTCTCCGTAAAAAAGAAGGAGTGATGGTATAGCTGATAGGAATCCTGAATACAGGAATTATCTACCTTCGCGGACATCTTGCTTGAATATTTCAGGCCCTCTATTCTCTTTGTAGATAAAGGGAAAATTTCTGCTGTCTGTTCGATCTCCATGGGTGTTTTTCTGGAGGTGCTACCTTTTCCCCCTGTAACCTTTATGCCCAATTCCTCCGGGTTTATGGCCATCTTTAAAGCTCCGCAAGTGGTAGTGGTTGTACCCGAACTATGCCAATCGAACCCTAGCACACAGGAAAACGCCTGAAACCAGTGGGGATCAGAAATCCTCCGCAGAAACTCCTCCCGACCATACTCATAAACGAGAACCTCAGTAATCCCAGAGGCAAGTTTAACCATCCTGTTAAAGAGCCATCTCGGGGCCCTTCCGCCGTGTAATGGCAGATCAGCGGTTCCTGTTCTTTTCATCTTTTCCCTAATAAACATTAATATACCGAAGAACAGAGATAAAAGGTCTTTTCAATTCGCTACTTTTGAGCTCAATCCAGAAATCCGAGAGCTTCATCAATCCTTCCCAGCTCGATTCCGGTAGTTCTCGATCCAGCTATATATCCGTTAGAATTTGCAATCAATCCGGATTTTACGAATGGGAACCCGAAGTTTACGGAACCTACTAATCCGTTAACCTTGAATATCTTTGAGAGTTTGTTTAATTCATCCTCTGAATCGGGATGAACCAGAAAACCCTTATTCGTTGCAACACAGCAAGCTCCCACTTCATCATGTCCAGAAATTGCCTTTTTTACTACCCTAACGCCAAGTACCTTCTTGATTGTTTTTGTCTCAGATATCATGGGGCTTACTATGGCAGTATGATCGTTACAGGCTACTAAATTACCGATGGCAGTGCACTTGTCCATGAGTCTGCCGATGTTAATATCCTCTCCAATGGATTTTTTCAGCTTTTCGATCTCATCATCCGATATGAAATATGGCAGTAATAAACCATTGGAGTTTCCAACACAGAATAAACCGATTAAATTTGTACCGTAAAGCCTCGTTTTTATTATGGGAACATCTAATGCCTCTATTTTTGGAAAATTGCTGGATACTATTGCATATTTATCGGTTGCAATTCCTAAAAGACCTATAAAATCCTCGCCCCGAACAGACAGCTGTTGTACATGCATTTTAGAAAAAGTATCATTCAGACAATTTCACAATCGTACTGTCTTCCTCCTTTGTGACCTTGACCTTTATTCTGCGCGGCGGTTTTTCAATGCCTTTGTTCCACAATGCATTATTTATCGAAGAGTCCAATTTAATATCCTTTGACTTCAATCTCTCCGCTAAAAATTTCTTAACAATTTTGACTGCTTTGTTTGCCCTCTTGGTTGTTGGTGCCTTGAATGCGTCCCTTAAAGGTATTGTATAAACTTCTTCCATTTTCATTGTCGTATTGAAAGATACATAAAGGTTACTTTTGATAATGCGTTCTAAGGGGTCTACGACCCCTCAATACCCGTTGTGATGGTCAACCTTTCTGAAGGTTGTTTTCACCGTATATAGCTCTCCGTCCCCTCCCTTTTTTCTTTATCCTTCATAGAAATCTTCGGTACCGGCATGGGGGAAGGTAGCTGAATCTCTCTCGCCAGTATAACAGTCTCTATGACGCAATTAGATATTATCGCATTGTGGACATCCTCTGCCATATCTGCCGGTAGATTCTTTTGACCGCTCTCCTCCCATTCCTTTACTGTTCTTTCTATATTCTCCTTTGAATCCGAGAGTGATATATTCCCTTTGATTCTGATCTCCCCCACATTTGGTTCATAGCTGCTGATAAATAGGAATTCTATGGATACCTTATCATCTACCAAATCTACGGAGGTAATTGTGCTATTATTGTTAACATTAATCCGGCCCTTGGCTTCACTAAATCTCTTTGCCCCTATTTCGGTATACTTCAGATCGATCTTCATCTTGTTTTTACTCTAGACTCACTATAATAGATAGAAGTCAATCTTAATAACTCACCAAACCGCGGGAGGAGGGCACCCCCTCCCCCAGTTTTAGGTATTTCCTGACCCCTCCCCCGTAAATCTCATTTAGATTAAATTTTTAGATTAATAACTCAAGAATTAATAACTCAAAATGACAAAGGTGGTTGCAACTGGGGTCTTTACTATACTCCATCCGGGGCACATTCTCTACCTACAGGAAGCGAGAAAGCTGGGGGATGAACTGATCGTGATAGTTGCCAGAGACAGAATGGTGGAAAGGAAAAAGCTTAATAAATTTATTCCGGAGGAACAGAGGCTTGAGGTTGTCAAAGCACTGAAAATGGTTGATCACGCAGTTCTGGGAGACGAAAAAGATATATTTAAACCCATTACAGAGATAACGCCGGATGTAATAGCCCTGGGAAAGGACCAGGATTTTGACGAAAAAGAATTAGAAAAAGAACTCAGGAAAAGGGGCTTGAAGACAAAGGTTGTGAGAATTAAAAAATACTGGGATAAAGAATTGCACAGCACCAGGGAGATAATTTCGAGAATTAAAAATGCACCTCAAGGTAAAAAAGAGGAAGGGTGAGGATGTAAGGAAAAAACTTATAGGGCTTAATTTGTTAGACTTCAATGGGGAGATTCTATCCGATAAAGACTTTCTTTTCATTCCAATAGTCAGGGAAATAGAGATTCCAGATACAGAACTCGTGGAGATTAAGGGAAAGAGGGTTCCGAGAAGAGTTAGATCCCTAAGAGAGGCACTAAAGAACAAACTAAGCCTGGAAGAATTGAAACTGGTTCCAAGATCATTTGACATAATTGGCGATATTGCAATTCTCGAAATTCCAGAAGAACTGAAGAATAAAAAATCTATCATTGGAGATGCACTACTAAAAACATTCAAGAACATCAAAGTAGTTGCGAATAAAAAAACCAGAATTGAGACAGAATTCAGGACCAGGGTTTTGGAAATTATCTCCGGAGAGAAGAGGAAGGAGACCATACATAGAGAGTATGGCTGTTTATACAAACTAAATGTAGAAACTGCCTATTTCTCACCGAGGCTGGGAACGGAGAGAATGAGAATTGCATCTCAGGTTAAAGATAACGAGAGGGTTTTGGTGATGTTCTCCGGCGTTGGTCCCTATCCGATCTTGATAGCAAAGAAGGCTAAACCCAGAGAGATTTATGCGATAGAGCTGAATCCAGAGGCCTTCGGGTACCTGAAAGAGAATATTGCCTTGAATAAGGTAGATGTCACTGCAATTAAAGGAAATGTAAAGGAGGAAACAAAAAAGCTGGGAAAATTTGATCGCATTGTAATGCCATTGCCGAAGGATGCCGGAAATTTTTTGAATGTCGCATTACCTGCATTAAAGAAAAATGGGATTATTCATTTCTATGACTTCACCCATAATGAACAGAGATCTATAGAGAAAGTAAAGAGGATATGCAAAGACCTGGGCTATAAAATTGAAATTCTAAAGACTGTAAAATGCGGCTCCTATTCCCCTGGAATTTTCAGGGTATGTGTGGATTTTTGGGTGTGAAGGAAGGATTATTTTAGATAAAAACTGTTGCAGCGATTACAGTTGTCCATAACCCATCTTTATTTCCTTCTGCAGACTGGCAGATATGCGTTGTCTTGAAGATTTTACCGCTTGCTTTATACACTTGTTTTCTTTCATCCCAAGCGGTTTCTGGGTCAAATTCTATACCAAGCGTCGTTGCCAACATTGTTGCTGCCAGATCTTCGGCGTATTCTCCAGCTTTTTTGGCAGTTTCCCCAAATGAGTGATGCTCTGAGAGATAACCATAGCCATTGTAGTCCTTAGGAGCAGCCAATCCAACTGCTGCGGAAATAAGACGATTCGGCTCGTTGGTCTCATTTCTGGCCATTACCGTAAAGGTTATTTGCCCCTGTTTTAAAAGATTTAAACCATCTTCCCTTGAAATTATCTTGCAGTTGGGGGGGAGGATACTCGATACATTAACAAGATTACACATCTGGATACCTGCCTTTCTTAATGCAAGCTCAAAGGAGGCTAGTTTATCTTTGTGTACACCTACGCCTTTAGTAAAAAACATTTTTGTTGGGATCATGTTTATATATGCCTCTTTATCCTTTTAACTCTCATAATGCTATAAAACCTCAGCCAACATAGTAATACTCTCCCCTTTCCCTCTGCTCCCTGTCTTCACATCTCCACCTCAAAGTATTTTTCAATCAATTCGATTATCTCCCTCTTCATTCTGGGATTCAAACATACCTCTAAGCCGTATGCGGTAGGTTTAGACAAAAGCAGGTTCTCTTTCAATAGCTCTTTTCCAGCATCTTTTACTCTTTTTGCGAGATGTGATGGAAATCCTTTCTGTAGATTATCAAAGGATGTGTGCTTTTTACCCATCTTCGCTGTCTTGCTAACTTGTGCAGGATTCGCGCCCTGAGCTCATCATTATCTATCATTCTCGTGAATATTAACAGTCAATAAAATATATATTGAAACATCACATATTTATATAACGAATCCATATATTATAAATACAAATGACAAATGAAAAATCGGTATTGATAGAATTCTTTGGGGATTATCCCTTAATAAGGGTGCTGGACTTTTTACTGGAGAACAGAGGCTTTGATTACTCAAAAACGGAGATCTCAAAGGGTGCTGGTGTAAGCTGGGGCAGCTTGTATGCTATCTGGAATAAATTGGATCAGCTCGCCATAGTTACCCCCACCAGAAGCTTTGGAAAGACCAAATTATATAAGCTAAATGAGAAAAATCCACTCATGAAACGGATTCTTAAGATGGAATTGGATCTGATAAAATTCTATGCCGATATCGATACTAAGGCCCATTTAGAGGAATACAAAACTCCGGCTTTAGGATAGCTTCGATGCCTTTTAACCGACGTAATAATACTCTCCCCTTTCCCTCTGCTCCCTGTCCTTTACACTCCCAAATTTATTGGCCCTCGGTCTTCCCG
>Ga0209636_10001099_pt1 | contig 27176 bp, 20 predicted proteins | sample DeeMarSWOR152_54_FD_187464 | JGI IMG/M metagenome (GOLD analysis project Ga0209636, IMG submission 187464) | Marine sediment microbial communities from White Oak River estuary, North Carolina - WOR-1-52-54 (SPAdes) (version 2) | ecosystem: Environmental > Aquatic > Marine > Intertidal zone >...
TGGAGCGCGAGGGCTACGACAAGGGTTTTATCATCGGAAAAAGGTTCACGAAGGACGCTAGGGAGCTAATGAGTAAGGAAGGAATCGGGATGGCCTCAACGCAGATCACACCTTCCTTCAAACCGCAGAGACTCTATGTCACAATACATGATTACATAAACTGTCTATGCCGAACCAATTGCGGTCATATCCCCAAGGAAGAGTCTGATTGTAAGGGTTATTCGGATAGTTACTACTCCTGCAAGATCAGGCTGATCAGCGACAACGCCCAGCTTCACTTCGAACGCGGTTGGACAAACCTTTTACAAAACGACCTCAAACAGCTTTTGGCAATCGACAAATCCTCAGGCAACCAGCACAATGGTAAGCGCGCGCAATAGTGAATTAAGGTTCAACGCCTCTAAAGCTTTTTTCTGTTCAGGTTTTTCGACTTTTTCGTAATGTTTTTTTAATCACCGATGGCTTCTTCTAAGCGTCTTTTATCAGTAACGACGCATAAAATGGAGGATTATACTTTTCAGTGTAGTAAATCGCGTTCTTAGAAGCTCTCAAAAAGCTGATTTTTCGAGAAACTTATCAACAATTGTACTAGGCGTTCCGTTAACTTAAAATAATGGAACCAACTGTTTCTTCTACGAATCTCACTACAATCGGAGGAAAGTTCGATAAAAGGATGGAGGAGAAAGAATGAGTAAGCCTGAAAAGCCCCACTTAAATCTCGTAATTATTGGCCACGTAGACCACGGAAAATCCACCACCATAGGTCACCTTTTCTACCTCACTGGTGCCATTGACGAACGAGCTGTCAAAGCCTATGAGGAAGAAGCACAAAAATTGGGTAAAGAAACCTTCAAGTATGCGTGGGTTTTAGACAGGCTAAAGGAGGAACGAGAGCGGGGGCTAACTATCGATGTCGCCTACCTGAAATTTGAGACACCGAAGTACTTCTACACCGTTATCGATGCTCCGGGACACCAAGACTTCGTTAAAAACATGGTGACTGGGGCTAGTCAAGCTGACGCAGCCATTCTATTTGTTTCCGCAAAACGCGGAGAATTTGAAGCAGGAATCGGAAGGGGCGGACAAACAAGGGAACACGCTTTTCTCGCTTTCACGCTGGGAATAAACCAAATTGCTGTCGCAGTCAACAAGATGGACGATCCGACTGTCAACTGGAGCCAAGAGAGATTCGAGGAGATCAAAAAAGAAATTGGCCGAATGCTTGGTATGGCCGGGTTCAAGTTAGAGAAGACCCCGTTTGTGCCTACATCTGGATGGACCGGCGACAATCTCGTTAAGATTAGCGAGAAGATGCCTTGGTACAAAGGACCGACGCTATTCGAGGCTCTCGATTCCTTCGAAACACCGACCAAACCCGTTGAGAAACCACTACGTCTTCCTATCCAAGACGTTTACACCATAACTGGTGTAGGAACCGTTCCGGTTGGACGAGTAGAAACGGGTGTGCTGAAAGTAGGTGATAAGATCGTTTTTATGCCAGCGAATGTCACAGGGGAGGTTAAATCAATCGAAACCCATCACGTTACGATTCCGAGGGCTGAGCCTGGTGACAATATCGGATACAATGTCCGAGGTGTGGCTAGAAACGATGTTCGGAGAGGAGACGTATGTGGGCATCCAGACAACCCACCGACCGTTGCAAGAGAGTTCATTGGGCAGATCATTGTCATTCATCATCCAACAGCAATCGCTGCCGGATATACCCCTGTGTTGCATGCTCATACCTTACAGGTTGCATGTCAATTCTCCGAGCTAATCAGCAAACTCGATCCACGAGACATGAAAGTTATCGAGGAAAAACCTGCGTTCCTGAAAGCTGGAGACGCCGCAATTGTTCGATTCGAGCCACTTCACCCCATAGCAGTCGAAACCTACAAGAACTTCCCTGAACTTGGGCGTTTTGCCGTACGAGATATGGGAACAACCATCGCCGCAGGGGTTATTACAGAAATCACCAAGAAAGAATAGCCACCGTACTGAACCTTAAACCCATCTTTCTTTTTTTATGTATTTATTTCTATAGATAAAAATATGTGGGCGAGCCTTCCCTCAAAGACTTGGCACGGTGGGTCACACCTATGGGATCCACCGCTTTTTTTGTGTTGACGGCTATCTATAGGTGGAGGTGCATGACAAGTCCTTTGAGCACGAGATTAAAAAGAAAGGAGCCCCGAATAAATGAGATCCTATAGCTGCTTTGGGAGGTTTCCTTATTTATACTCGTACCAGCCTTTTCCGGTTTTTCTGCCTAAAAAGCCAGCTCTCACTTGTTGTCTCAACAATGGGCATGCCCGCCATTTAGAATCTCCTTCCTCTTCATAAATAGCGTCAAGAATCGACAGAACTACGTCAAGTCCAACGAGATCCATCAACTCAAATGGACCCATGGGATGATTTAATCCTAGTTTACATGCGGTGTCAGCGTCTTGTGGGCTTTTAATAACCCCGCGCATCAGACAATACATAGCTTCATTGAGGTATGACACCATTAATCTGTTTATGAGAAAGCCCGCTGTCTCTCCGATTTCTATAGGGGTCTTGCCCAACTTCGTAACAAGATCTTTTGCAATCGTGGTTATTTCGTTGGCTGTTCTTAAACTCGGGATTATTTCCACCAGTTTCATGACTGGCGCGGGGTTAAAGAAGTGTACACCGATAACTCTGCTCGGATTTTTTGTTACAGATGCGATTTCTGTGATGCTTAATGTGGAGGTGTTTGTTGCTAGAATTACATATTCCGGACACATTTCATCTAGTTCCTTGAACACCTGCTTCTTTAAATCTATGTTTTCTGGAAACGCTTCAATGATGATGTCGGCTCCTTTTGCTACCTCCTCGATGCTCGTAGTTCCATTGATCCTCGCTGTTATAGCTTCGGCTTCTTCTTGCTTAATTCTTCCCCTTGCCACAAGCCTCTGTACGCGAGACTTAATTTCGTCAATTGCACTTTGAATCCTTTTTGCACTTCTTGATCTTAACTTGACTTCGAATCCGTATTGAGCGAAAACTTGGGCAATGCCCTCCCCCATTGTTCCTGTGCCAAGTACTCCGATCTTTTTAATATCCTCAACTCTCATCAAGATTCCTCCTTTTCTTTCTCTCATCTCTCCACGATCATAGCCATCCCTTGACCTCCGCCGATGCACATGGTGATTAATCCCTTTCCTAGGTTGTTCTTCACCATATTGTGTATGATGGAAACCGTGATTCTGGCTCCTGTGCAGCCAATGGGATGACCTAAGGATATTCCTGAACCGAAAGGATTGATTTTTTCACCGCCTTCCTCACTGATGCCTTCGCCGTACATGGGAAGTTTCAACTCCTTCAAAACAGCAATGGTTTGAGCTGCGAAAGCCTCGTTGATTTCAATTACATCCAAGTCTTGTATGGTCAGTCCTTCTTTATTTAAAACCTTTCTTACAGCAGGGACGAGACCCAGTCCCATGTACGCCGGGTCTATGCCACCTGAGGCGTAGGACTTGATTGTTACAAGAGGCTCAATTCCCATTTCCTCAGCTTTATCTCTGGACATTAGTACTACCGCTGCTGAGGCGTCAGTGATGCCAGAGGCATTACCAGCGGTTATCGTTCCATCTCTCTTAAAGACTGGGGGAAGTTTAGACATCAACTCCACACTGGTTTCCCTGGGATGCTCGTCAGTGTCAAATATTTTTGGGGGACCTCTTCTCTGAGGAATCTCTATTGGAACAATCTCTTCTTTGAAGACTCCGTTTTTGATAGCTTTTAGAGCTCTATGATTGCTTTCGGCGCCCAATTCGTCCTGTTCTCTTCTAGAAATATTGTACAGCTTTGACAGATTCTCCGCTGTCATTCCCATGTGATAACCATAAAAGATCTCAAAAAGGCCATCTAAGACCATTAAATCTATTGCTTCAGCCTTAGCATCGAGATTCATTCTGTATCCCCAGCGGGCTTTAGGCAGGACATATGGTGCGTAGCTCATGTTTTCCATTCCACCAGCTATGATCACGTCTGATTCGCCTAACTGTATTGACTGGGCTCCTAGAGTGATGGCTTTCAGTCCTGAAGCACAGATTTTGTTCACAGTAAATGCTGTGCATTCCTTTGGAATGCCTCCGAAAATCGCGGCTTGACGCGCAGTGTTCTGTCCTTGTCCTCCTTGCAAAACGTTCCCCATGATTACTTCGTCGACTTGTACTTCTCTGAGCGAATCGTCCCAATCATAATGGTTCTTCTCTAGGTCGATTAGTCCGTCAATCTTGAGCCTATCGGGCTCGTACCTCTTCAATTCTTTGCTGGACTTTGGCCTTAAACCTATTCTCTTCAAAGATTCTCGGATGACTATACTACCGAGTTTCATAACGGGGATGTTTATCAATGAGCCTCCGAAGTTCCCTATAGCGGTTCTCACACCGCTTACAATTACTGCTTCTCTTTCCATACGAGCCATATTAATTACCTCTAATGATAGTTCTGTTGGTATGTGTACTTTCTAATAAAAATAGCGCTAAACTCGCGTGTTCGAATTAATTTTTTCTTACAGATTCATCTGAACTTCTGGGAAGTCCAGTTTGGTTGAAATGTGCATTGTGGAAATTTCAGGAAAAGAATGTTTAATGAGGATACCATTTCCGTTTTTATAAAGCCCACGGGCATTTTGCTGGGACAAATTTTTCCAGTTGTTTTCAAATTACGCATCTGAACAATGGAAAATAACTTGGAATTCTTGAATATGGATAGTAGTATAGCAAGTTTTAGCGAGACTTGAGAGATGGAGTAATATGTTTAACAGAAAAATCTTAATAAAAAAATCCCATTTTGGAGACTATTTTGAAATCTATACTGAAAAAGGTAATTCAATTTTTGGAGTGTACGCGCAATATATAAATATAGATTAGTGAAGGGCATTGAAAGAAAATTGGTGTGACAATTGGAGTTGAAGTTTGAATATTTATTGGGAATTGTGGTTTTCGGGTGTACTATGGGTGCCTACTTAGTGTTCCTCAGCTTGGGTCGAAAGTGGAGGAAGGAGTATGAGAAAAAAGGAGAAAAATATTGGAAGGAACCAAAAGAGAAGAGAGTGAAGGAACTTACTAGCGATGTTTGGCGGCCTAAGCTAGTTGCAATGTCTTATTTTACGGCATACTTCTCTAATGGGTTCATGAAGATGGCTTATTCCTTGTGGGTACCACTATTTCTAATTAATAGAGGAGTTTCCATTTTTGATGCTGCACTTTTCATTGGGCTTTCGTATGTCTCGTGGCAGTGGAAGATGTTTATCGGTATGGCCTCAGACGCACTAAAAGTCAAGTTCAGAGGAAAAATTTACAGGAGACACCCATGGTTCCTTGTCGCAGGTATTCTTGGTATAGCGGGATCGATTATGTTCATGTTTGTTGACCCAGCGAAGATGCCTGTGTGGACGGTCTTCTTCCCAATAACTGTAATTATTATCGCTGGGAGTGCCGTATTCGACTTGGCTGCCGATGCTTATGCGCTGGATGTAGTCCCGCCAGAGTTTCACGCTAGGATTCTCGGAGGCGTTCAGACGGCTGGGATGGCTGTTGGTGGGATTGCTGGATCTATGATTCCTCCACTTCTTATAAATATGTGGGGATACAGAAGCGTGCTTATAGTAGGCGGATTTACTTGCGCGCTTGCCTTTCCATTCCTGCTCCAACCAGAACCTAAACTAGAACAGGAAAGAATTTTTGGTAAGCATGCAATAGCCTTTACCTTCACCGAAAAAACTGTGCTCATGGCATCATTGTTAATGATGGGTAATGCAATCGGCATGAGTAGAATAACCAACCCTACAGGCGGCATGTTTTCATTAATAATGAATAATGTAGTTGCGGGTATAACGCCCGAGCTAGCGGGGAATATAGCCACAATATCCTTACTAGTAGGAATTCCTGGGTCTTTAATTGGTGGATGGGCCGCTGACAAGTTAGGCCACAAGCGAGTATATTACATAACCGGTATTGCTGCTGCTATTACAGGTTTTCTTTGGGTAACTTTACAAACAGGGATGATCGTTTGGTTTATTATCTTGGCTACATTCTCAAACTTCCTTGAGAGGCTTTCTACAGGAGGGAGAATGGCTTTAATGGGTGATGCTACCCCTCTTGCTCTTTCAGCAACAGTATACCAGATGTATATGTCATTTTCATGGATAGGGAACGTCCCATGTTCTGTTATAGTAGGATGGCTGTTGCCAATCAACTTACCATTATTGATGGTGTTTTTGAGCATTGTCTCCTTCATACCAGTTGTAATCGCGAAATGGGTAAAACCATTTGAAGCTGCTAAGGCTTCAAAAGTCTAGCGTACACAAAATTCTGATTTGCAGATAGCAGGGTAAGGGTACCTTTTTCCATCCTCCTATCTTCCACCAGCTCACCAATATCTAACCTGATTATTGAATGAACATAGCCGTTGTTAAGGCTGAGAAAATTATTCTAAACGCTAAGAAAATTAGTTTAAAGCTTAATTTGAAGATATCTAATAAGGATTAAGACGTTTTAATCACCACAAGAAATGGATATCCTATAACCATACTAAAAAATCTGGAAGACGACGCCCATGTGAAACTAGGATTTACCAATACGAAGCTTTGAATTTCATATAATACTCTATTTTTTCCCTAAAATCATATCGCGCGCTAGCTCTAACTTCTACGCCTTAACACCGAATTTCAGCACTATGAGGCTAACTAACGTTATCGTGACGGAGACGGGGAAGAGAAAACTTAGACCGGAGAGTTCTGCTATATTTGCGCCTATTATCGGTGCGAAGGAGCCTATAAGACTTCCAGGGAGAAATAAGAGGGCGAAACCCATACCTCGTTGCCTGCTCGGAGACAGTTTCGCCGCAATCGATTGGTTGGCTGCCATACCGCTGGAACTGAAGAAACGAGATAGGAAGTACAACCCGATAAAGAGGATTATGTTCGGAGTCAGTGATGATGAAAAAAGAGAGATTGCGCCAGCGGCGACAGCGACCATCAGCCACCGCTTATTCCCAAATCTGTCTGCGAGGTAGCCCCCAAGAGGTGCCGCAGCTACCCCCATCAGCGAATCGAAGCCAAATATGAGGCTCGCCTGCGAAACAGTTAACCCTTTCACATCACATAGATAAGTAGGGATGAAGGAATCGAGAATGCCGTTACCGAACATCCTTATGCCGTTAGCGATTAACAACATTATTAATCCAATTGAGAGAAGCGATTTAAAATCATTTCTTTGTAACTCCTCTAATTTTTCTGCCTTCTCTTTACCCGCTTTATCCTTCTCAGATTCGGAGTTCTGTATAAATCTAAGCTTCCAGACGGCGATGATAATGGCGATGATCGGAAAAGCCCAGAAAAGATAGAGCCATCTCCACCTCCATCCAAGGGTACCAACGAGGAGGGTGAGAGAAAGAGGGCCGAGTGCTACACCAAGAGTTCCACCGGCATTATGGATTCCGAGAGCCTTAGATCTCTCCTTCTCGGAGAAGCGCTTGGTGACATAACTGAAAGACGCTGTATGATATGGAGTCGATGTTAGGATGGCAGCACTGATCGCAACCGTTAACATAATTGGGTCCACCGATTGGCTAATCATTATTGCTGCACTGCCGGAGATTAGGAAACATGTGATGAGAATCTTTCGTGACCCCAACTTGTCTGTGAGGAATCCGCTTGGGATGGATATTATTGCTGAACATAGTGGTGGCACTGAGGCGATGAGTCCAAGCTGTTGGATGGTGAGGTCAAACTCGGTACGGAAGATGGGGAAGAGTGCTGGGTGAATTCTGCCGAATACATGGATCAATGTATGAGTTACCGCCATGACGAATAGTCCATAGTTAAATATTGAAGCACCCTTCCTCACAGCCTGCGAGTTCAGAATGACCACACTCTAAAATGGAATAAATACAAGCATGTTGGAATTCATATAAACATTACGCCGATTCAAAAAGTACCCATCAAATTCCAACATAGCCTCTAAGCCAAGTTAAAGCGGTTTCTATCCCCTTTAGTTAATTTTATTAACAGTACGATTTCATGATTATTCGAAGGTGAAAAAGTGGAAATTAAAAGAATTGCTGTTTTGGGAGCTGGCTTAATGGGCCACGGAATAGCTCAGGTTGCGGCTCAAGCTGGATTCGATGTCAGTCTGAGAGACATCGCGGAGAGTTTCCTTGAAAGTGGAATGAAGATGATCACGTGGAGTCTAAAAAAATTTATAGAAAAAGGAAGGATCTCAGAGAATGATATGGCAAAGTCTTTGGAAAGAATTCACCCCACGTTGAATCTGAAAGAGGCCGTAGCAGATGCAGACCTGATCATAGAAGCTATACCGGAAAGTGTGGAGCTGAAAAAGAAGACTTTTAAGGAGGTTGATGAACTCGCTCCGAAACATGCAATCATTACATCAAATACATCATCTCTCAGCATCACTGACCTTGCATCAGCAACAGGTAGACCTGAAAAATTCTGCGGTATGCACTGGTTTAACCCTCCACAACTAATGGAGCTAATTGAGGTTATCAGAGGAGCGAAGACCTTTGACGAAACCATAGATTCTGTTGTTAAAGTTTCAAAGAATATGGGGAAGGAGCCGATTGTCGTGAAAAAGGACGTTCCTGGCTTTGTTGTCGATCGTGTTTTGGTTACGGCTCTAAACGAGGCCCTCTACCTAATCTGGGAGAATGTTGCTACTCCTGAAGAGATCGATAAGGCAGTCGAGCTGGGATTGAAGTGGCCAATGGGACCGATAAAGTTGATTGATTATACCGGTTTAGGACTAGCTTTACATACCTTAGAGACTCTTCAGAGGGAGTTTGGAGATTCGAAGTACCGGCCTTGCCCGCTTCTGAGGCAGATGGTAAGGGCTGGGCTCTTGGGAAGAAAAGTGGGTAAAGGTTTTTATGAATGGAAGTAGATGTAGGTTGAAGTACGGGTTTGAGTGCATTCTCTACAGAAAGGAGGAGGTCATTAAATGGAATATAAGAATACACTCTACGAAAAAAGCGAGGGATTAGCAACTATCTCAGTCAATCGCCCAGAAGCGCTCAATGCTATAAATAAAGAAACAATTCTAGAGATATTATCCCATCTTGACGATGCAAAAAGGGATGAAAGTGTGAGGGTGATAGCCATCACAGGTGCTGGCGACCGAGCTTTTTCCGCTGGCGCCGATATGCAGGTGTGGAAAGATATTGATCCATTAGGGGCGAGGGAGTTTTCCCGACTAGGACAGAGAATGTGTGAGGAAATTGAAGCGTTGGAGAAGCCGGTGATAGCTGCCATAAACGGCTACGCCCTCGGAGGGGGCCTAGAGCTTGCCATGGCTTGCGATCTTAGAATAGCCTCTGAAAAAGCGAGACTGGGCCAGACAGAGATAAACTGGGGGATACTTCCAGGCTGGGGAGGAACTCAACGTCTCCCACAATTTGTAGGTAAAGGGGTTGCAAAGGAGATGATCTTCACGGGGAAGATGATAAGTGCTAAGGATGCTGAGCAGTTGGGTTTGGTGAACAAGGTTGTGCCCCTAGACCAGTTAGAGTCGGCTCTGAAAGAACTTGCTAATGAGCTCGTTAACAAGTCCCCGGTAGGTATCAAGATGGTTAAGGAATTGATAAACAGCAGCCTAGAAACCCCATTGGCGGTTGGGGTGGTTCATGAAGCCGAGTGCTTTGGTGTCATCGCTTCTACAGAGGACTTCAAAGAGGGATTATCAGCCTTCCTTGAAAAAAGAAAACCAAAGTTTAAGGGAAAATAATCGCCATGGACACAATAGGTTAAACTACGGTCCCTTTTATCAAGTCTTTAATGGAAGATTTGATAGATAAGTTCCGCTCTTTTCCTTCCTATTCCTGGGACCTTTTGAAGATCCTTCAAAGAGGCAGTGGCTATATTCGAAATTGTGTGAAAGTGTTCTAGTAGATTCTTCGCTAGGAGTTCACCTATTAGAGGAAAAGAAGATAAGACATATCTTTTGCGGTTCTTGGTCGGCAAATCCATGCTTGCGTGTCTTCTGTACCATCTCGCACTCGGAAGCTTGTCATTTAATCCCTCATTCTCTCTCCTCACTAGGGTTTTAAAGAAAGCTTTAAGGGCGATATCGTTTTCCGCGAGGGCAATAGGGGTGTCATAGACGTATAAAACCTCCATAAGGGCGCCCATAACCTGGCACCAGAAAACCAAGGGATCCCTTCCCAAAAGATCTGTATTATAACCCATTATGCCTAGGTATCTTTCAAAGTCTCCGTGAATTAGAAGGATTCTTCGCTTAATAACGTATCCTAGAACCTCCTTTGCCTTCATCAACCGTAATAGCTGATCCCAAAGCCTGTTCGACCTTACCGAGGATAAAAAGTCACGGGCAGTTTTTCTTTCTACGAGCACTGATCCGTCCTCATACGCTAGTAAATAGTCGCCTAGTGGCAACTGAATGAACTCAAAATCCTCAAATAACTCATCAATCACCCATCTAACACCTCTTTCCCTGTAGTCAACAAAGAGCTTCATTAACTCGCTTCCTACTTTCTGTCAACTATGGCTGGACCATGTCAAGACAAACCTGTTCGACCATAAAACTATTGCTTTACACCTTATGCGTTTCCGTCGATTAAAAAATCATCAATAAAAGATCTTTTAAATAAGCTTTGAAACTATTCCTATACTACTGTGAACCGTGGCTAACCACAGTTTAGAATCGTTCCATGATGGCTTGTAGGTGATCCTAGATTCTCAAGGAAGACAACTGGGTTCCTGCGAACTTTCCCTAAGATCGCCTTGGATTTTCCCGAATTAAAACTGACAGACTAAACCTTTCTTAAAAATGTGAAAGGGTCTACTTCATCATTTTACGTTTTAACGCCTCTAATGCTCCTCCAGCCTCAATTATTTCTAGGAGGAAGTCGGGGAGTTTCGTTCCTTTGTAGGTCTCCCCTGTGGAAAGGTTTCTCACCTCTCCAAGCACGATGTCTACTTCGAGTTGTTGATTTTGTTTCACCCTTGAAATACCCTTGCACTCAATCAGGGGTAAGCCGATGTTTATCGCGTTTCGAAAGAAGATTCTTGCGAAGGACTCTGCCACGACGGCACCTATCTTTAGGTACTTTAAAAGTAATGGTGCTATTTCTCTACTTGACCCGCAGCCAAAATTTTTGCCTGCGATTATGATGTCCCCTGGTTTGACGTTTTTGGCGAAGTCTGGAATAGCTTCCTCGAGCACATGAGAGGCCAAGATGTCCATGTCTCTGAGCGATAGATAGGGACCAGGAATGATGAGGTCGGTGTCAACGTCATCCCCAAGTTTCCAGACTCTACCCTTGAGAACAAACTCCAACTTAAACACCTCATTTTAAGCTTCTTGGGTCGACAATTTTTCCCTTCACTGCTGAGGCAGCCGCGGTAGCTGGAGAGGCTAAGTACACTCTTGCCCTCGGGCTCCCCACCCTTCCAACGAAGTTTCTGTTGGAAGTTGTTATCGCTGTTTCATCTGAGGCGAGAACGCCTAGGTGTCCTCCAATGCACGGGCCGCATGTAGGAGATTCGACTATTCCCCCTGCATCCAAAATCGTTTCAATCATTCCCTCCCGTAATGCTTGTCTGAAGATTTCGTAGGATGCCGGTATGACGATTAATCTGACTGATTCTGCTACCTTTCTATTCTTTAAGAAGTTTGTTGCCATCCTCAAGTCTTCAAGTCTGCCATTGGTACATGAGCCTATGAAAACCTCATCTATGGGGGTTCCTTCTACTTCAGTGACTGGAACGCTGTTAGAGGGACTTGGAGGCTTGGCAACTTGAGGCTCAAGACTGGACACGTCAAGGCTAGCCTCATCTACATAGTCTGCGTCGGGGTCAGCCTCCACTATTTTGAAGGGTCTGCCGGTTCTTGACTTCACGTAATCGACCGTTTTCTCGTCAGGGGGGATGATACCTGCCTTTGCATCTGCCTCCTGACACATATTGCTGACAGTCATTCTGCCATCTACGCTAAGTTGCTTGATAGTATCACCATAGTATTCAAGGCACTTGTAGGATGCTCCCCCAGATCCGATCTCTTTGAGGACACGCAAGATGATGTCCTTTCCCATTATCATGGGTGGAATATTTCCTAATATAGTGTATCGTATGGTCTCTGGTACCCTCAGCCACAGTTTTCCCGTGGCAAAAACAATGGTCATGTCTGTTGTCCCTACACCCGTGCCGAAGGCACCGAAAGCACCATACGTCGTAGTGTGGCTGTCGGTTCCAAGAATGAGCTCCCCCGGGCAAACGTGGCCCTTCTCTGGCATTATTTGGTGGCAGATGCCGGCCATCATGTCATACCAATTCTTTATTCCATACTTTTTCACGAAATTTCTGCAAATCTTATGTTGTTCAGCTATTTCAATGGATGGTGCTGGAACCCAGTGGTCCAATAGGGCAACGATCCTTTCCGGGTCCCAAACCTTCTCAAGATTCAGTTTTTCAAAAAGCTCAGCCACGCCTCCACGAACACCAAGCCATTCATGCACCATAACTCGGTCAACTGCAGCATTAACGATCTCGCCAGGGGAAACCTCAACCTTGCCAGAATGATCTGCAAGGATTTTTTCAGCGATAGTCATGCCCATACGAAACTACTCCTATGTCAGTTACCTCGCTGGAAATAAGGTATTGACGATGTTAGTTATATTTGTTAACCCGAAAGGACTGGTCTTTGAGAGAGAACCTCTACATTCTAGTTCATGTCTTTCGTGGTATGTGGCTTAAATGGCTTGACCCCTTTTTTGTTAATCTAGATTGTGCCCTTTTCTATGAAGTTAGAAGTGTTCAAATCTTTAGGAGTTTTCTAGCGTTGTCTTCAAATATCTTCCTTTTATGTTCCTCTGGTATATCGAGTTCTCTAACGCTTATTAATATTTCTCTGGTCCAACGTTCACCCTTTTCAGGTCCGAAGGGATAGTCGGTTGCAAAGACTACGTGTTCAGATCCATAAAATGAGTAGCCGCATTTCAAGGCGGGAATTGACCCATTTACAACCGTATCGGCGTACATCATCTTGAAATACTCTATTGGATGTTTCTTCAAATCGTATGGAAATAGATGCCCTCCGTAGACGTGTGGATGCATAAGGGCTTCATCGTAGAAGCCTCTTATCCTCTCGTCAAAATATGGGATCATCCCTCCAAGATGATGGATGATGAACTTCAGGTTAGGATATTTTTGGAGAATTCCCCCGAAGACTATCCTGCCTATGGCCAACGATGTGTCAAAGGGCCAGCCAAAGATCTGTAATAATTGGTAATCTTGGATCCAGCTGTAATACTCCCAATGGGTTGGATGGATCCATATAGGTAGATCATATTTGGACATCTTTTCATAGAAAGATGCGAATTCGGGGGAGTCGATAGGTTTACTACCCATGTTGGAGAATATTTGCACACCCTTCAAGCCTAGATCCCTTACGGCTCGATCAAGCTCATCTATTGCTTCGCCGGTCAAAAGAGGAAGGGTAGCAGTACCCAAAAGCCTTTGGCTATGCTTTTCAATAGCTTCAGCCATGGAATCATTTGCAAGCTTGGTTAGTTTGATAGGCTCACCGATAGTTTGCCATATATGTGGTAGGGCTATGGTTAAAACTTCAAGTTCTATTCCGTACTTGTCCATGTACTTTATACGGGCGTCTTCATCGATGAAGTAGGCGTCACCCGATCCATACTCAGCCTCAACGAAGCGAAGAAGCTGCGGTAACTGCGTTTTAACATATGCCTTCAGAAACTTCTTCGGATAGATGTGAGAAAAAATATCGATTACCAACTCAGCTTCACCATTAAAGAAAACATTCTAGATGCAACCTACTAAAACTTTCCTTACTTCCCAATTTTGAGGCGGCTTGCTAAACATGTGAATTTAACGCTTAAGAGTATTCTTATGAATATCATCAGATAATGAAGGACTCTATTTCTAGGGTAAGGTTCAGGTTGGCATAAAGAGAAAAAGTATCCATAATATGGACATCTACAACTCTAGATTAGTTGAGTTGACAATGTTAAGGATCCAAGTTTTTCGTTTGGATATTGATACTCATGTTGTGTATACGTCGGATCTCTCTAGTTCTCTGTATACATCTTCCATACTCAGCTTTGTCAAGGTCTCCTTTGTGGGGATTCCTTTAATATCCCATCCATAATCCTGATAGTAAAGTTCAAGTTGGTTTTGAAACTCCTCTCGATCTACCACCTTACCCTTGTGAGGTCCACTGGGTATCGGTTCTGTAAAGAACCGTTCTGGGAGCGTGTCATTCTTACGTCTAACACCCTCTCTAACGTTGTAAGCCCTTCTAAGCGTTATAATTCTGTTAAAGTGAACATCCCAGTCTTCTTTTGTATAGTTCCATCCAGTTGCAGCCTTAATGAAGGCTACCATATATTCATCATATTCTTCTGTGGGTAAACCAATGACGGCAAAGAAGCAAACTACTGCAGAATCATTCCACGCTGCCCTGTCCCCCGCGTCAGATATATGGTCTCCGCCACCTCTACTGGCAGTTGCTTGGTAGATAGGGGTACCTACTCCCCTCCATGTTGGTTTTCCACGCACATCATGGGCTGCATACTCAAGACCCTTGTTTTGCATCGCATATCTTATCGTTCCTCTACCTATTTTCTCAGCTGCCCTCCTCGTGCCTTCAGCTAGAAGATTTCCAACCCCATCTCTGAAAGCGATCTTTCTAATAAGTTTGTTCATAGCCTCCACATTGCCCCACGTTAATTCTAGACCGTCAAGTTCATCCCTTTTTAGAAGGCCTTTTTCATAACATTCCATGGCCCAAGCTATCGTGGTTCCTGTGGATGTGCCGTCCAAACCTAACTTGTCCACAAGCACAACATTGTTCATGAAACCATAGAGATCGGTGACACCGCAACCTATGCCGAGAGGGCTTGTATCATACTCAGAGTTTTCACCAGCTCTTCCAATGAAGGGGCCATCCCTGATAACGCCTCGCTTAAAGCATTGTCTAGGGCAACCCGGGCAGGAGTGATGACGAACCCAGTAGAGCTTCTCTTGATGTTCAGAACTGCATATCTCTTGTGACTCGGGGAGGAAAGGCATAGTAAAATTCTTACAGTTGTTGCTGAAACCGGAGTAGGTAGCCGTGCCCCATCGAGTAAGCATTGCTCCGAAGCCGCCTATTCGAGATGTCTCTACAATTCTCTTCCTCAGTTCTTTACTCAGTTTTTCGAATGTCTGAGGATCCGCTAAGGGAACCGTCTTTGTTCCACGTACAGCCACCGCTTTAAGTTTTTTAGAGCCCATTACTGCTCCGCCTCCACATCTAGAGGCGGATCTGCCTATTTCCTCAGCCTCTATGTTAGCGTATCGGACCATGTTTTCTCCAGCAGGTCCAATGGTGTCTACCCTGACAAAACGGTCCTTCAACTCTTCCTTTATCAAGTGCGCTGTTGTTTGCGTGTCTTTACCCCATAGGTGGGTTGCATCCTTCAACTCAATGTCGTCATTCCTTATTGATAGATACACCGGGCTCTCAGACCTACCCGTGAAGACTATGCCGTCATAACCTGCCATTTTTAATTCCCAACAGAAACTTCCACCGTGTTTGGTGTAGCCAAGAATATTGGTGAGGGGCGATTTGAATGTGATCGTCGTCTTTTGGCCGGGTATTGATGTACCGTTTAAGGGACCTAACATGAAGATAAGTAGGTTTTCCGGGCTGAGCGGGTCGACTTCTCTCCTAACTCTATCGAAGAGGATCTTGGTCGCTAATCCTTGTCCACCTAAATATTTTCTGGCGTTTTTGTGGTCTAGTAGGGTCTTTGTTATGGATCCCTTAGTTAAGTTCACTTCTAGGATTTGTCCGCAGTGTCCAAGCATCATTCTTCACCTTCATTCTCCTTCCAGTCTTCTAAGCCTTTCCAGGGGTAGAACATGAATTTTTTCATGTCCTCTGCTACATCCTCTGGAGAGTTGTTTGCATACCATTTTGCGTGCATAATTGTTGTCGGGAATGCTTGAATTGCTTCAGCTGGACACTGCTTTACACATTCAGGGTCTCCACCACACCTGTCACATATTAACGCCTTATTCGTTCTGGGGTTGAGATGTATTGCCTTTGCCTTGCAAGCATCGGTGCACAAGACACAACCTATGCATTCCTCCTCATTTACATGTGGCACTCCTAACGTGTCATCCCAAGTTATAGCCTTAGGTGTTGTGGGACAGGCGAGCACACATGGCGGATCCGTGTCATACTTGCATCCCCAACATGTAGCAGGCACTTCTATCAAACCCCAAAAAGGCCATACCCGTATCCTTGACAATTCTGGATTGTGTTCACCAAAGTGTTTTACCGAACACGCGATTTCACAAATTCTACATCCATTGCATTTTCTGTAATCAATGGCCAGACTGATCAACTTCGGGATCTCCTCTTCCTTTGACACTTTGCTCACCTAAAAACAAAATCATTTAGATGTTATTAGATCTTGGAGATCCAAAAGTTCAATCTATTCAAGCTAACCGCCCCCCAAGGGAGGGACAAGTATTATTTTTTCAATACTCGGATTAAAGGTGAAGATCTGGACTCTTTTATTATCAGGCGTTATACTAAAGGCTATCCAGCCTTCATTAATGTATCTCTTAAAGAGCTCCTTAGCCGTCTTTACTTCTTCCTTATTTACTTCATTCCACGAAATCTTGATGTTTTCAGGTAGGGCGGGTTCATCCATCGTACTTAACTCTAATATAGTCCTTAGTTCTCCCCTCTTGTATATGGTCCTTAACTCGCCCATCTTTTCACTCCCTTTCATTCATATAAGGAGAGAAATAATAAGGATATCGGAAAAATGGTATGCACTGTATGTGTATTTACGACAGACTTACTGTACCTCTGCGCAGATATACTTTTTATCCTGTAGTTCCAGCGGACAACCGCCTCCGCACACTATTAGTTGTGGGCATTCCTTGCATTTTTCTGGCGCGTATTCTCTGATCCTTATACTTGTGCAGAGTGGATGGTTCCAGATTTTCTTCCAACTATCTTTGAGGATGTTGCCGACGCTCTCAAAGTAGCTCTGACAAGGATAAACCTCGCCGCTAGGTCCAACGCACATGTTCACCCTAGCTGCGGAGCAAGACTTCCCCCCCAGTCCCAAACGGACAGGGTCCAATTGACAGTATTGGGTTGGAGTGTACCACATAAACTTCATTCCCAACTCGCGAGCCTTTTCTTGAATCTTGGGCAGCAGCTCCTTTAGGGTGTCGGTGGTGAGGGAGAACTCTTCGGCTATGGACGGAGCGCTCCCTGAATAGATTAAGCTGTTGCACCCAAAAGTCTTTACTCCCAGCTCGTGCAGAAACTCCATGGTGTCTAGGAAACTATCTGCGTTGTGGGTATTGAGGGTGGTGTTTGTTGTAATGTAGACGGGTGTGGGGACCACATTTTTAATGCCTTCCACCATATCCCGCCAGCTTCCATCGGTGGCGGTTATTGAGTCATGTATAGCGAGGTGATGGGATTCGAGAGTGACTTGCACAAAGTCTAGGCCGGCGTCCACAAGTTTCTGTACGTATTCCTTATCCTTTAGCCTACGGCCGTTAGTGATGAGACCTGTAACGGTTCCCTTCTCCTGAGAGTCGCTCAGTAGCTCGGGCAGGTCTTCACGCAGGGTGGGTTCTCCACCGGTGAAGGTTATCAGAAAAATGCCTGTATGGTGCAGTCGGTCAATTACTCTTTTCCACTGGTCGGTGGTCAGTTCAGGCGTCTCGTGGGGTCCACCGGTGTAGCAGTGGAGACAGTTGTTTTGGCATCTAAATGTCAAGGCTAGGTCCATCCGTATGGGCGCGGAAAGTTCTTGGGTGAAGGGTTCAGCCTGCTCCACGTCGAGGAACGAGATTGGGCAGACCTCTTCTGTCTGAGCCAGCGTGCTGACCGTGTAGATGATCCTTTCATGGTCCTCGCGGGCTTTATCTCTGTTAACTCGATAGATCTTTTGGATCTTCTTCAATGCCTCTTCCGTTGGCATGCCCTGCATGAAGAAGTAGGCGTGGGCCGCAGTTGTTTCATTGAGGTACAGCACGGTGTTTGCGTTGATGACCGGCAGTCCGCTTCCGTCAGGCTCCACCCGTAGCTGGAGGGCCAAACCGGCAAACTCTTCCCTTCCGCGGTACGTGTAGAGACCAGTAGGAATTCTCGGAGCTCTACCAATGATTCTCTTTGCCCAAGAATATGGTGTCGTGCTAACATCTTCGTTAAGCTGATGCCCACTAAAATTGCCCTAAAGGGTTTTAATCGCAACCTATGTTTCTCCTCCTTATCAGTATCCATTTTTCGGATGTAGATGGTTTTGTATCTGCTGCAGTCGGCTAAGAAACAGGTTTTGACCACATCGCTAGTAACTTAAAAATGGAAAGTGGTTGGGATAGGTTCAAAGTATAGGTTCCTATCCCATTTGAGTACTCGCCCGAAGCACACGCCGCTGATCTAATAGATCGCCATTTTTAGAAATCAGGGGTCAGAACAACCCTCTTCATCAATTTTCTTGCGTGACCCTCTTCAAAGACCTCCCTGATCTGGCTCATTGGGCGAAGTTCGGTGAAGGGCTTGATCTCAATAGTTTTGTTCAGAACCCACTCCAATACCTTGGGATAGTACTTGGGCAAACAACCCCACGTACCTACGATCTCAGCGTCGAAGGCCATCAGCCGCGAAAGACTATACTCGTTCTTCTGCAAGCCGTAGCCGACCCAAATCAGTTTCCCCACGAAGTGCAAGAGGTTAAGCGCTATCTCTTGAGCAGGGGCGGATCCAGTGACCTCGAAGATTATCCAGCCATAGTTATGCGGAAGGCCATGAGCCTTGCACAGTTCTCGAAATTCGTTACGAACTGCCCTTGCATCCTTGCCTGTGGAGTTGATGACGAAGTCAGCGCCATATTTAAGGGCTCTTTTAAGCTTCTCAGGGTCGCGGGCAATGCCGACTACGGTCTTGGCGCCGAAGGCCTTAGCCATCTGAGCTACGTAGCTGCCGATGCCTCCTGTGATACCGACGACGACTACATTGTCTCCCTTCTTGAGTCCAGCCCGTGTGCATGCCTGATAGGGAGTTGTAACGGCGTCAGCTATGACGGCTAGCTCAGCCAGTTGGAAATCACCACGGTCTTCTATGACGCACAGGTCTTCGCTAGGGACGGGAATGTGGCTGGAGAAGCCCCCGTAGATCCCTAGGCTGTTCCCGGGCATCTTCTGTGCTAGGCAGCGATTTCCTCTCCCCGCGGCGCAGATGGAGCATTTGTTGCAGGGCATAACGGCTGGCACTATTACTTCCTTATCCACCCACTCATTGTCGCCAGCGACCACTATGCCACTTATTTCATGTCCCAAGGTAAGGGGGGGCTTATTTACTGTGGGAACCCCGTCGTAGAAGTAGCCGAGGTCTGTATGGCAGACGCCGCAGCCCGCCACCTCTACCAGGGCCTCCCCTGGCTGAAGTGGGGGAACGGGAATCTCAATCCTTTCTAGTTGACCCTCAATGACCTTGCCAGTCTCCGGATCTTTGCTCCAAGACCGTGTCATCTGCCAGGTCTGTATCTTATCGGGTACTTTTCCCATTCTTCTTGCCTCCTGATCTCTAGATGATGTAGGGCTTCTTAATTTATGTTTTTGCTTAAAGTAGAGTGTTACTTTTTCTCCAAAGAGCTTAAAGGTAATTCTCCAACATTTAGTTTTATCACCTCACCGATGCCAACCAAGGGTAATGCTGTCATTAGCTATTATGTGCGGTTGATAATCATCTGTGCAGGGAACGCTGGATGATGCCTGCACTCAAACGAATTTTGGTCTGTGTGGCAGGTGATGAGAAGACTGCCCACGCCTGTAACGTGTTTCATCCCCTACTTCAATTTCAACGATGCGATTAAATGTTCAAAACTAACGTTTTCGTATACTGATGGTTCGGATATCGAACTCCTACTAACAAGGAGTACTTTCAAAATAAAGTACCCAGTCATTCAAGGTTACTATATCCATCCGCCTACTGTATATATATAAACTATCTATACAGTAAGTTTATATAGAATCCTTGTCTATTCAAAATAATTCCGGAAGGCGATAAAGTTTGGTAAAAGAGATAACCGTTCGATGCTTGAACTGCTTAAAGAGAATTCCAGTTGAGCTTGGTGCAAATGAGACTACGTGTAAAGACTGTAAGATCACCTACACGGTTTCTTGGCCCAAACCGGATCAAGCTAAGATTCGAGGAGTAAAATAAGGAGGATGAAAAAATGGTATTTAATCGAAAAATAGCTTATGTAGATCTATCAAAGAAAGAGGTTGCTATAAAGGATATCTCAAAGAAGATGCGCCGCATGTACTTGGGCGGAAGAGGAATCAACACTTATCTCCGCTCCCAACTCATTAAGCCGGGCATTGATCCGATAGGACCAGAGAATGTATTGTTTATCGGAGCTGGATTCCTAGGTGCCATTCCTGGCTTGGGATCTGGGAGATGCGACATAGCCGCGAAGTCTCCGTTGACAGGTGCAGTGGGCGATGCGAATATGGGTGGTTTCTTCGCACCTGAGATGAGGTTCGCGGGTTTTGATCATCTGGTGGTTACAGGAAAGGCAGATGATCCTGTCTACATCTGGATCCATGATGGAGATGTCGAGATCAGGGATGCTTCCCACCTCTGGGGGAAGGATGTCCACGAAACCCAGGAGATCATCAGAAAAGACCATCGTGAAGATGAAATTCAGTGTCTGTTGATGGGACTCGCCGGCGAGAACCTCGTCAGGTACGCAAACGTAATGACCGGGTTGAAGAACTCCGGAGGTAGGACGGGCATGGGGTGTGTAATGGGGTCCAAAAAGCTGAAGGCTGTAGCTGCTAGAGGAACGATGGACCTGGAATTCGCCCATCCCGATGAACTACTAGAATACTGCCAAGAGATGAACAGAAAGATTATGAGCACAAAGTTTGCAAGAGCTATGACGAAATGGGGCGACATGGTCATATACAGTAACACGGGCAACACAGGGCTGGTACGTGTGCGTAACTTCCAGTACAACAAGATGGATAAACCTGAGGCCATAGAACCAGAGAACATGGATAAGTACTCGATCGGGACGTCTGCATGCTTAGGGTGTCAAATCGGTTGTCGACATCGTTATATAGTGAAGGAGGGGCCATACGCGCCTTTCTACGATGAAGGGCCGGAGTACACCTCGCAGGGGGCCTTTGGAACGGAGCCAGACATCCCAAGCATGGAAGCCGTCGTGGTAGGCAACCACCTGGTTAACAAATACGGGTTGGACACCTTGGAAGTAGGAAACATGATCGCTTGGGCTATGGAGCTCTATGAGAAGGGAATAATCGACGAGAAAATGACTGGTGTAAAACTTGAGTGGGGGAACGCCGAGGCTATGTATGAGATGATCGAAAAGATCGCGAAGCGAGAGGGATTTGGAGACGTGCTGGCTGACGGCCTAAAGCCTGCAATCGAAAAGATAGGGAAGGAATCTGAGTACTACGGCCTTCATGTTAAAGGAATGGGCAACCTCCACTCGGACGAGAGGCCCACTCCAGCCTTAGCGCTCAATATTGCAACCTCATCGCGGGGCGCAGATCACCTTAGAAGCCGTCCAGCGATTGATCTATATGGTCTTCCAGAGAAGGTTCTTGAGGAAATATATGGTGGAGGACCAATCTCATCCCTTTACACGTCTTACGTGGGAAAGAGCAGGGAGGTCGTCTGGCAGGAGCAGCTCTACTCGGTCGTCGATTCTCTGGGTCTCTGCAAGTACCAAACGGTGTTCATTTCTGTTAACTCGCCGAAGTACGAGGAGTGGGTAAATCTTCTTCACTACGCGACGGGCATGGAGTTCACAAAAGAGGAACTAATGACAATAGGCGAGAGGATTTATACTCTTGAAAGGATGTTCAACGTCAGAGAGGGCTTTTCAAGGAAGGACGATACTTTGCCTGAGCGCTTCTTCAAGGAGCCTACTAACCGCGGACTCCCCATCGTAAAGGGTAAGAAGATTGACAGGAAGAAGTTTAATCAGATGATAAAAGAGTACTATGAACTCCACGCTTGGAACGAGGAAGGTATACCTACAGAGGAGACGTTAAAGAAACTGGGATTAGACGAAGAAATTCCTGGTATATTATGACTGGGGGACTAAAAATGCAGATGACTTTAATGGTAGATCCTGAAAAATGTACCGGCTGCAGGCTCTGTGAACTAGCCTGCTCTATTAAACATGAAAAAGTGGCTAACCCGAACACTTCAAGAATCCACATTGTAAAGTGGATGATAGGTGGAATCTACATTCCCATGGTTTGCCAACAATGCGACTCACCCGTATGCGAGGCTGTGTGTCCCGTTAACGCCACCTATCGAGATCCCGAAACAGGAGCAATGCTGATTGATTATGACAAGTGTATCGGATGCAGAATGTGCGTGGTATATTGCCCGTTTGGAGGCGCTGGACTTGATGTTAAGAGAAGGAAAACGATTAAATGCGATTTGTGCGACGGCGACCCAATGTGCGTCAAGTTCTGCAGACCCGAAGCACTCCAGTACATCCCAGCAACCGCCACAACTTTAAGGAAAAAGCGCGCTGCCGCAGAAAAGTTCTCGGAACTAATGAGGAAACTATTGACACCTTAGACATTTTAAGATTCGGTCTCCTAAATTTAGGAGACCGAACATCAGGGCGCTAGCGTAATGAAATCAGTCCTTGTAATCGGCGGAGGAATTTCAGGGATACAGGCTGCCTTAGACCTTGCAGAGATGGGGGTAAAAGTCCATCTTGTTGAGGAGAGCCCAAGCATAGGAGGTCACATGGCACAGTTAGATAAGACTTTTCCAACGAACGATTGCGCAATGTGTATACTTGGGCCTAAGGTGGTTGAGGTTGCTCGGCACCCGAACATACAGATTCTGACTTACGCCGAAGTGGAAGAGGTTTCTAGTCATGCAGAAGTTTTTAAAGTTAAGGTGAAAAAGAAGGCGAGGTTTGTTGATTTAGAAAAGTGTACGGGTTGTGGAGACTGCACTAAGGAATGCCCAGTCGAAGTTAACAATGAATTCAATCTAGGGCTAGATCTGAGAAAAGCGATTTATCGACCATTTCCACAAGCCGTTCCTAACACTTTTGTAATTGATAAGATGGGAACCCCGCCCTGCCGGGATGCATGTCCTGCAGGTGTAAATGTTCAAGGCTACATCGCTCTCATCAGACAAGGCAAGTTCAGAGAGGCCTTGGAACTAGTTAGAAGGGATATTCCCTTTCCAGCAGTTTGTGGTAGAGTCTGTTTTAATCCCTGTGAAAATGAATGTGAACGCAGCAAGGTTGATGAGCCACTGAGTATTCGTAGTCTTAAGCGTTTCGTCGCCGATTATGAGCTTAATGGGAGGGAAGAAAGAGAAAAACCTGCACCTATCCAAAAAACGCATCGTGAAAAGGTAGCAATAATTGGTTCAGGTCCCGCCGGCCTAACAGCCGCCTATGACCTGGTGAAGATGGGTTATTCAGTCGTGGTCTTCGAATCGCTACCCGAGCCCGGTGGAATGTTAAGGTATGGCATTCCTGAATATCGGCTGCCAAAAGAGGCGCTTGACGCCGACATCAGGTACATGAAAGATTTAGGAGTGGACATTAAAACAAACACAAGGATTGGCAAAGATCTAACAGTCAACAAGCTTTCGCAAGAGTATAAAGCGGTATTTATCGCCGTCGGGGCTCAGATAAGCAGGAAACTTGGCATCAAAGGTGAAGAACTGAACGGCGTTGTACACGCCCTCGACTTCTTAAGGGACGTAAACTTGGGGAAGAAGGTGAAACCCGGAGATCGTATTGCAGTGATCGGCGGCGGCAACGTTGCCATCGACGCGGCCAGAACGGGTCTCCGACTTGGATCAGAAGAGGTCCATCTGTTATATAGAAGATCAAGAAAGGAGATGCCAGCACACCTTGGGGAGGTCGAGCAAGCGGAAAGGGAAGGCGTGATATTTCATTTTTTGGCATCACCGACGAGAATTATAGGTAAGGACGGAAAAGTAGTCGGGATTGAAAGCATCCAAATGAAACTGGGAACGCCCGATGAGAGTGGGAGAAGGAGACCTGTGCCAATTGAGGGCTCAGAGTTTATCATAGAATTGGATGCAATAATACCTGCCATCGGTCAATCATCAGACATCTCTCTTCTACCAAAAGAAATCGAGGTTACCAAGCAGAACATTATCGCGGCTGACCGGGTCACTATGGAGACAAGCTTGCCCGGCATATTTGCTGGTGGAGATGTGGTATCTGGGCCGGCGACCGTGATCGAAGCAATCGCTGCTGGAAAAAGGGTGGCCGTTTCTATCGACCGTTTCCTGAGGGGTGAAGACCTTATGGCAGGAAGAGAGGAAGAAGTTAAGGTGGTTGAAGAGGTATTAAAAGAGGGCATAGAGACAAAAGAGAGGCAAGTGATGCCTCTTCTTCCGCTTGACCAGAGAATAGGAAATTTCAAGGAGATTGAACTGGGATTCACAGAAGAAATGGCTGTAGAAGAGGCGGGGAGATGCCTTTCCTGCGGTGGATGCTCTGAATGCCTTGAGTGTGAAAAATTGTGCGAAGCCAAGGCGATAATCCATGATCAGAAGGATGAGCACATTGAACTTGATGTCGGTGCGATTATAGTTGCAATAGGATATGACCTATATGATCCTTCCCCATTGAAAGAGTATGGGTATGGAATCTACAAGGATGTGATCACAGGTCTGGAGCTTGAGAGATTAATAAGTGCGTCAGGTCCAACCGTGGGAAAACTGCTAAGGCCGTCCGACGGCAAGGAACCCCATACAATCGGTTTTATTCAATGCGTGGGATCTAGGGACGAAAAGGTTAATCCTTATTGCTGTAGCGTTTGCTGCATGTTTGCAACCAAGGAATCCATCCTCCTAAAGGAACACGATCCGAAAGCTGATGTTTACATATTCTACACAGATCTAAGGACTTCTGGGAAGGGCTCTCAAGAATATATAGACAGAGCAAAAGAGGAATACAAGGTAAATTACATTAGAAGTAGACCCGGAGAAATAATTAAGGACCCAGAAAACAATAATTTAAAGATTTTATATCATCTCGGAAGAGAGGTTAAGAGCAAGGAAGTTGATTTAGTCATATTAGCTACCACCCTAGTACCTAATAGGGGAGCAAAAAGGCTTTCAGATATTTTAGGGATCAATTTAGATGAACATGGTTTTTTCGAGGTTAAAGATCAACTGCGTTCCCCCGTGGATACAAATGTTCCAGGAATTTTTGTGTGTGGATTTTGTGAATGCCCCACAAATATTTCGGAATCGGTTCTTCAGGCTAGTGGTGCGGCTGAACGAGCCATGGAATGGGTTGAGGCGTCATAGATATGAGAATAGGGGTTTTCATTTGCCACTGCGGTTTGAACATAGCAGGTGTTATCGACATACCAAAGGTTATGAAATCTGTAAAAGACTTTGAAAACGTGGTGTATGTAGAAGATAACATCTATTCATGCTCCGCTAGTGGAACTGAACGTATTAGAGACTCTATAAGTGAACATGATCTGGATAGAGTCGTAGTGGCTGCCTGTACGCCTCGTACCCATGAATATTTATACAGATCCATATGTGCGGAGGCAGGGCTTAACCCCTACCTATTTCAATTCGTGAACATAAGGGAACAATGCTCGTGGGTTCACACAGGTGAGCCAGAAGATGCGACAAAAAAAGCGATAGAGCTCATAAGAATGGGAGTTGCAAAAGCCGCGCTCTTGGAACCTCTAGAAGAAAAGGAAGTTGAAGTAGAACCCTCTGCTATGGTAATAGGCGCTGGAGTAGCTGGCATGACAGCGGCTCTCAGCATTGCAAAGCATGGCTTCAGAGTTTACCTCATTGAAAAGAAACCGGAGGTTGGCGGTATGCTAGAGGACCACAACCTATTATTTCCCACAGATCAGGATGCCTCAGAACTTTTGGAACTATATAAAGATGAGATAAACAGAGAAGGAAAAATAAAATTGCTTACATCTACCACCTTAAAAAAAGTTGACGGTTTCATTGGAAATTTCAACGTAACCGTGGAAAGACAGGGGGAGGAAGTTAACTTTAGAGTAGGCGCAATAATAGTTGCCACGGGAGCCGTGGCGTTTGAGCCCAAGGGGTTGTATGGATATAGTGAGCACGAAAATGTTATGACCCAGTTTCAGTTCCAAAAAGCATTTAAGAATAAAAAAATTGGAAACCCAAACAATGTTGTAATGATTCAATGTGCAGGATCCAGAGGAGCACCTGGTGGAGTACCTTATTGTTCCAGAATTTGTTGCATGAGCGCTCTCAAAAACGCTGTTCACATAAAGGAAAGGAATACAAATGCAAAGGTCTACATTCTTTTTAGAGAGATGCAAACGCATGGGCCTCTATACGAAGACTATTACAAAAGAGCAAAGGAAAAAGGGGTAAGATTTGTAAGGTATGATCTCGAGAAACAACCAGAAGTTACGAAGAAGAACGGTGAGTTAAAGGTAAAGGTCTACAACAAGGTTCTTCAAGAAGAAATAGAAATCCCCTCTGACCTGGTAGTTTTATCTACTCCTCTCGTTCCGCCGCAAGACGCCAAAGACCTTTCCGAAATCCTGAGAGTCTCATTGGGCATGGATAATTTCTTCTTAGAAACCCATATAAAACTGAGGCCAGCAGAGTTTACAACAGATGGAATCTATCTCTGTGGAACAGCTCACGCGCCTAAAGATATACACGAAAGCGTCATAAACGCGTTGGGAGCCGCTGCAAAAGCTCTGATACCCCTAGAGAAAGGAAGAGTCAAAGCAGAGGCGATGACAGCTAGAATTAATGAGGATATCTGCATAGGATGCGGCAAATGTGTAAACGTTTGTCCCTACGAAGCAATTAGTCTTGACGAAATTGAGGGGGTAGCTAAAGTAGTTGAGGTAATGTGTAAAGGTTGCGGTTCCTGCTCTGTAAAATGCCCAGTTGGCGCAGTACAGATCAGCTTCTATAAAGACGAACAAATTTTGGCTATGATCGACAATTTGTTCGTGTCGTAGGGAGGTATCCTATCATGGCAGATTTCATACCAAAAATCTTAGCATTCTGCTGTAACTACTGCGCTTATGCCGCGGCCGA
>Ga0209636_10001100_pt1 | contig 27174 bp, 22 predicted proteins | sample DeeMarSWOR152_54_FD_187464 | JGI IMG/M metagenome (GOLD analysis project Ga0209636, IMG submission 187464) | Marine sediment microbial communities from White Oak River estuary, North Carolina - WOR-1-52-54 (SPAdes) (version 2) | ecosystem: Environmental > Aquatic > Marine > Intertidal zone >...
CGGGGTGCAGTGCGCCAAATATGTTGATTATGTCCTCAATACCCCTTATACCGCTGCTGATGACGTGGCTGCACTCATTGTTGAGGCACAACAAGGAGAAGGAGGGTATCTGGCTCCACCACTGGAATTCTTGACGATATTGAAAGAGGCATGTGAGAAACATGGGGCCTTGTTTATTGCCGATGAAGTTCAGGCTGGGACGGGGCGTACTGGAAAAATGTGGGCCATTGAGCATAGCGGTGTTGTGCCCGATATGCTAACGTGGGGTAAAGGCATGGGTGGTGATCTGCCAATGGCTGGCGTGACCTTTAGAGATGATTTAGCTGATAAAATTCCGGATAGTTCACAGCCCAATACCTTTGCCGGCAATGCCCTTTCCGCTGCAGTCTCCATGACCAATATTGATATCCTAACGGAGAACAACTCTGAATTAATACAAAGAGTTGCCCGCGTGGGTGAAGAGACAAAGGATAAAATTCTGGAAGGCGCCAAAGAATCTCGACATATTGGGGAAGTCCGTGGCAGAGGCCTGATGATCGGCATTGAACTGGTTAAAGACAAAGAGACTAGAAAACCGCTTGATGGTGATTCAATGGGGAAGGTGATATTCGGAATGCTCAATCGGGGCGTAATAATGGTCCCTTGTGGCCGCTACGGAAATGTCTTGCGTTTTATGCCGCCCTTGACCATCACGAAAGAATATATTGAAAAGGCAACAGAAATCCTGCTGGATGTCATAAAGGATATCTAACCTCGTGCCGCCAAATTATTGAATCGTTTCCAAAGAGAATGTAAAAGGGGTAAGCGAAGATCCTTGGACAAGGGTCTTCATTCGAGTTAGCTGAAAAAGAAGGTGGCCATGAACTGTGAAAGCACCTATAAGATTATCGAGCTTGTCGGAACCACCCCGACTTCATGGGAAGATGCTGTAAAAAAGCCCTTGAAACAGCTTCAAGAGGTCTCAGGGGTTTAAGAATTGCAGAGATTACTTCGTGTGTAATAGTTGGTCTACACAATTCTTCACACAATCATTTCAACCAAAATTCCACTGCCACAGTATTAGGCAGGCATTTTCGCTTGACATCCAATTGTAGGCTTCCTATAGTCCCCCCTGAAAAAGCGAGCCCTTACTACGTTTATGGAGGTCTTAGATAGTGCCTGCATAAGGCTGCAAAAGCGGGAAAGAAATGAAGTGATAAAAAATGAGTTATATTTCAGGATTTAGCTAGATGGAATTACCCTTAATCATAAACCTTAACAAAAGGAGGGGGAGGAATGAAAAGGAAAGTATTGTATAGTTTGCTGGTAATATTTTGGATTGTTCTATTAACGGTCCCAAATACTGTATTCGCTGCAAGAAGCCAACAAGAGCTCTTGAAAGGCTCCCATCGCGCTGAAAAGGAGGGCTGGATTTTTATCCATATTGAAGGAGATCCTTACAAGCTAGGTTATCAGAACGGATACCTTGTAGCCAATGAGACCAAGATGGCCCTGACAGTGATGAAGTTCTATGTTAAACATGCTACTGGCAAGGATTGGGATTGGTTCCGGAATGCTGCCAAAGAGCAGTGGGATAAAATAATGCCCCAAGAATACAAGACAGAATTTGAGGGGATAGCTGATGGGATCAAAGCCGCTGGGGTTACGGGAATCGACTATCTCGACCTTTGGGCTTGGAATGGCTGGATTGATCTTGCCTGGTATTACATGCCCACAGTGGAAGCAGCTCAGACAGAAGATGAAAAAAGATTAGCTAAGTTTCCAGTTAAGCATCCACCAGGACCGGGCTGCAGTGCCTTCATTGCTACTGGAGATGCCACCCGCGACGGTAGAATTGTCATGTGCCATAGCCTTTGGTATGATTATTTGTTCTGTGTTTACTGGAATGTATGGATGGACATCAATCCAGAAAAGGGTCATAGGATAATAACACAGGGTTTCCCAGGTTGGATATATGGTGGTACCGATTTCTGGATCAATGGCGGCGGCCTGATGGTGACCGAGACAACGATTTCCGAATTTTCAGGTTACGATCCCAAGGCCCTTCCAAATTTTGTGAGAATCAGGAAAGCGGTGCAGTATGCAGATAACATTGACGATTTTATCGAGGTTATGACCACGAGTGTCAATGGTGCGTATGCCAATGATTGGCTGATCGGTGACTTAAAGACTGGAGAGATTGCTCGTCTTGAACTAGGTTTGAAGAACTATCATGTCTGGCGCACATTTAACGGCTACTATGTGGGGAGCAATATGGCGCTGAGTCCTGAAGTTCGTAAAGAGACAACGTTCGATTACAACAATTTTAATAGCACGGCTATTTCGCGGCGCACTAGAGCGCTCGAATTCATGAATCAGTATTACGGAGAGATAGATATCGATCTTGCAAAGAAATTCCAGGCCGACCACTACGATCCTTCCCACGAGAAATATCAGCGGTCCGCCAATACATTGTGTGGCCATGTAGAGCTTGATCCACGCGGCCTTCCTGAGTGGGGTTATGATCCTTATTATCCAGGCGGCTCCATATGCGCTGAGGCCACTGATAGTGAGCTGGCCGATAAGATGAAGCTCTGGGCAAAATGGGGTCATGGCTGTGATTATGATTTTATTGCTGAGGACTTCCTTAAGGAGCATCCAGAGTACGAATGGCAGAAGCCGTATCTGAAGGATCTTATTTCACACCCATGGATTACCGTAGAGGTTACGAAATAAGGAATGAAGACGTGAACTGTATTCGAATCCAATTTAAATAGGAAAGGAGTTTAGACCTAAACAAACCGGATAAAGGGGGGCATTACCCGCCCCCCTTTTTTTATTTTTCATAATCAAAGCTAGATTTTAGCCAGCTCCATATTCGGAACAATCTCCTTGGCCACAAGAACCCAATTTGCTTTAACTGTTTCACCGTTTGAGACAAAGAGCCAAATCTCATCTTTCTAGAACCCTGCCCTGATAAATGTATCCCTTAGAACAAAGGGCTGTGTTTCCTATACCCGACTACGTCCTCGAGGCCTCATAGAGCTCCTCTGCCTGATAGGAGCTCCGAACAAATGGGCCGGCAGCCACTGCACGAAACCCTAGCTCTAGGGCAATCTCGCGCCACTGCCTAAACTCCTCCTGGGCTACAAACCGCTCCACGGGGAGGTGATCCCTTGAAGGCTGGAGGTACTGCCCCAGTGTTAGTATTCGGCAGTCCACCTCCAGGAGGTCAATTAGAACCTGCCTGACTTCTTCTGGAGACTCCCCCAGCCCCAGCATGAGGCCTGACTTGGTAGGGATATTCCGGGACGACTCCCTACCCCGCTTGAGTAAATGCAAGGATCTACCGTAATCGGCCCCTGGCCGGACTTTTGGATAGAGACGGGGTACGGTCTCAAGGTTATGGTTGAGCACATCTGGCCTGGCCTGTACTATAGTTGTAAGTGCCCTATTGGACCCCTGGAAATCAGGCACCAGGACCTCAATCCGAGCTTTAGGAGCCCGGCAGCGTATCTCCCTAATCGTCTCCGCAAAGTGCCCTGCCCCGCCGTCAAAAAGGTCGTCGCGAGTGACGGATGTAACCACTACATGTCCAAGTCCCATGCACTTGACAGCTTCAGCAACCCTCCAGGGTTCCTCGGGGTCCGGTGGCCCTATAGGACCATGGGCTACAGCGCAGAAACGGCAGTTGCGGGTGCAACGATCTCCCAAGATCAGGAAGGTAGCGGTCCCGCGAGAAAAACACTCCCCCAGATTAGGGCAGCGGGCTTCTTGACAGATGGTATAAACCTTGTTCCTCTGGAGGATCCCATGGACGTCTTGGTAGGTGGCTCCAGCCGGGATCCTCCGCTTCAGCCAGGCGGGTTTGATCACATGCGGCCTTCCTTCATGACCCGAGCTCAAATCGCCTCCCCGCCCAATGCATGGTCTCTCGTGGGCAGCAGGCGATAGATATCCATCAGGCTCACCCGCTCCAATTCCACATCGAAGATCTCCTGGATATGCAAACCCACGGCACGCCGAACATCCTCCATAGGGACTTCCCTGCCGAGTAGGCCCTTCATGGAGGTCAGTTCGACTCCCTCCAGGCCGCATGGATGGATCCAGCTGAAAGGCTCCAACCATGTGTTCACGTTAAGGGCAAATCCATGGGAGCTCACCGCCCGGCGCACGGCAATTCCCAGGCTGCCGACCTTAGACATACCCACCCAGACACCTCGGTTCATGGGATTTCGCGCTGCCTTTATTCCCCATTCCGCCAACGTGTAAATCATGACCTGCTCCAGGGCTGCTACGAAATCGATAATCTTCCAGCGACCCCCCCTCAGATCTACGATGGGGTACCCAACGAGCTGCCCTGGTCCGTGATATGTGATATCTCCTCCCCGCTCTACATGGATGACTTGAACCCCTCGTGATTCAAGAAAGGTCTCGGCTACCAGCAGGTGTTCACGGCTACCCCTGCGCCCTAAAGTGAAAACCGGTGGGTGCTCAAGCAACAGGAGTACATCTGGACCCAACGCACCAGCAATCTTCGCATCCACCACTGTATGCTGCAGTTCTAAGGCCTCGTGGTAATCCATCGAGAGCAATTCTACGCAGAGCCATCGTCTCATACTTGCCCCCATCTCTCGTTCTTGCTCAATCCTCCTTGAGGTAGTGCAGACCAGCATCCAGTGCCTTGTGTGAAGCCTCCATAAGGGCCTCAGAGAAGGTAGGGTGGGCGTGGATTGTTTCGGCCAGATCACTGGCCGTCGCGCCCATTTTGATGGCCACCGTCCCCTCAGAAATGAGGTCCGCCGCGTGCGGCCCCACGATGTGAACGCCTAGTATTCTCTTGGTCTGTGCATCTGAGATAATCTTCACCTGTCCCGCGATTTCCCCCGTGGCCTGTGCCCTGCCCAGGGCCCGAAAAAGGAAGGTGTCAGCCCGTACATCAAACCCGCATTCCCGGGCCTGGTCCTCCGTCTTACCAACACTGGCTACCTCCGGGAAGGTGAAGACCGCTGTAGGCACTAGGTCGTAGTTCATCCTTCCATTTCCTCCCAGGGCGTTCTCCGCGGCAACCATCCCCTCGGCAAAAGCAACGTGGGCGAGCATGATTTTGGAGGGTCCCAGTACATCTCCAACGGCATAAACGTTGGGCACATTGGTCTCCATTCGCTCGTTGGCCACAATCCATCCACCAGTGTCCATCTCCAGACCCAATTGATCAAGCCCGATCCCTTCGGTGTTGGGCTGCCGCCCAATGCATACGAGGATCTTCTCCACCTCAAGAGCCAGAGGCCTCTTTTCACTCTCTTTCAGCCCCTGGGCGAAGGGGGAGGGTTCTGTAGTGGCCTGAACCCTCCCCTTGGTAAGCTCTACCTTCTGTATAGTCCGATTAAGCAATACTTGGATTTTACGCTTCCTCATTTCCCGCTGGATGACCGCAGAGCAGTCTTTGTCTATGGACGGCATCGGCATCAGGCGAGGCATCGCCTCCACCAGAGTCACCCTGGAGCCCAGCCTGTTCAGGATAAAGGCAAACTCACATCCTATGATTCCACCCCCAAGGATCAAAATGGATTCCGGGACCTCCCGGAGGTTGATGGCATCGTCGCTTGAGAGGATCCTCTCTCCATCGAAAGGGAAGGCAGGGATGCTCAAGGGACGGGAACCCATGGCCAAGATCAGCTTATCAGAAATCACATCCACTGTGCCGTTGTCCATCCCCTTTACTCTCACCTTGGTCGGCTCAAGCACGTAGCCTTCCCCTTTCATGTATTGGATCTTATAGCTGTTGAGGATCCTCAGGATAGCCGTTGCAAGGTTATCGATCACTTCCTGCTTGCGGGCCATGAGCCGCGCCATGTTGGGCCGGATCTCTCCATCCACCTCCACTCCCAGTTCGCGGGCCCTGCTAAGCTTCTCCATGAGTTCAGCTGTAGTTTTCAATGTCTTGGTCGGGATACATCCCCAGTTGAGGCATGTCCCACCAATGGCGTCCCGCTCGATGAGGGTTAGCTGCGCCCCTAACTGGGCGGCCCTGATGGCGGCAATGTAGCCTCCCGATCCCGCCCCCAGGATCGTTATTCGCGTGCTCATCCTTTCCAGTCCTCTCTATGAACCCCCCTCATCCCGAGTTGATCCCATGAGAACAGTTTTCACCTCCAAGTTTGTTGCTAAGGGAGCATTACCGGTTTTTTAAAGAAAAAAGTAACGGCGATTTATCGAATCTAAAACCAGCGATTTAGGAGAGGGTATGGGTGTCTTTTTTTTGATTATGCCCTATAACATGGACCCTTACTGGGTCGTTTCAAAATGGTTTATTTCCCCTTAAACCTTAGAATCATAAGCTCCGTCTATATAAACCATTTTGAAACGCCCATTAATCTAGGCTATATGAGGGCATAATCAAAAAAAAGACACCCATACCCTTAGACTATTGGCTACTGTGTTAACAAACCGATAATGCTCCCGTTGCTAAACGCTTACTGGAATGAGGAACAGCCTTTTTCAATCGGAAAGACACGGCTTCCGAGCGGCCATCACCTCATCGAGCCGCCTTAGCTTACTTCGGGTCGGAGACTCGAGAACCAGGCCCGGGTTCTCTTCTGCCTCTTTGGCTATGGACTTGCAGGCCTCTATGAACTCATCTAAAGTTTCCTTTGATTCCGTCTCAGTGGGCTCGATCATAATCGCACCCTGAACAACCAGGGGAAAATAAATCGTCGGGGGATGGAAGCCATAATCTATGAGGCGCTTGGCAATATCTAAGGTGGAGATCTTGTAGCTCCTTTGTTTCTTATCGCCAAACACACATTCGTGCATGCAAGGTCTATCGTAAGGAAGCTCAAACACACCCCTGAGGCTCTCTTTTATATAATTCGCATTCAGCACCGCGAGCTCACTGGCCTTCTTGAGGTTCTCCGGACCCATGCTCAGGATATAGCTGTAAGCCTTGATCATAACCCCAAAGTTTCCGTAGAAGCTGTGAACTCTTCCAATTGACTGTGGGTAATTGTATGAAAGGGTATAGCTCCCGTCTTTCTCGATTACCCGAGGAACAGGCAGAAAGGGCTCAAGGTGCTTCCTGACGCATACCGGACCAGAGCCTGGACCTCCGCCCCCATGAGGAGCCGAGAATGTCTTGTGGAGATTCAAGTGCATCACATCAACCCCAATCTTGCCCATCTGCACAATGCCCATGACCGCATTCATGTTCGCACCGTCGCAATAGACCTGACCCCCTTTTGCGTGGACGATTTCGCTGATCTTCTCTATATCTTCCTCGAAAAGGCCCAGGGTATTCGGATTGGTAACCATGATCCCGGCTACGTCCTCGTCCATGAGACCTGCCACAGCCTCCGGAGAAAGGATGCCGTCCTCATTGGATTTCACCAGAATCGGACGGTAGCCACACAGGGCAGTGCTTGCGGGATTGGTACCATGGGCCGTATCAGGAACAATAATCTTTGAGCGCTGAATTCCCTTCCCCTCAAGGTAGGCATGGATCAGCATAATGCCCGTTAGCTCCCCCTGGGCACCAGCTGCCGGTTGGAGAGAGGTTGCATCCATGCCGGTGATTTCCGCAAGAAAGCGCTCCAGATCATACATGAGCTTGAGTGCCCCGTAGGCCAATCTCGGATCAATAAGGGGATGAGCCCCAGCAAATCCAGCTAGATTTGCATATTTTTCGCCTATCTTGGGATTGTATTTCATTGTGCACGAGCCCAAGGGGTACATACCACTGTCCACTCCGTAGTTCCACTGGGAAAGCCGGGTATAGTGTCTGACAACATCCACCTCGCTCAGCTCGGGAAAATCTGGAACAGCGCCAACAAGGCCTTCCTCAATCGGAAAAAGATCAACATCCCGTCTTGGTATGGAAAATCCACACCTCCCCTTCCCGCCTTTTTCCCAAAGAAGCGGTTCATTCAATTGCAGCCCGGTAGTCCCTAATGTCCCGCTCATGATGTGATCCTTCCAACCAGGGTATCTATATCTTCTTTTGTCTTTGTTTCCGTCACGCACATGAGATAATGATTGGTCAGTTCGGGAAAGTATGGGGCAAGCGGCAAGCCCGCCACAATCTTTTCCTCCAGCAACTTGTTGTAAGCAGGTTCAAAGCTGCCTGGGGGCTCAACCGCGAATTCATTGAATGTGGGGCTGTCAAACCTGATTCTGAAACCGGCCTTCCTCAACTGGCCCTTGAGGTATTCGGCCTTGTCATAGTTCAGCCTCGCCAGTTCCCGGATGCCGTTTTTGCCGAGTGAGGCCATGTACATGGCCGCCCCCAGGGCGCAGAGGCCCTGGTTGGTGCATATGTTTGATGTGGCCTTTTCCCTGCGGATGTGCTGCTCCCTGGTCCCCAGGGTGAGGACGAATCCCCTCTCGCCAGTCTTGTCAACCGTCTTACCCACCAGCCGGCCAGGCATGCTGCGTACCTGCTCCATCTTGGTTGCAAAGATACCGAGGGATGGCCCACCCAATGACTGGGGGATACCTAAGCTCTGTCCCTCGCCGCACACAATATCAGCCCCGCAACTCCCCGGGCTTTTCACCAGCCCGTAGGCAATGGCCTCTGTAAAAGAGGTGACAAACATGGCCTTGTGGTCCAAGGCCCTTTCATGAACCGTGGCCAGATCCTCAATACACCCGAAGAAGTTAGGCGACTGGACCGCGATAGCTGCAAGCTCAGACATTCCATCCAGCGCCGAAAAATCGGTCTTCCCATTTTCTAAATACCCAAGCTCCACAACACCACAACCCGTGGGCTTAAGATAGGTCTTGACGACTTCCCTATAGTGAGGATGAATGAGGACAGATAGAGCGACTTTCCTCTTTTTGGTAATACGAACCGCCATGAGGAGCGCTTCGGCTAAAGCAGATGCGCCGTCATACATGGAGGCGTTGGCTACCTCCATTCCAAGCAAACGACATATCAGGGTCTGAAACTCAAAGATTCCTTGAAGAGTACCCTGGCTTATCTCCGGTTGGTACGGGGTGTAGGAGGTGACAAACTCCGAGCGGCCAAGCAAGCTCGAAACCGACGAAGGAATGAAATGCTCGTAGCTGCCAGCCCCCACGAAAACCCTGTACTCCGGCATCGCAGCCATACTGTCAGCAAGTGATGCCATGTGCAAATCCAATTCCCATTCAGTCAATGGGTCAGGTAAGTTAAGGGGTCCCCTCTTTCGATAATCTTCAGGGATAGTAGAAAACAGCTCCTCGAGGCTATCTACCCCTACCACCTTCAACATGGTGGAAATATCCTCCTCGGTATGAGGTAAGTACCGCATTCACTCAGCTCCTTTCCTCAATATCTCCAGGTAGCCCTGCCTGGTGAGGAGGGCATTCATTTCAGTGGAATCGGTGGGTTTGATATCTATCATCCAACCCTCCTCGTAAGGACGCTCGTTCACAAGTTGTGGCGAATCTTCCAAAGTGGAGTTTACCGCAATGATCTCTCCACCAATGGGCATATAAAGTTCGGAAACGGCCTTGACTGATTCCACTGTCCCAAACACGTCGCTCTTTTTGAAGACATCACCCACTTTTGGCAGCTCTAAGAATACAATGTCACCGAGCTGATCCTGTGCATAGTCAGTAATTCCAACCCTCACCTTGTCTCCATCAAGCCTGGCCCACTCATGATCCTGGGTATAGCGACAATCCTGAGGCAGGTCCAATTCATCGATCAATTTCATACCCAATCCTCCCTAAAAGGCGCACGCTCACTGCGAGGACCCCTGATTAATGACACTTCACAAGGCATAAGGAACCTTCCAGTTGTAGCTCTTATACACGACAAATGTCTCTGTGGACAGAACATCTTCTATTTTCGATACTTCCTGAGTGTAGAATTCATTCAGGCCGAACTCGTTATTCAACAGGACAGTCAGCATGAGGTCAAAACGGCCTGTCACCACCGCTACTGAAATCACTCCCTTCAATTTGCTAAACTCCTCACCTTTCTGCACCAGCCTCATGGTCTTCAACTTCACACCGACAATTACTAGAAAGTGATTGTCGATTCCCTCAGGGTCTATTGAACCGATTATTTCTAAGGTGCCCTTTTTCATAAGCTTTCTGACCCGTGCCCTCACCGTGTTTGTGGTAACGGACAGATCTTTTCCGATCTCACCGAATGATTTACGGCCATTGCGCAGCTGTTTAATGATCTGGAGGCTCATTTGGTCCATCTTCATAGGAAGTTCTCCCTCCTCCGAATCGATAGTTGAATATCTTATGTCTATATGTCTATTAGTAGATCTTTCTAGCTAATCTTCACTTTTTTGTCAATATTTTAGTAGCTTTTTAACAAAATCAGTTTCATTTTTTTACTTTTTTGTCAATTTTTTTATGTTTTTATGATCGGGAAAATGAATAGTTTTCGAAGCTTTTTCTTGACAGGAAAAATCCTATCTGATAGTAAGCTATGCGGGCAGGTAGGTACAGGAAGAGGAAATCTTAATCTGGATGTTCTTCGGCATACTTCACCACCTTATTCTATTAGTAATGTCTTTTGAGCCCTCTGAGTTAGAAAGGATTCCCAGAGGTTGTTGTCCTTGGATGCACAGACGTGTCCTCTCTAACCCAAAGGCTACAATGAAGTTTAGGAGCACCTGTAATTGATCCGGCGGTGCCATCCATCATTAAACCTACCATAGATGTATGTCAATATGGGGCTTACAACAGGCAAAATAGCATGTGAGCCTCCGTCTGAGAAAAAATACTTTAAAAAGAGGAGGAAAGAAAGATGCCAGAGAGGTTTGAATTAGAATTAGGTAAAGCAGGATATATCATAGCTCACGAAATGTGTCGGATCAGGAAGGGAGAATCGGTAATAATAACAGTCGATTCTGTAATGGATTTTAAGCCGGTAGCAGAAGTTGCCAAGGCAGCTGAAGCTGCTGGAGGTAAGGTAATGGTAGCTTGGCATTCAACCCCAAGCGGTTATGGTAAGGTAGCCGATCCACAATTACCTGAATCCCTTAAAACGGGGATACCTGCAGCAGATGTATGGATAGAATTCAATAATCAGTGGCTTTTATATTCTACACCATGGATAGAAGCAATGGCTAATGGCAGGACACGATATCTTTTTCTGGGAGGATTAGATCCAGAGCGCATTACAAGATGTATTGCGAGACTTGATATGGATTTGCAGGCAAAGTTCCAGAATAAGGTAGTTGAGCTCACAAAAAAGGCCTCTAAGATGCGTATCACGACAGCGGCAGGGACAGATATTTCCTTTGAGAATGTACGAGAGCGTCCCATAACCAATGAACTTCGTGCAGACGTACCGGGCCCACACTTTCTGGTAGGACAGATAGGATGGGCACCTCGGGAAGAAAGTATTAATGGAACCATAGTGTTCGATGGATCTTTTTCTGGTGGTGGTGAAGCTGATCTTGGTATTCTTAGCCATCCCATTGAGTTGGCTATCAAAGACGGGAGGATTGTCGACATCAAAGGTGAAGAGGAAGCGAAGAAGATGAGTAACTGGCTTAGGAAACTCGGCGATCCAAATATGTACAATCTGGCACATGTGTGCTATGGATTCAATCCAGGGGCAATACTTACGGGATTATGCACAGAAGATGAACGCGTATGGGGGTCTACTGAATGGGGAAATGGTTACCAGGGCCCCATGTTTGAGGGTAACCTACCGGAGGCTGTGTCCCATGCCGACGGGATATGTTTGAATTCGACAGTATGGGTGGATAAAGAATTGTTGCTTGAAGAAGGGAAGGTAGTCCATCCAGAACTTGCTGAGATAGCGAAGGCAATGGGAAAGGCCTAAAAGATGAAAGGAGGTGACGATAGAGACAAGTATTGGATTGTATTAAGAGGTCTTTAGAAAAAGTGTCTAAGGGAGCATGAAAGGAGGGGAAAGCTATGTCAAGGAAATTAATGATGATAATAGTAGTAGGTGTACTATTGTCCGGTGGGCTCACTTCCGGTGTTTTGGCAGCGGAGCCTATACGAATCTTAGGTACTGTTGCCTTTTCAGGGGCAGCAGGTAATATAGGGCCGGCCTATGATAGGGCAATGAAATTAGCTGTTGAAGAGATTAATAAAGCGGGCATCAAGGGCTTTTCACGCATAGAATATAAGGTCATAGACACAGAGACAAAGCCCTCTGTCTTGGCGCGGAAGATTAGAAGAGAAGTGGGTACCTGGAAACCTGATGTAATGGGAGGAGCAGCCCTCGAGACAACCATTAGCCCAATATGTGTGCTTGCACCAAAGTATAAGATTCCCGCCTTTGTTGGAGGGCACCTCAGCATGAGCAAGTATCTTCCTCCAGGGGAGGTCCCCGTGACCAAATGGGTAGTTTACTACGGCTATGCTGATTATTGGGCCGGTCAGCTTGCTGGCAGATTCTTTGAAGAAATGGGGGCCAAAAAGGTGTGCCTTATTGGAGGGGACTATGACTGGGGATACAGTAATGGGATGGGTTTAAAAGCCTACTGGGAAAAGAATGGTAAACCCTTTGAAATAAGTCCGGTAATCTATACCCCACTCGACAAAACCGATTATACCACGGAAGTGTTAATTGTTAAGGAAGAGAAACCGGATGCGATTTTCTGTCCATACACTGGAGCTGGCTGGTTTAGCGTGGCAAAACAGTTGCGTGATGCTGGTGCCATGCCACGGATAATGCTCTATGGCACCACCTATTCAAACATGGGAGGCGCAAAGATAACCGGAGCTTATGGGGCAGAAAATATATATACCCTTGCAGATCACGATCCAACGAGTAAGGCCTGGAAAGAGTTTGTAAAGAGATGGAAGGCCAAATACGGTGAAAAGGCCTACCCTGAGGCATACACAAATAATTACTATCAGGTGATTTACTGGATCAAAGAGGTATATGAAAAGGCGCAGACCAAGGATCCTGATGTGATTATTGATTTGATGCAGAAAACATCGTTTCAGAATGTGTGTATTAGCTCAATGGGGCCTTTGGATGGATATGGAAATAATAAAGGCGCGAAAGGTGCAATTGTTAAGTTCCTACCGGGTGCTTCTGATCTGGATCCAAGCTTCCCTCTCCACGAAGAATTAGTGAGGGTATACAAAACACCCGAAACTCCCATGCCCGAAATAGTCAACGAATTGAAAGGATATAAGAAACTTGAGTCAAGGGAAAAATATGAAAGGGCGCGGTAAAAGGCATACATAGAAGACGGTGAGCCGGAAAGAACCTTTACCCCGCTTTTTGACAGCTTGGTCAAATTGGTATCCAGGAATAGACTTGATCATGTGATGGAAAACTGTGAATCAGCCATGGCTTGAACCTCTGTGTGTGGCGTTTCGGGCTCAGAGGGCACTGCCAACACATCTAGAGGTTCAAGCCATTCTTTTCTGACCTTAACTGCCCCCTTTTGTCATTTAACTGGATACTGCTGTCCAGAGGCTTATTGTCGGGAAATACAAATATCCAACTAAAAAAGGTGGCTCAGAAATCGACTATGTTGAAGATAAAAAATCTACACAAAAGCTTTGGTGGACTTCATGCCCTTGAAGACGTCAGCCTTGCCTTGGAAAGCGGGAAAATCTGGAGCATGATTGGGCCGAATGGTGCTGGAAAAACCACTCTCTTTAACGTAATAACAGGAACCCTTCCTGCCGACTCAGGGAAGATCGAATTTATGAGTGAGGATATAACGAATATGAAAGCCTATGAAATATGCAGGAAGGGAATTGCAAGGACCTATCAACAGAGGAATCTTTTTCCAAACTTGAGTGTTTTTGACAATGTGATTGCAGGGATTTTAAAGGATAGGGAAGAAGAGCAGAGGAGAAAGGAAAGAGTTTATGAGATCCTGGATTTTCTAGGGTTGGAAGAAAAAGAAAGAGCCAGCGTTTCAGGCCTTCGACCCCTCGATTGCAAGCTGGTCGAATTGGGAAGAGCATTAGCCACAAGCCCCAAATTAATTTTACTGGATGAGCTCATAGCGGGCCTGCTTCCTTCAGAGACAGAAAAAATCTGTGAAATTATTGAAACCCTTAGGGATAGGGGATATACCATATTCCAAGTCGGACATGAGATAAGGCCTATTATGAGAACCTCTGACTGGATTTTCGTCCTAGATGAAGGATGCACGATAGCTGAAGGGCTGCCTGAGGAAATAAGAAATAACAAAGACGTCCAGAGCGTGTATCTGGAATAAGAACGGGGGAAGATAATTGGGTGGGCCTATTCTGGAAGTATCTGGTTTAACTGCTTGCTATGGCTCTATGAGCGCTTTAAAGGGTATAGATTTCTATGCATATGATAACGAAATTGTAGGTATAGTTGGGCCAAATGGAGCTGGCAAAACCACTCTGCTTGAGTCTATAGCAGGATCCATGCATATAAGGGAAGGGCAGATCAATTTCTTAGGTCATCAAATCGAGAGATGGTCGGTGCTTAAACGCCGTCAGCTTGGATTAATGCTTGTACCTCAGGACGGAAATGTTTTTCCCATGATGTCTGTGAAAAAGAACCTTGAGGTGAGTGTAGTTCTAAGCAGCCATTCTGAAAAAGCGAGTCTCATAAACTATGTATATGAGCTGTTTCCGGTATTGAGGGAGAGGAGAAAGCAAACAGTCAATACTCTAAGTGGCGGGCAGCAGAAGATGCTTGCTGTGGGCATAGGTATAGCTTCAAATGCAAGCGTTATGCTTATTGATGAACCTTCAATAGGCCTGGCCCCTAAACTGGTGACCAAATTGTTTGAAACCCTCAGAAAGATAAAGGAAGATACACAAAAGACAATTGTACTCTCAGAACAAAACATAAAAGTCCTCGACATTGCGGATAGGCTTTTTGGATTGGAGGCTGGTGAAATCAGATTTGACGAAAAAAAGGAAAACCTCGGTAGAGACGTTGTAAGAGATCTCTATTTGGGAAGCGGCAGCTAATATCTGACTAAAGGCGAGTTTGAAAAGGTAGATTAGAATCTAAAACCGCATGTTCGGTCTATTTACAGGGAAGTGATATGATTCTGAATGGCATTATTACTGGTTTAATTATAGGGGGAATCTTGTCTCTTCCCGTATTAGGTGTGGCAGTTATCTATGGTATTACCGGCATTCCTAATTTTGCGATAGGGGTCATTGGGGTTTTTGGTGGGTTTCTAACGTGGTATTTTTTGTCCTTTAATATGGGAATAGCTGTCTTAGTCGGAGTGGCAGTTTGTTTTGTTGTGGGATATGTTTTGCAACGGATATTGCTTACACCCATTAGCGAAAGGGGAGGAGACTCAACCCTTTTTTTTATAATAACAATTTCTGTAGGTTTTGTTTTTGAGGGTTTAATCCGGGCTATCTTCCCTCGACCTAATATCTCTCTTGCACTTCCCCGTATAGGCACAATAGACATCGCAGGGGTTACCGTGGAGGGCTTCAAAATCATTGCCCTTATTTTTGCAATCGGGACTCTGATCGTCATAAGATTGGCAGAAGAACATACAGAGGTTGGGAAGTCCTGGCAGGCTACATCTCAAAATCTAAAATTAGCAAAATTCCTTGGAATCAATACGAATCAGGTCTTCAGTATTGCATCTGGGATCGGTTGTGCTCTGGCGTGTATAGGGGCTATTTTTTGGGGAGCGCTCTATAACCTACAGTTGTCGAGCGGTTGGGAGTTAGGTTTTCTTGGGTTTATTATTGCTGTGGTAGGAGGGATCGGAAATATATGGGGTGGAATCATCAGTGCATTGATTATAGGTATGGTCATGAGTTTTAGTGGATACCTGCTCGGAGGTATGTGGCAAAGCGTTATCTTGTATTTTATTGTTATTCTCGTTTTAATAATCTCTCCAAAGGGCATCTTAGGCAGTGAAAGATCGTTATGAAAAAATCGGAACAACCGCAGTACTTTTGATACCTCTCCTATTCGTTTTCAGAGGAGGTTATCTGCAAGAGGTAACGGGATATGTGTATCTATTCTTGATACAGGGTTATGCGGCATGGTTTCTGTTTTTTAGGAGTGGTCAGCCCTTTTTTGGTTATTCTGTCACCATGGCACTAGGTGCTTATGGGACCATCGTTTTAACCGAAATATGCAAATGGCCACTATTTGCATCCATGTTCATAAGTTCCGTGGCAGCAGCGGTGGTAGCCCTTATTATGTTCCTCTCTACAAGCAGGGCCAAGGGCTTCTATGTGAGCATGGCCTCCTTCTTACTCGCGATTCTCTTTCCCAATCTGATTGATGCATTGCAGGACATTACCGGAGGGAGAAGTGGCCTCTATTTCAGTGGAATCTCTGATATCATTGGATATAAGACCTTATACATTGCCATCATATCTCTAACAGCAGTCGCAACAGGGTTCTTTTTTTGGATAATGGGGACAAAAACGGGGAAGATTTTGACGCTGATTTCCGAAAATGATCAACTCACACAGGCGGTTGGAATCAATACGTATAAATATAAGGTACTCGCCTACATCATCACTGGATTTATTTCCGGATTCGGCGGAACTCTATATGTTAATTATACTGGGTTTATTTCATCAGTAGATATAGAAGTCTTTACCACATTATACATATTCTTTATACCTCTCATCGGTGGGAGTAGGGTCTTTTACGGCCCAATTCTTGGGGCTCTATTTGTAATACTTGTACCAGAGCTTCTGGTACCAGTTGAGAGATACTTTCGTATATTCTTTGGGTTGATATTCTTATTGGTGATCGTACTTCTTCCAGAGGGATTGGCCCCGAATATACAGAAACTGTTAGGAAAAATAAATTTGAAACATGCTTGAATGATCTTTGAGGATGATGACTTAGACTATTTGATAATGAGTTAAATCTTTTTTAGAATTCTTCGTAGTAAACTCTGTTAAATAATTTTGATTAATAGGTGAAACTCAAAAGATATTAGGGGGTAATATGCCGACAACAAGTGACCTGGAACTATTCAAGGCTGCCTATAAGACAGTTAAGGAGATTTTGAGAGTAAGGAAAGGTGAAAATCTCTTAATCACCATTGACTCTATAAGTGATTTTAGGGTTGCAGAAGAAATGGCCAAGGCTGGAGAGGCGCTTGGTGCCAAGGTGATGGTGGCCTGGCATTCCACACCGAAGGGGTACGGGAAGGCAACTGACCCCTATCTGCCTGCTCCGCTTATAGCAGCATGCCCCGAAGCAGATGCCTGGATAGAACTCAATAACCAATGGTTGCTCTACGGTACACCCTGGGAACGTGCAGTAACGAACGGCCGTACCCGAAATCTTATGCTTGGAGGTTTGTCGACTGATCAGCTGATCCGCTGTATAGGGGAGGTAGATATCGAAGCCCAAATTGCCTTTCAGGAAAAAGTGGTCGAGATAACAAAGAGCGCAACAAAAATGGAGATTGTTAATGCTGCGGGAACAGACATCAAATTTGAAAATGATCCCAATCGTCCTTTTGCAAACGAACACATAGCAGAAACACCGGGAGGACATTTTCTGACAGGACAGATTGGATGGGCACCTAAGGAGGAAACTATCAATGGAACACTCGTCTTTGATGGTGCTATTTCTGGTGGTGGCGAAGCAGACATAGGGGTAGTATCAGAGCCAGTTGTCTACGAGGTTGAAAAGGGAAGAATTAAGGAAATCCGTGGTGGAAAAGAGGCAGAAATCGTAAGAAAGTGGTTTGAGAAATTAGACGATCCCAATATGTATATTGCGGCACATGTTTGTTATGGTTTCAATCCGAATGCAAAACTTGGGCTTACTACTACGGAAGATGAAAGGGTCTGGGGGAGTACTGAGTGGGGCTTTGGCTATCAGGGTCCAATGTATTCAGGAGGCAAACCTAGAGTGGCAGCATCACACATAGATGGGATATGCTTGTCGTGTTCAGTATCGTGTGATGACCAGCTCATAACAGAGGAAGGCGAAGTTGTTCATCCTGAATTAATAGAACTGGCAAAAGCCTGCGGGCATTGATGTATTCTGTATAGATGACTCCCCCTGAGAATCTTAGCGATCCCGTCTTCAGAATCTGTTTCTAAAATCCTTTAGGAAAAAAGCAGACTAAATCAAAGAAATAGATCTTATCAGAAGAGATGAATCAGAGAATTAAGACAGTAAAACTGGTTGCAGATCCATATCCGCCCTATCAATATAAAGAAAATAATACTGTTAAAGGTATTGATCATGACATAATTACTGCAGCTTTTCAGGAGTACAAAATAAAGACTAAAACTCAGCTCTTTGCATGGGAAGTTTGCATTGAACATATGGAAATGAAGAAGGTGGATGGAATATTTCAAATCACTATCACGCCCGAAAGGGAAAAGGCGTTTCTATTCTCTAAACCTTTCAGAACCGCAAAAACTGCTTTTTTTAGAAATACTAAGACACCAATAAGACTTAACAAAGATGTTGAAATATTGTGTCAGCTAAAGAGGTATAAACTGGGGGTTTTAGCGGGCTATAGCTATGATCCCATGATTGACAGCTTGACAGAGCCTGTTAGAACAGAAGTTAACAGCCAGGAAATGCTTTTGGAAGACCTCTTAAGGAGGAAGTTTGACTTGGCATTAATGGATCTGGGAGTTGCAGCATATCTCATAGAAAAAATGGGTATGGATGACATTGAACGGGTTGAAGGATATGAAATAACCCGACAACTACATGTTGCCTTTCAGAAACATCTTCATGAGTTAGTTAACCTGTTCAATGCAGGTCTCGATAAAGTCAAGGAAAAAGGTCTCTACAATAAAATCTTCAAAAACTATGGACTAGATTATTAGAAATACATTTAAGGAGACGTCCATGAGCGAGAATCTAGTAAATACATTCTGTAAGATGGTTCAAATTAGTAGTGAATCTGGAAATGAGAGGGCTTTCATTTCCTACCTAAAAGATTTGTTTACAGCAGAACTACAAGCTAATTGCGTGTTGGATAATTCTGGAAACTTAATAGCAAAGATACCTGCTAAGAACTCAAGTTTGGTTGAGCCTATATTTTTTGGGGTTCACGCAGATACGGTCAAACCGGGCGAAAACATTGAGCCTATTATTGAAAACCAAATAATATATTCCAAGGGGGAAACAATCTTGGGTGCAGATGACAAGGCAGGTATTGCAGAGCTCTTTGAAGCGATAAGAACGGCCGATTCCCACCCCCCTGTAGAAATTGTGGCCTCAGTAGAAGAGGAGACAGGTTTCAAAGGGTCCAAGAATATTGATGCATCCCTCCTAAAATCAAAAATGGGGTTTGTGATTGATACGGATAGTCTGACGGATATCATTGTTGGTGGCCCATCTTACATGAGCATCAAAGTGGATATTACTGGTAAGGCTGCCCATGCAGGCATGGAGCCAGAAAAGGGCATATCTTCAATCAAAGCCGCATCCTATGCCATATCAACGTTGAAAGAAGGCTGGATCGATGATGAGACAACGGTAAACGTGGGTGTCATCAGGGGAGGTGAGGTTCTCAATGCCGTGCCAGAAAAAACAGAAGTCAAAGTTGAATGTCGCAGTCAAACTCATGAAAAATGCCTTCGGCGGAGTGACTTGATAAAGCAGATATTCCTTAATGCAGCAGAGTCTGTTGGAGCAAAGGCAGATGTCACAATGGAACTCCTGGTAAGATGTTACAGCATTTCAGAAGACACAGGACCTGTTAGAATTGCGAAAAAAGCTATCAGCAGTGCAGGACTGGATCCAGAGGTTAAGGTTATATGTGGTGGAACTGATGCTGCCAGCTATAACGAAAAGGGTATAGAGACAGTGGTGATAGGGATGGGAGTTCAATCGGAACACACAAAAGATGAGAAAATAGCAGTAGCAGACATGATAAAAGGTGTAGGAATTATTCAGCAAATCTTCAAGGAGTTTTGTGAGAAAGGATAAAGATGGAAATCGGTTTCTCTGACTTGTCTCTTAAAGGGAGGTAAAAGATTATGTCCCTTGACTTTGATGCGCCCCTATTTAGAACTATGTATCGAAGGAGGACAAGGAGGTTTCCTAAAGGGGCAAAATTGCTCTCGAGGCGTGCTGGCCTTAACTATAGTTCTAAAGAGCAACCAGTTCCACTCAATGACTTGGAAACAGCGTTATTATGCTTTGCTACCACTGGGATTACAGGGGTGACAGTAGAGGAGATTAGACATCTCTTGGGTCATTTGACCGTCATTGGCAGAACTGCCGCAAGTCCCTGCGCCTCCCTTACTTTACACCTATTTTTTACCAATGATGAGGGTGTCTTTTACTACAAAACTGATACTACGGACGAGATCATTCCGAAAAGGCGAGTCAGGATCAGTACTCTAGAAGATACAGTGAAAATACGTGAGGATTATGAAAAGAATACCATAAAACTGAAAGACGGGAGATTAGACATTCCTCGTGAGGCGATCGGTTCAGCATTCGAGAGCATGGTAAATTTACCTGGAACTACTCTGTTCACACCAATTGCTGATACAACGAGAGAGTATATCAATCTGTTGTTCACAGGCTTAGCACAATTTAAATGGCAGTTGTGGGATGAAGCCAAGAATCAGCCTGCAGGAATTGGCAAATGGATTGATGATGGATTCTTAAATGGTAACCGTATGACCATAGCTCAGTATGAGGGCATGTTACCTTGGTTATGCAATCTCGAAGCTGGAATGGCAATGCAGAACTTATCCCTTGCAGCATCTGCTATGGGACTTGGCTCCTTCATGATGCATACTATCGATCTTCCAACGGTAATGAGGTCATTAAACATGCGTTTCGAGCAGATCAAGACAGAACCATCTCCTCAGGCAACTGTCAATCCAGTAGGAATAGATGGCATTTTGGAGGGATATTGTCCACCATACAGAACAGTGGAAAAGGCCGTCGAGGAAATAGCAGATATGAAGTGGGGTGCAGGGGGAATATATGGGGAAAATGGCTATCGCCTTCCTAAGCCCAATATGTATGAGACAATTGTAGATGTCACGAAGTCATACTGTAGTTATGTATATGAAACGTATGGCAGAATACCAAAATACCACGATGCGATGTTCATTCCTATTCTTGCACAAATCCACCATCTGGATATTGGCTTCTACGAGAAGTTTTTTCCTGAGTATCTTGATGAGATGGACAAGGCACACATGCCCCAATGGCATTCTGAATAGCCAAAATGTGAAGCAGGGCTATTGACCTTAAGATTCTCATAATAAAGGTAACGTGTCATACTTCTTGAAGCCTATCACACCGCTCATAAAAAAATGTCTGGATAACCTTATACTACCCCTCAAGTTTCAGTGATTAGTCAGCCTCCTTGTTCACCTCTAAACTTTAAATATTGTAAAATAGGTTCACTTTTAATTCTTAAATGACAAAATAATCAAAAAATATTGACAAAACATCAACTTTAATCATAAAAAACAAATCTGAGAGGAGGGCCTTACCTTGAGCCACAAAAACTGGAGTATTCGTAATCCCTCCGGGCGCAACCGTGTGGTCGTCACCAAGGAGCTCCCCGGAGACCGGTGGTTTGAGATTCTTGCCCACGCTGGCTGTAAGGTGGAAATCTGCACAAGCACGGATATTTTGAGTGTGGAGGAGATCGAAGCCGCCATTGGGAATCGGTGCGACGGGGCCATCGGGCAGCTCACAGAGGACTGGGGGGAGAGACTGTTCGCCGCCCTTAAAGCTGCAGGTGGCAAGGCCTACAGCAACTGCGCTGTGGGCTACAACAATGTGGATGTCGATGCGGCCACAAAACACGGCATTCCAGTGGGAAATACGCCGGGCGTTTTGACAGAAACCACAGCGGAGATGGCCGTTGCGCTGAGCTTCGCGGCAGCACGCCGAGTGGTTGAGGCCGACAAGTTTATGCGCGGGGGCCGCTATAAGAGTTGGTTGCCTACCCTCTTCCTGGGCGAGCTCTTCTGGCACAAGACGGTGGGCGTCATCGGCGCAGGACGCGTCGGTACAGCCTACGCCCGGATGATGGCCGAAGGGCATAAGATGAACGTGATCTACTACGATCTTCGCCGGAACAAAGCCCTGGAGGAGTATATCGCCGCCTACGGGCAGCTCTTAAAGGCACAGGGGGAAAAATCGGTATCCTGCAGGCGTGCGGAGAGTGTGGAGGTGGTACTCCGGCAGGCGGATCTGATCAGCCTACACCCCGTGCTCGACGAGACGACACACCACCTGATCAATGCAGAGCGCTTGGCGCTCATGAAGGAGAATGCGATTCTGGTTAATACGAGCCGCGGGCCGGTGATCGACGAGGCCGCCCTTATTGCTCACTGCCAGAAGCATCCGAACTTCCGGGTTGGGCTCGATGTGTTTGAGGACGAGCCGGAGATGAAGCCTGGGTTGAGCGAGCTGGACAACGTGGTTATCGTGCCCCATATCGCCTCGGCGACCATCTGGACGCGGGAGGGCATGGCCACCCTGGCGGCCAGCAACGTGGCGGGAATCCTGATGGGATATCCAGCCTGGCAGGATCAGGATATTTCGCCGTTTCTAAGGGGGGATTCCCCTAAGGCGGCGCCGAGTATCGTAAACGCCAAACAACTAAGTTTTCCCCTATACACCCGCTAAGCCCAGACCTTCTGCCAGGGCAAACTAGAAAGGAGGAGGGATAATGAGGATCGCAGAAAGAGTAGCCCGTCTGGGAACGGAAACGGCCTTTGCAGTCTCCGCTGAGGCGGCTGCCTTCGCCGCTCAGGGCAACAAAGTGTATCCCTTTCACCTGGGTGACATGAATATCCCCACACCGGCCAATATCGTTGAGGCAGCCATAAAGGCCATGAAGGACGGCAAGACCGGCTACTGCCCTAACGCGGGCATCCCACAATTGCGCGAGACCCTGGCCGCCGAGGTCAGTGCCTCCCGCGGTCTCAGCTACACCATGGAAAACGTGACCATCCAACCGGGCGGCAAGCCCACCATCAACAAATTCTTTCTGGCCCTTATGAACCCCGACGACGAGGTGCTTTACCCCAATCCGGGCTATCCGATTTACGAGTCGCAGATTGAGTTCCAAGGCGGCAGGACCGTGCCATACGGGTACATCGAGGGCAAGGAAAACTTTGAGCTGGACATGGACGCCATCGAGGGACAGATCACGCCACGCACAAAGCTGTTGGTGCTCAACGACCTGCAGAACCCAACCGGGGCAGAGTGCTCCTTCGCCGAGCTTGAAAGGCTTGCCGAATTGGTGCTCAAGCACGACCTCTACGTCCTGTGTGACGAGGCCTACTTCGACATTCGCTATGAGGGTGAGAGCTCCTCGTTGGCATCTCTGCCAGGTATGGCCGAGCGGTGCGTGATCCTCTACACTTTCTCCAAGAAGTTCGCAATGACCGGATGGCGTCTTGGCGCTGCCATCGGACCGAAGGAGATCATCGACGTCATCACCAAGCTTAACGTCAACGACGAATCCTGCTCGAACCACTTCATCCAGTACGCTGCCATTGAAGGGCTCACCGGAGACCAAACGGAGGCAAAGCAGATTCTGGCAATCCTCAAGGAGCGCCGCGATACAGCAGTGGACATCCTCAACTCCATTGACGGCGTGCATTGTTTCCGGCCGAACGCCACGTTTTACCTGTTCCCGAATGTCACCGGGGCAATGGAGAAGAAGAACCTCACCAACTATGATGCCTTCCGAAAGACTCTGCTGAACGAAACCGGCGTTTCGGTCTGCACGCGGCTGCACTTTGGCCGAGCCATGGAAGGCGAGAAAAACTTGTACATCCGCTTAGCCTACTCGGGCATCGATACGACGCAGATCAGGGAAGGCCTGAATAAGTTCAAGACCTTCATCGAAGGCTAAACGACCCTCGCCCACACTTTCGAGCCTCGTCTTCCCGGGGCGACAATAGGAAAAGGAGATGACCATGAGTAAACTCCAACGAACCATCTTCTACGAACGACACGTGGCTCTGGGCGCTACAATGGTGGAGTTCGGTGGCTGGCAGATGCCGGTGATGTACCCCACTGGTATTGTTCAAGAGCATCTGGCCACCCGCAAAGGGTCGGGCCTTTTTGATGTCTCCCACATGGGGAGGTTTGTCATCCGAGGGGCCGGGGCGGCGAAGTTCCTCCAGCATGTCCTGAGCAATAACGCTGAGGCCCTCGTCGACAGAGAAAGGGGCGCTCAGTACACGGTTATCCCCAACGAAACCGGTGGGGCTGTTGACGACACCTTTCTCTATCGCTTCGCCGAGGATGAATATCTGTTGGTGGTCAATGCCGCCAACCGTCAGAAGGACTGGGAGCATTTCCAGCGGTTTCTAAAGGATTTCGATGATGTTGAACTCACTGACCGCACTGAAGAAATCATCATGCTTTCACTACAGGGGCCGACCTCGCGCCACCTTCTGGGACAGATCATCCAGTCCGGCATGCTTCCAGAGCCCATGCGAAACGCCGTAAATATCACCACGATCTCCGATGCTGTGGTGATGGTGGCCCGCACCGGGTATACAGGCGAGCCGTTGTGCTTTGAGCTCTTCACCAGCCGGGAAAACGGATTGATGCTGTGGGACCAAATCGTGGCCGGGGGAGCAACGCCCATCGGCCTCGGTGCACGGGACACACTTCGCCTGGAAGCCGGCCTGCCGCTCTATGGCCATGAGCTTGGTGAAGACCCCGAGGGTAATGAAATCCCCATGCTGGCCTGCCCGCAGGTCAAGTTCGCCGTGAGCTTTTCACCGCTGAAACGCGAGTTCATTGGCCGAGCAGCTCTGGTCAGGCAATTTGAGGCACTCGGAAAAATTATGGCCCGCGACTACTCGATGATTGCAGAGCTGCCTCGCCTTATCCAGCCGATTGCCGTGGCGGGCCGAGGCATTGCTCGTGCTGGGGCCAAGGTGTTCAAGCACGACAACCCCGCCGGCTACGTTACCAGCGGCACGATGGTCCCGATGTGGGAGGTTGGTGGTGAAGGTTTGGCCTCCGTCCAGACTGACCACCAGCAGCTCAGGTCGATCTGCCTAGCCTATATCGACAGCGATATCGTCGAGGACGAAAGGGTCACCATTGACATTCGAGGCAAGGCGGTCGATGGTGTAGTTGTGCCGTTCCACCTTCGCAGTGATGCCCCCCCGTACGCCCGCCCGATCATCTTCGATCACGAGCTCGAGGCTGAGAAACTGCCGCCGGGCGAGGCTCCGACCAAAGTGCGCCGCCTTCTTGAGAAGACCGTTGAGAACACTACTTGGCGACAGCGCGAATGTATCAACCTGATTCCCTCGGAGATGACGGCCTCGCCGATGGTTCGACTTCTTTCGGTCATGGACCCTGCCTTTCGGTATGCAGAGCACCGAAAGTTCGAGGCCTTTTACGACGCCGATATCTTCTACTACCAGGGTATCGACTTTATCAGCGAGGTCGAGCGGCTGCTTGACGAGGAGATGCTGAAGTTCCTCGGCTGCGAGGAGGTGGAGATGCGTCTCATCAGCGGACAGATGGCCAACACAGCAGTTTTCAGCGCGATGGTTGACTACATCAACCGGGCAGACCGCAAGCACGAACCACGGCGAATTCGCCAGGTGATGAACAACCACATCGGCAAGGGTGGTCACCTCAGCGCCCAACCGATGGGCGCACTAAGGGACTACGTCGCCCACGACCCGCGCACGGAGCGCCCGGCCGTGGTGAACTTTCCTGTCTTGCCCGACAACCGGTACAAAATCGATGTACCAGCCGCACTTGAACTGATAGATGAATACCGGCCGGAGCTCATCATCTTCGGCAAGAGCATGGTCCTGCACAAAGAACCGGTGGCCGAGGTCTGCCAATTCCTCAAGATCCAGGGCATCGACGCGGTGCTGATGTATGACATGGCCCACGTGCTGGGGCTCATCGGCCGCCACTTCCAGCAGCCGTTTGCCGAAGGGGTAGACCTGGTCACTGGATCCACCCACAAGACATTTTTCGGCACCCAGCGGGGCATTGTCGGCAGCCGGTTCCTTGAGCATGAGGAGCGTTATGAGCTCTGGGAAGCCGTGCAGCGACGGTCATTCCCCGGGTCGGTCTCCAACCACCATCTCGGGACGTTGCTGGGGCTGCTGATGGCCACCTACGAGATGGACCACTTCAAGGACGAATACCAGGTCAAGGTAATCGCCAACGCCAAGGCCTTCGCCCGGGCGCTGAGGGACTGCGGCCTGGATGTCGCCGGTGACCCAAGCATCGACTTTACCGAAACACACCAGGTAGTGGTGGAGGTCGGATACGCCCATGGCCCGGAAATCGCTCGCCGGCTCGAAGCCAACAACATCATTTGCAACTACCAAGCCAGCCCCGACGAAGAGGGCTTCACCGCCTCCGGCGCGCTGCGCTTGGGCGTATCGGAGATGACCCGCTTCGGTATGGAAGAAGACGATTTCCGGGTCCTGGCTTCGCTCATTCGTGACGTCGTGATCAATGAAGCCAAGGTCACCGATCAGGTCAGGGAGCTACGGGAACGATTCAGCGAGCTGCAGTTCTGCTTCCGTGGCGACGAATACGTTAACGTACTGCAGAGGCTCCGCGAGCTTTTGTAAGCAGCCCTATGAACATGCTGATGCCCTGGGTACATAGATCGCACGCTGGATTGTGGAGCAAAGCCATTTGCCAGCCTTTGTATCCTTTTGTAGATATGAAAGATAAACTCCTCACAGATTCCCTCCGACTCTAAAATAGAAAAGATATGAGAAGTTATTTTGGAAATAACCACGTTATGCGCAATATGTCTTTTTCCAAATAATCACACAATAGAATAACATGAAAGGGGATGTAAGAACAGTCTCGGGTAACATTGTTGATGTCTTAAACTTCGAGATATATCCTGGAACACTGAAGATCTCCAACGGTAGGATAGTAGGTATCCTCCGGGAAGATACTGAATATAAATTATGTATCATACCTGGTTTTGTTGATTCCCACATCCATATTGAGAGCTCGATGCTGACACCCTCGGAGTTCTCCAGGGTGGCAGTAGTTCATGGAACAGTAGCCACAGTCTCCGATCCTCATGAGATAGCCAATGTTCTAGGGGTGGAGGGGGTAAAATATATAATTGACAATTCACGGAGAGTGCCTGTCAAGTTTTATTTCGCAGCTCCCTCCTGTGTACCAGCGTTATATATCAACAAATCAAAGGGTTACACCCCTTAGGGTAGCAGAGAAAAAAATTATTTACTAGCTACCAAAAAAAGAAACCTCCTGTTAAGAAATAAGTGAATAGAGGTAAAAACTTATAACTCAACACAGGAGGTTTCCCA
>Ga0209636_10001101_pt1 | contig 27148 bp, 25 predicted proteins | sample DeeMarSWOR152_54_FD_187464 | JGI IMG/M metagenome (GOLD analysis project Ga0209636, IMG submission 187464) | Marine sediment microbial communities from White Oak River estuary, North Carolina - WOR-1-52-54 (SPAdes) (version 2) | ecosystem: Environmental > Aquatic > Marine > Intertidal zone >...
CAAAACAAACGATTTCCAAAAGAAACAATGGGGGTAGGGGGGTTATCTCTTTCCAATAGAAAAGGCTTTATTTCTATAGGAAAAAAAATATTGTATGTCTCGTACGATTCAAACAATTTTTCAAGAATTTATCGAAAAAAAAACACCCGTTTTTAAGAACAGGAACGTATTAACTTCATATTTTACACCAGAAAACACCCCCCACAGAGACGAACAAAAAAACACCCTAGCATCTATATTAGCTCCTTCGTTAAGTAGCGATAGACCATCAAATATTTTTATTTATGGTCTGCCCGGAACAGGAAAAACACTTATTTCAAAATATGTGGGAAGAGAGTTGGAAAAAACATCAAATCGTGGCTCCAATCAAGTCAAAGTTATTTATATAAATTGTAAGATGAAAAAAATTGCGGACACAGAGTACAGGTTGGTTGCTGAGCTTTCTCGTGTTTTGGGCCAAGAAATACCCATTACAGGCCTCCCAACTGAATATGTGTATCAAACATTTTTTAATAGTCTAGATTCAAAAAATTGGGTTGTTATCATAATTTTGGATGAAATAGATACCCTTGTGAAAAAAATGGGAGACGACTTTCTCTATAATTTTACGAGAATAAACCAAGATCTAAAAAAAGCTAAAGTATCAATAATTGGGATTACTAATGATTTACAATTTATAGATATTTTGGACCCCCGTGTAAAAAGTTCTCTGGGTGAAGAAGAAATATTATTCCCGCCGTATAATGCCCCAGAACTACAAGACATTCTTAAACAAAGGGTAGAACTTGGATTTTCTAATGGTATTTTATCAGATGAGGTGATTCCTAAATGTGCTGCTTTGGCGGCCCAAGAGCATGGAGATGCAAGACGAGCACTTGACCTTCTTAGGGTTGCCGGCGAAATTGCTGAGAGGCTCGGTGACTCAAAGATAACAGAAAAACATGTTGACATTGCTCTAGAAAAAATAGATTACGATAGAGTAATTGAATCTGTCAAGTCACTACCAAAACAAACAAAGGCAGTTCTTTGGTCTATTATAAATCTAGAAGAGGAGAATGAAAAAAACATTCAAACAGGAGACGTATACACCATCTATGAAGATACATGTAAAAAATCGGCTCTACACCCATTAACACAAAGGAGGATTTCAGATTTATTATCAGAATTGGATATGATGGGTTTAATTAATGCTAAAGTAATTTCTCTTGGTAGGTACGGGAGAACGAGAAAAATAAGGCTAAATCTTTCAAATAAAACAACAAAGAAAATAAAAGAAACTCTCAAATCCAATCTTTTTATTTAAAGAGATGTTTTTATGTCCAATGAAGAGGAAGTCATCAGGTTATTTTTAAAAAGTGGATATCAAATCTCGAAGAAAGCATTGCCGCTAATTTTAACCGATCCTGAAAAAATAATTCAAAACATCTCAAAATTAAAACCAAGGCCTTTTATTATAACAGAAAACCATGCAAAAAAAATTCTTAGTCCTTCTGGAAAAACACGAATAAAAGTGAAGGTATTAAAAAAATATGAATTTCCTAAAAAAGAAATCACTATAGACGATTACGTTAAACATCTTCAAACTAAATATAAGAAAGTTAGAGACATCCTTTTAGAGAGAATGGACAAAAAAAAATTAATATCCATCAACAAAATAACCCTCCAAACAAAAACATTTTCAATAATAGGTATTGTTAGAGAAAAGGGAGAAAATAATGTCTTGTTGGAGGACCTATCTGGAGAAGTACTTGTTTTTTTCGATACTATCATGAAACCAAAACTAAAGGAAATAAATTTAGACGATGTTATTGGCGTTAATTGTAAAAGAAATAAAGAATCATTTTTTGTTAAAATTTTATATTTTCCAGAAATACCTTCAATTAGAGAGATTAACAGATCAGAAGAAGAAATTAAAATAGCTTTTTTATTTAACCTGTCATTATTGACTAAAAAACAAAAAGATTTATTTAATACGAACAGATCCCCGTCTTCAGTATTCATTTTTACAGACGATTCTAAGATAATGGAAGAATCCATAAACCCTAATTTAATAAAAATACCAAAGGACTCGCCGCCCACATTATTTCAGTTAAACAAGATTAAGATACTTATCTTACAAAAAAACCCCTTTAAACCATTGGTGAATATTAATTTCAATTTTTTTACATCTATTTTAAGAAAACGCTGTATATTTGTACCATTTAACTCAAAAATCTGTACGGGTTTTGATTTTGTTCTTGAGGAAACCCCAGATATCATTGTTTCCAACTTCGATATAAATCTTCATAAAAATTATAAAGGCGCAACAATCATATCAAACTCAGATCCAAACAAATATTTCCTAATTAATTTGAAAACGAGAGAGGTTGTCGAAAAATCAATAAAGTCTTAGAACTTATATTGTCCAAATGATAAGTACATAAAAACTTTAACTTACAATTTTATTCTTATGGAAACAAAATTTCAAGTCCTTGATGTAGACTATATAATGACAGATTCCAAACCCATCATTCGTTTGTTTGGTAAAACAGATGAAAACAAACCGATATGTGTATTCTACGAAAAAATCCTGCCTTATTTTTATCTCTTACCAGTCAAAGGTAAGGAGAAAGACGTGAAGAACATTCTTAAAGAAAAATTCAAAGATATGATCGTTAAAATTGAGACAGTGGAAAAACTCTTACCGATCGGTTACAATGAAAACCCGATTAAATTATTCAAAATTACCTTGAATAACCCAAGTAAAACACCCTTTATCCGGGATAGTCTTCGAGCAGAGAAAGTAGTGAAACAGGTTTTTGAGGCTGACATTCTCTTTAGATATAGATTTATGGCTGATCATAATATCTTGGGTATGAGATGGTACAGGGTTGTTGGAAACGGTGTTAACACCACCACAACTAAAGCGGAAAAAAGAATAGTTGCTGATAAGTTTGAAGAAATTGATACAGAAAAAAACATGAATTTCAAGCACATGAGTATTGACATAGAGGTTATTCCCGGTGAGGCCTCGTTGCCAGACCCAGAAAAAAACCCGATTATACTAGTGAGCATGTATTTTTTCCCAGCCTTTAGGGGCAAGAACTCTCTAGTTCTAGCTGCAAAAAAAACCAAAATATTGAATGGAGATACTATAGGATTTCCTTCAGAGAAAGAGATGTTAAACGAATTCATTAAAATCATAAATAACTTTGATCCAGACATTATCCTTGGTTATAACATAAACAATTTTGATCTTCCGTACATCGATACCAGATTAAGGAAAAATAATTTACCCAGAACAATCGGAAGATGTAATCAAAAATCCATAATGAGCAGGACCTTCGCCAACAGAACTAGAAACACTGTACCAGGAAGAGTGATAGTGGACGTTTATGATTTGGTGAAAGAAGCAACTATAAAATTTGGTCTATTCAAGGGCCTTAAGAGGTATGGTTTGGGTGATGTTTCCAAGCTCATTCTTGGTGAAGGAAAAATCGATATTGCGCTAAGTGAAATGAACGGTAGATGGGCAGACGACGGAGAGCGTTTTAAAAAACTTCTTGAATACAGTAGAAAAGATGCACAACTTCCATTACAAATATTACTCAAGGAGCATATGCTCGACAAATTTTTAGAAATATCCAAAGTTTCAGGAATAGTTCTCCAGGATGCGATAAATGGAGGGGAGAGCACTAGAATCGAGAACTTGCTCTTACGTGAATTTAATAAAAGAAATTACATCATTCCATGCAGACCCACTTCTAGTCAAGTCTCACGTAGAAACCTTGAAAGAAGAACAGAGGGATTGAAAGGAGCATTTGTCTTAAAACCAGATATAGGATTTCATGATAAATGTGTTGTTTACCTAGATTTCCGTAGCATGTACCCAAGCATCATCAGGTCATTTAATATATGCCCCACAACTCTTCTGCTTGAACAAAAAGAAATAGAATATTCTCAAACACCAAACGGCTCTAAGTTTGTCTCTCCCCAAATAAAACAAGGCATAATTCCAGAAATTATAAAATATCTACTCGATACTAGAGCAAAAATAAAGAAAGAGATGAAACGGTCCAGAAAGCCGGAGAGGAGAAGATATCTATATTCAAAACAATACGCATTCAAGACTGTAGCGAACGCATTTTATGGTCATCTGGGTTATATTCGAGCAAAACTTTATGTACTGGATACCGCCAATGCTATAACGAGTACTGGTAGGGATCTTATAAAAAAAACGAAACAAATTGTTGAGACAGAGATGCCCTATAAAGTCATATACGCAGACACAGATTCTGTCATGGTTGGCCTCAAAACTAAAGATATTAAGGAGGCCTTTAGAACGGGAGAAGAGCTTTCGAAATTAATCAATGAAGGCATCCATCACATTCTAGATATTAAAATTGAGAATGTTTTCAAGACGTTATTAATCCTCTCTAAAAAAAGATATGCTGGCTGGAACTTTGAACCAACGGATAGTGAATTTGAAGAGTCGATAATTACTAAAGGAATAGAAACGGTTAGGAGAGACTGGTGCGATTTAGTATCGGAAACATTGAGTGGAGTTTTGGAAACGATTCTTAAAGAACAAGATATTAAGAAAGCGATTGGTATTGTCAGGGATAGGGTTGAAAAAATCAAAACAGGAAAAATGGACATCGATAAGTTGATTATAACGAAGAGTATTTCTAAATCTTTGAAGAGTTACAAGGGAATCCAACCACACATCGAATTGGTGAAAAAGATGAAGAAAAGAGATCCTGCATCCGCTCCGGGTGTTGGTGATAGAGTGGGTTTTGTGATAGTAAAAGGATTGCAGATGATATCTAAGAGATCTGAAGACCCTTTATACGCCAAAGAGCATGGGCTATTACCAGATCCAAAATACTATATCGAGAGTCAATTGTTGCCCCCTTTGGAAAGAGTTTTTGATGCTTTGAACGTTAAAAAATCGGATTTGATGGAGGCTGGGAAGCAGATGGGTTTATTTGATGTGATGAAAACCGAGACCACAAAGGAAAGGTTGTTTGAAGATTGTCTGATAGATATAGATGGGTTTATTTGTAACAACTGTAACAACGTATTGCGCCGTGTTCCTCTATCTGGTAGATGTAACTTTTGTAATGGCGAAATCGTTTTCTTCAAAGGGAATAAAAGGTCTAGGGTATATGACCCATGGAAATCCCTTCCACGAGAAGCCTTGAAAACTTAAAGAAATCAGATGAGCAAGCCACGTGAAATCACGTTAATCTATTTTCCACAAGAAATGAAGGGGTTATGAACTTCACATTCTTATTCAGCAAATTTTTAACTTTCCACAAGAAATAGGGGGGTCACATGAAATTCACTTTGGTCGGAAGTTACTTTCATGAATAACTCATGTGAAAAATATTTGAAGCCTCAGCCGAACTAAGAGCAGAAAGTACGAAGCCAAGGAACAAATTTAAATTTCCTCCCATCAAATAAACAATATGCTTCCTGGAATGGACCCTAAAAAAATGGAACAAATGCTCAAGAAGTTGGGCATGAAGATGGACAACATACCAGCCAATAAAGTTATAATAAAAAGTGATTCTGGGGATATAACCATAGAAGCCCCACAAGTCATTAAAACAACCATGAAAGGTCAAGTTGTCTTCCAAGTTTCAGGTAACGTGAAGGAACAAGCTTTCTCTGATGAAGACGTGAAGCTTGTTATGGAACAATCAGGAGTCGAAGATAAAGAAAAAATTAAACAAGCATTAAAAGAAACGAATGGAGATATCGTAGAAGCCATCATGAGATTAAAGAATGAATAATCATTCACTAGACTTTCTTACCATATCGCTATAGATTGGAATCGTCATAGTTGTGCAAACCAATACCCCGACAAAGGTAGCTATAACAAACCCTCTGAATAATTCACTGATGATGAACAAAGGAATTAGAATTATCACTACTATTGCAGCCAGCATCCAAATTTTTTGTAAGTAACGTTTGTATTCACTCGAGCTATGAATTTTTTTAATCAAAATTCCATCTCCCATGAAACTTAGAATGGTCATGTTAAATACAAGGGTTGTTATCAAACCAATGATTGTTGGGGCATCCAGGACGTATTTAAAACCCATAGCAATCACAGTTGTCATTACCAACATCAACAAAACCGCTAACCACCCAACCCATTCACGAACCTCACCTTTTATCAAACTGAAAACAAAACCAAACAAGAATAGTAAAATAATCAACCAGGGCGTTGATATTACACCCCAGACTAACACAAATACCCCAAGAATCATTAAAATCAAAGGCAGAACTAAAACACCCCTCTTTCTATGCCTTGCAAAAAAGAAAAGCGATGAAACAATAAAAACAATTACTGTTGCGTATAAAGGCAAATTCATGAAAAACTCGTCTGTGGGTAGAGTATCAATTTCTAATTGAATCAACTTCACTGGCAACCTCTTGGAATCGATTGTTGAGAGCAATTTAAGTCTACGGCTATTTGCATCTTCTAATGTTAATTCATACCCCCATATTATCAAATCACTTTTTTCTATTCCAACATCCATTCCACTCAGTGGTAAATCAACTACATACTCACCGTCTATTGAGATGACTAGGGGATCCCTCAAGAAACTTTCGCCTGTAGAAGGGTTAATGATTACTTCTTGACCTCTGGTTGCCTTTGCAAAGTTCGTTCCCCCATTCTCTGAGAGTAAAACAGAAACAACGAACACGTAACCACTACCTTGTTTCATTATCCTACTTGGTTTAAACCCAACTTGAGTTTCCTCCATGGGGTTCAAATCATTTTCGTCAAAAATAATCGTAGATAGAATAGTCATGTTCGTGGTTATATTCTCAACTCTAAAATTAACCTGATCTAAAGTAAACTCCTGGTTTATTCCATATTCAGAATCGTTTATCAATACTTTATTATCTTTCAACTCCATTTCATAGGCCCTTTCATTGAATATTAATTCTCCCTTCCCTTCAACCAATTCAACTCTTTGCTCCATTTCACCTTCAAGTGCACCCAAGCCAGTCAAGAAAGCAATATACTTTTCTTCTTCTGTGTCTGTTAGGATTTGAATATGTTTGTCTTTCACTTCGATTTTACTATTTATTAAATTGAAATGTTCCGCCCTGGAATTAAGAGTTTTTACTATGCCTTGTAACTCTGCTGTATTATTTTCCAAACCAAACAAGAAAATTGTTCCACCACCTATATCAACTCCGTATCTTAAACCCTCTTCTCCAACATTGCTTACACTCAAGTCTAAAGTTAGATTTTCTGGTATAGTACAGCTTCTAGGATTGTTATCTATTACCATAGTTATGGGTCCTTTTAAATTTCTCGCGGCCTCAAGGAAATCACTAGAATCCTTTATGGACCTACCGGCTATCTCCGTAATTATAGAACCAACATTAATCACGTTCTTACAGGCAGAATTTTCTACAACAGATGTTACTATGACACCCCCGGTTTTTATGAATTTGGGGTAGATGAGCAGAGCTAATGAAATCAGTATCAAAAAAATCAGGACCCACAACCTGAAATCTTTCATGTTGTTAATGTTGAAGCTTTGAAAATTTAAATATAAAATTCACTCGGTAAAAATTAATAATCTCAATCTTTAAACTATTTCTTGAGAACATGTTAGTTTTAATTTTAATTTCCATATTTTCATTTTTTTCTTCTTTGATTTTAACTCGGTGTTTAATAAATTATTTTAAAAGGAACAATATAGTCGCGTTGGATTTACATAAAAAAGGAAAACCAAAAAGAGCGAATAGCGGGGGGTTACCAATTTCTCTTTCGATAATTTACGCACTATTGGTATTTGTTTCAATTCAAATAGCCATCTTTAACGAAACCGAACAATTAGTTTATCTGTTTGCTTCTGTTTTGTCCATTTTTTTAATAACTATAATCGGTTTTCTCGATGATTTGGATAGTACCGATGTTGCTACAGGAAAAAGAAAGAAAAGAGTTGGAATAAAACAATGGATAAAACCATTATTAACATTATCAGGAGCGATACCTCTCATGGCAGTTAGTGCTGGAGAAACCATTATGAGTGTTCCATTCTTTGGCCCTATTGACTTTGGGGGGGTTTATCCAATTATTTTAATACCACTCGCAGTAGTTTTTACTTCTAATGCTGTAAATCTTTTAGGTGGTTTTAATGGCTCTGAAGCTGGAATGGGACTGGTTTATTGTTTTTTCTTGGGATTAATTGCATTAAAAGGCAACCAAATGGTCGCTGCTGCAATCTTTTTCTCCACTTTTAGTGCTCTTATTGGCTTTCTAATATTTAATCGATATCCTGCCAAAATACTTCCAGGAGACAGTTTAACTTACTGCTTGGGTGCTGTAGTGGTATCTGGTGTGATAGTTGGAAACATGGAAAGAGCAGGGATTATAATCATGTTCCCATTCTTCATAGAATTCTTATTAAAGTTGAGGTCAAAATTCAAGGCTTCTTGCCTTGGAAAATTGAGAAAGGATGGTAAGTTAGATCCACCATACGGCAAAAAGATTTACTCATGGACACACATCATAATGAATTTAGGTAAGTTAACAGAACAACAAGTCGCTATGGCTCTTATTTTGATAGAAATGCTTTTTGGACTTTTATTACTTTTATAAAACCTTTGAGTAAAAATCTGTCAAATTAGTATTCAAGATATTTTCATAATCCTTGTCGGTATTTATGGGCAACCAATTTTCCCAAGGAATTTCAAATACCATTAACCACCCCTTCTTCACCAACTCTGGTATTACCTCCCTTTCCAATTTAAAAGGTGGTTGGAGACTATCTATGTACTCCAGGACTTCTGGCTCTAGACAATAGATTCCAACATTAGTATACTTTTTTATAAGGGGCTTTTCTTTGAATTCAACAACTCTTTTAATTTTGTCATTAACATCTTCTGTTTCTATTATACCATAATCACATCTAAAACTATTGGTAGCAACTAAGGTAGCTTTAAACCCATATTTTTTAACACCAAGAAGATGTGATTTTATGAAATCCTCTGTGTTTAATCTAACAAAATCATCACAATAAAAAACGATAATCGGTTGGTTTTTAGATAGTTTTTTATCCTCGATTGCGTTCTTAATCGCCCCTCCAGTTTCAAGCTTAGTTTTTTCAACTGAATAGTCGATTTTGACACCGAACCTACTCCCATCACTGAAATGACGTTCTATCACTTCATTCTTATAGCCCGTACAAAAGACATATTTTTTGACACCGAGTTTTAACCATGGTTTTATAGTAAATTCTAACATGGGTCTCTTTTCCAAACCTGCTGGTAACAAAGCCTTTGGTTTGTGATCGGTGAAAGGCCTCAATCTTTTCCCTTCCCCACCAATTATAGAAATACCACAAACCCTCGAAACGTATTCATTTAACATAGAATAGTATACGATAGAAGAGAATAAAAAATTAAATCTTTAGAACTATCAAGTAAACTCCACTACATATCAAAAGAATTCCAAAGAACCTAAAAAATGTTAAACTTTCGTTGAAAAGGAACTTACTTAGAATGGCAGTTATTATGTAACCTACAGATATCAATGGATAGACAAAACTTAACTCCTCCTGAGATAGTATTACTAACCATATCATCGATGAGAAGACGTACAAGACTATCCCAAGAAAAACAAATCTTTGAGAAACTATAGAAAAAATTTCTGTAGAAAAAACGTTCTTAAGGCCAATAGCTCCTATGGAATTCATACCTTTCTTCATCGATAATTGACCAAAAACACCCAAACCAACGGAAATAAAAATTAACAACAATACGTTCATTTTTTTCCCCTTGGACACATTTTTCATATTTAGATTTTGTCACTTATTTTAATAAGCTTTTTAAGTTTATCCATAATAATGTTGATAGAGAAAATGAGAATAAGCGTTTTGGGCTCAGGGTACGTTGGCTTAGTAACAGGCGTTTGTTTTGCTAATAGAGGGCATAAGGTTTATTCTATAGATGTTGATCCTGAAAAAATAAAATCGATCAACAAAGGGAATTCTCCTGTATACGAACCTGGTTTAGAAGAACTGTTGAGAAAAAATATTAAATTAGGTAACATAAAAGCATTTATTGCTAAAGATTTCTATTCCCGAAAGATTGCCACAGATGTAAGTTTTATTTGTGTGCCGACTCCATCGAACAAAAACGGATCGATTGACTTAGAGTTTATCAGAGCAGTATCTCACGATTTGGCCGAATACATTAAGAACTTAAGTCAGTATCATGTTGTTGTCGTCAAGAGCACTGTTACCCCAGGTACTACTGACGGTGTCGTCCTTCCGGTAATAGAAAAAAACTCTGGTAAAAAAGTCGGCGAGGGGTTTGGTCTTTGTATGAATCCAGAGTTTTTAAGAGAGGGCTCAGCTGTTGAAGATTTTTTAAATCCTGATAAGATAGTCATTGGTTCAATCGATAAAAAATCTGGTGTTATTCTGAAGGAGGTCTACAAAACATGGGAGGTTAAAATACAGAGAATTAGAACCAACCTTAGAACGGCAGAAATGATAAAGTATGCCCAGAACGCCTTTCTAGCAACAAAAATATCATTCATTAACGAGATTGCAAATATTTGTCAAAGATGTGGCGTGGATGCTAAAGATGTCTCTTATGCCATTGGCCTAGATAGAAGAATAAACCCTCACTTTTTACGGTTTGGAGTCGGATATGGTGGTAGTTGCTTTCCAAAAGATGTAATGGCATTGATCTCTACCGCTGAGAAAACTGGTTATACCCCAGAAATATTAAGATCTGTCGTTTCAGTAAATGAAAAACAACCATTGGTGACTTTGAAGATGATTGATGATCTTGAAGGAAAAAACGTTTCTATTCTTGGTTTATCGTTTAAACCGGATACCGATGATATCAGAGAAGCTCCATCCATTAAACTAATAAAAGAGTTACAAAAACATAATACTACAATAAAGGCGTACGATCCCAAAGCTATGGAAAATATGAAAAAAATATTTCCAGATATTACATACACGAACTCGCCTTTAGAATGTTTGAAAGACTCTGACGTATGCTTTGTCATGACTGAATGGAAAGAGATAAAAGAATTGAAGCCAAAAGACTTTTTAACAAATATGAAAACGCCGTTTGTTGTCGATGGAAGAAGGGCATTAGATCCTGAAGAAAAGAAAGAAGCAGGGATTATATACAAAGGAATAGGGTACGGATTATCATGAAAAAAATTAAATTTGTTGGTTTGATACCTGCTGCTGGTAGTGGAACTAGGATGTATCCATTCTCTAGAGCAGTACCCAAGGAAATGTATCCCATTCTCGGAAAATCTGTTATTGAGCACTCAATTGATAACTTGAGAGAAGGCGGAATCAATGAAATTTTTGTCATTGTGGGGCATCAAAAAGGCGCATTGATGGATTACATCGGGGATGGTTCTGTTTTTGGTGTGAATGTTGCATATATATATCAAACCCGAAGGAAAGGTTTGGGTCATGCAATACTTCAAGGAAAGAATTGGATAAGAAAACCATTCGTAACATTACTTGGCGATTCTTTTATTGAACCAAAGAAGGAAATTTTGAATATAATAAAATTACATGAAGAAAAAAGACCAATTGCAACGGTTTTACTTTTTAAAGTCAAAGACCCTACAGGATACGGCATCGTCAAGTTGAAAAAAATCAAAGATAATTATGGTATTGTAGAAAAAATAATCGAGAAACCAAACTCTGAAGAAGCAGAGGAGTATAAGGTTGGTGAGGAGTACTATGCTTTGTGTGGTTTGTATGTCTTTGAACCTAAAATATTCGATTTTATCGAGAAAACTACTCCTGGAACAGGAGGCGAGATATGGGTTGCCGACAGCATTGATCTAGCTGTGAAGAGTGGTGAAAAAGTCTATGGCATGTTTTTGGCGAACGGAAAATACTTGGATGTTGGAAAATGGAGAACAGTCTTTGAAGTAAAAAAGTACATGCTCAATACATTTGATATCGAAGAAATGATTAGAGAAAGAGAAGAAATGACAAAAAAAATGAAGGACAACTTTGGGTAGCTCGAAATGAAAGTTCTTGTCACCGGCGGAGCAGGTTTCATTGGTTCTTTCCTTTGTGAAAAGTTGTTAGTGGAAGGGCATAATGTCATTTGTTTGGATAATTTTTCTACTAGTAAAAAATCTAATATCGAATATTTCTTAAATAATCCAAAATTTGAGTTTCTTGAAAATGACGTTACAAAACCGATTGAATTAAAAACTGATTCCATTTTCCACTTGGCGAGTCCAGCGAGTCCTGTCGACTATCAAAGACTCCCGATAGAAACTTCTATGGCTAATTCTGTGGGAACCTTCAATATGCTCGAGTTGGCACGAAAAAATACAGCTAGATTTTTATTAGCTTCTACCTCAGAGGTATACGGAGATCCTTTACAACATCCACAAAAAGAGAGTTACTGGGGGAACGTTAATCCCTTTGGAGTTAGAAGCTGTTATGATGAATCCAAGAGGTTTGCTGAAACTTTGACAATATCTTTTTTTAGGAAGTATGGCTTGGATGTTAGGATAGCAAGAATCTTCAATACTTTCGGTCCTAGAATGAGAAACGATGATGGAAGAGCGATACCAAACTTTATAGTTCAAGCCTTATTAGGACAACCTATAACAGTTTATGGTGATGGTGAACAAACTAGATCTTTCTGCTACACCTCGGATATGATAGATGGATTAATGAAGTTGATGTTCACAGATGGTTTGTCGGGTCAAGTTGTTAATTTAGGTAACACGGGAGAAAGGAGTATAATAAGCGTTGCTAGATTAATAAAAGATTTAACAAAAAGTAAGTCAAAAATAGTTTTTAAACCACTACCTGAAGATGATCCTTCGAGGAGAAAACCAGATATAACTAAAGCTAAAGAGTTGTTGAATTGGGAATCAAAAACAGATTTTGTTAAGGGTTTAAAGAAAACGATAGAATGGTTTAAGGAGGAATTGAAAAAATGAGGGTCCTTGTCACTGGTGGTGCTGGTTTTATTGGGAGTCATACGGTCGACTTGTTAGTGGAAAAAGGATACGAAGTCGTTATCTTGGATAATCTAGAGTCACAAGTTCATGGTAACAAAAAACCCGATTATATAAATCAAGAAGCTGAGTTTATACTGGGCGATGTCACTAATACAGATATATGGAAGATGGTGTTGAATGGTATAGATGCAGTTCTCCACTTGGCTGCTATGGTTGGTGTGGGTCAATCTATGTATCAACCAGTCCGTTACCTTGATGTTAACACAGTCGGAACTGCAAGATTCTACGAAACCCTTCTTAAGATTCCCGAAATAAGGAAGAGAATTCAGAAGATAGTTGTTGCTAGTTCCATGAGTATTTACGGTGAAGGGGCGTATGAATGTAAAAAATGTGGAACAGTTTATCCCGGTTTGAGAATAAAAAAACAATTAGAAAAAAAGGATTGGGAGATCCACTGTCCAAAGTGCGGTGAATACGTAAAACCAATACCAACAAATGAAGACAAGCCACCTTTGAATTTATCTACTTACGCTTTGTCAAAGTACGATCAAGAGAAGATTTCTTTGAATTATGGTTTTACATTAGGTATACCTACTGTTGCTTTACGTTATTTCAACGTTTATGGTCCGAGACAGAGCTTGAGTAATCCCTATACTGGCGTTTGCGCGATATTTTCTTCGAGGATAAAGAACAATAACCCACCTATAATATACGAAGACGGAAAGCAGACGAGAGACTTTATCTACGTGGGGGACGTGGCCAGAGCAAATTTGTTATGTCTAGAGAAGTTTAATGATGTTGATGTTTTTAATGTCGGTACAGGAAAGACTACGAGCATCCTTCGGATAGCAAACACACTCATTGAATTACATGGAAGTAATGTTAAACCCAAAATAATAAATGAATTCAGGATGGGGGACGTGAGACATGCATTTGGGGATGTTTCAAAGATAAACAGAAAGTTAGGTTTTGTAGCTAAAACACCATTAAAAAAAGGGTTTGAGAAATTAATAGAATGGAGTGAAAGCCAGGAAGCAATAGACAGGTTTGAGGAAGCAGAGAAAGAAAGGAGGAAATTTTTGGGTGGTTAAATGTCTGAAAGAATACTGATAACAGGCGGAGCAGGGTTTATTGGTTCTAATTTGAATGATTGTTTTTTAAGAAAAGGGCATGAAGTAATCATGTTTGACAACTTCATGCGTAATGGCGCCGATAAGAACATGAAATGGTTAGAAGAAATACATGAAAAAAGATTGAACATTGTTAAAGGTGATGTGAGAGATTATGATGCATTGAAAAATGCTTGTAAAGATGTGGATGTTATATTCCATACAGCAGCTCAAGTTGCAGTTACAACTTCTCTTAACAACCCCAGAGAGGATTTTGAGATAAATGCCTTGGGAACCTTCAACGTTTTGGAGGCTGCTAGAAATAGTAATACAGATCCAATCATCATCTACACATCGACTAATAAAGTTTATGGTAACAACGTCAATAAGATTCCTTTGATTGAGAAAAAAACAAGGTACGAGTTTGCCGACCCCAATCTCAAGAATGGTATTCCTGAAGACTTTCCTACGGATGCAAATGAGCATACGCCTTACGGCTCTTCTAAATATACAGGCGACCTTTACATGAGAGATTTTCATGATATTTTTGGTTTGAAGACTGTTACTCTAAGAATGTCTTGTATTTATGGTTTACATCAGTATGGTAACGAGGATCAGGGTTGGGTTGCACATTTTATAATTTCCAGTGTTTTGAATAAACCATTGATTATATTTGGAGATGGTAAACAAGTTAGAGATGTGCTTTTCATAGATGATTTGGTTAGAGTCTTTGAGTTAGTTACAGGAAATATCAGCAAAACAAAAGGTAAGGCTTATAATATTGGGGGCGGTCCTGAAAACACCATTTCTTTATTGGAATTATTGGATATGTTGAAAAAATTCGGTTTGAAACCGTCATATTCCTTCGACGATTGGAGACTTGCGGATCAGAAAGTATACATTTCTGATATCAGAAGAGCCAAGGGATTTGGCTGGAAACCACAGATTCCACCTAAAGAGGGAATTGAAAGATTATTCAAATGGGTTTCGGAAAATAAAAAAAATTTAATTGAATGATATGAGCCACAATGGAAAAAGAATTAGCGTTGTTATTCCTGCCTTTAATGAAGAGCAAAATATTTCTAATGTCGTTAAAGATTTTTCAAAACCATATGTCGATGAAGTAATAGTAATAGATAACAATTCCAATGATAGGACGGGAGAATTGGCAAAAAAATCTGGTGCTAAAGTCGTCAAAGAAATAAGACAGGGCTATGGGTTTGCAATTAGAAAAGGACTTAAGGAAGCGAGGAACGATTTAATCATAGTTACAGAAGCAGATCGAACTTTTCAAGGAAAGGATATGATGAAACTATTGTCTTATATTGATGGCGCTGATATGATATTGGGGACAAGAACTTGTATGGAGTTAGTTGGTAAAGATGCGAATATGGGATTCTTTTTGAGGTGGGGAAATATTTTCATCGCAAAAATTCTTGAATTTTTCTATGGAAACGTTAGGTTGACTGATGTTGGTTGTACTTTTAGAGTTATAAAGAGGAAATCTTTGAAGAAGATTATAAATAAATTCAAAGTTGGGGGTTCGTACTTTTCTCCTGAAATGATTCTAGAAGCTTTGAAATCTGGTTTGAAAGTTGTTGAGATTCCAGTTAATTACAGGAAAAGAGTTGGTGTGGGGAAAATAACTTCTGCAGGTAAATGGAAATCCTTTAAAGTTGGTTTAGGGATGCTGTGGTTAATAATCTCAAGAAAAATTTCATGAGTACACGTTGAATGGCGAGGTAAATTTGGTGCATAGAATCTCACCAGTCGTGCAAATGTAGTTACAATTATTATCAGTAGGCTTATAATCTTTGAATCTATAAACCTCTATTGTATCTTTTTCAAGAACTTTTTCTAGTTCATCCTTTATCTGTATGAGGTTATCGTATTCAGGCGTTTCCTTTACTCCGATTACGAAGTAGACACCACTTTCTTTCAGGATGCCAATAGTCTCTTCTCCCGTCTTATTCCAAAAGTAGCACGGCCTTAAAAACATGATAGTTTTGTTTTCATCCAAACTGGCCACTGGAAACATAAAACTAGAGGAATAGAGAGTATCGCCCCTTTCTGTTAACAAAGCAATGTTTGCTTTGTCTGGGAGGTTTGAGTAAACATATTCTACCACTTCTTGAACTGGATACGTTGGAAAAAGATAAGTTTTTATAAGATAAAATGAGACAACCAATGAATAGATTAAAATAATGATCAGTATGGTTTTTTTCTTACTTAGCCAGAAGCCAGCGACAGTGTATGCTGGAAGCAAAAAGAATTGGATGAACCTTGGTTTGAAGACCATGAAAAAAATCATGATGAAACCAACAAAGAACCACACAAGAAATTCTTTCCACATCTGTTTTTTTTTCTTAACATAAATTGTAAGAGAAACGAATAAAATACCGAAAACTGGAGATAATAACAATAATCTTTCCCATGGAGTTTCGGATAGAAATCCATATCCCTGATAAATGAGAAGGTTCAGCCCCAAACCACCCACCTTCAAAACAATCAAGGAATATGGAATTAACAATATGGAAGAAGAGAGGAAAAAAATTAGAATATTCTTTAGTTTTTCCCTTTCTAATAAGAATATTGCGAATACAGTTGGCAATAAAACTAAACCCGATCTATCACTTAAGACTGCTAAAGATGCCAACACACCAGATACAAAAAAATACCTGGATTTCTTATTTTTTTTTGCCATGAAAAAAATCAACATACATAACAAACTGAAAAAAATTGTTGCAAAATCTTTCATCGTGAGTCTTATGTAAGATAGAGTCGTTGGGTTCAAAGAAAATATTAGAACTGATATGAATGCGCTTCTCTTATCTGTAAACCTAGAAGAGAATATATACAACACCGTAATGGATAGAATTCCAAAGATGAAGTTTGAGAACCTTGCAGCGAAGGAACTGATACCTAAAATAGAATAAAATAATAAACCCGTTACAAGATGGTAAAGAGGAGGATAAAATACTTGAAGTTTGGGGTAATGTACTAGATAAGAAAAAGAAAAATTGTAGGCTTTACTGAAAGAAAAATCCCTATTTTTTAGAATAGTTGTTGTCAAATCCCTATAAAAAAGTGAGAGTAACATGTGAGTACCGTCATCAGACATGATGGAAGGTATGCCCAATAAAGGAATGATTATCAGTGAGTAGATAATCAAGTATACAATACACAATAAATCATAATTTTTTAACCTTGACATATTCGTAAATTACAACCTACAAAATTTAAAGTCTATCTAATGTCGTATATTTTAAATAAAAACCCATCATTTTTTGAAACACACAACAAAAATATAACCAAACCCTATAAATATATTCTTTTGCATTAATTTTCTTTCAATTCCCTCTACAATTTTTATATATCTAAGCGGCGTCCAGATGGGCGAAATAAAGAATATAGGAAAAAGGTCTTCGATAGTTAAATTTAGCATGTGGGAAATGGAGTAAATGTTACTTTTTGTTAGTAGATTGCAATGACCAATCTTACCGATAAATTGTCTCATTCTTGTTACGTATCCTGTTACGGATTTTCTATTCGGGAAATCTAGGATTATATATCCATTTTTTTTGACAACTCTCTTCATTTCTTTTAATATTTCCAAATAATTGGGTAAATGTCTAACAAAATGAAAGGATACCAGACAATCAAAAAATTCATCTTTGAAAGGAAGGGTTTTCGCATCTCCTCTTACTACTAGAGCCCCCCTTTCTTTAGATTTAAGTATTGATAACATATCAACAGAGAAATCCATTCCTACTACTTTATATCCTTTCCTCTTAAGATAAATCTGAATTCTCCCTGTGCCACAAGCCACATCTAAAATACGTTTTATTTTCTTTTGTTGAAGTATTTTCAAAATAGTTTCTTTTTCTTTTTTGTCGACAATAGCTTTCTTAACATTTCCAAATCTACTTTTGTCGTAAGATCGGGCTTTCAAACCCACATATCTTTGAACAAAACCATCATACCAATTTTTCATAAATATCCTTTACTTTGCGAGAAATAAAATTGATATTATATTCTTTAACAACTTTCTCTCTCGCCCTCTTTCCCATTCTTCTTCTTAATTCTTCATTCGAGAGTAAATTGATTACATTTTCTGCCACTTTTTTATAATTCCAAGCTTCTACTAAGAATCCCTCATTACCATCTCTTATCATATCTACTAAATTTTTTGTTTCAAAAGTAACAATAGGCTTTTGACAGGCCATAGCCTCCAGAACTGATAAAGGTTGAGCTCTTTGTATGGGGATGTAAGGAAATATAACAATATCAGAAATGGAGATCAATTTTGGGAGATCACTAAATATAGGGAGAATTTTAACATCATTCTTAAATTTTTTAATGAATGGATAATATTTAGTGGGAACTTGATCATCTATACTTAAGATTAACTTTACTTTGATAATCTTTCTTATCCCTTCGAATAATTTATCGATTCCTTTGAGTCTTTTCGCAGATCCAAAATATAAAATGATTAAATCATCTTCTTTTAAATCCAATTTTTTCCTTAAAGAACTCTCATATAGTTTAAATTTTTCCACATCAATACCATCTGGGACATAAGCATTTGGTGTACCCAGTTCATCTAGAAATCTACACCATTCATAATCGTTACAAATAATGAAATCATACAAATGACCGAATCTTCTAAATAATTGTCTCAAAAATGGAGGCGAACTATTGAAAAGACCATATAGCGTTAAAACAAAAGGTTTTCTAATATTTCTTTTACAAAGGCTTCTTGAGACATTTATCAAGACATCCAAATGTCCAAACCAGTGTATAATATCAAACCCATATTTATTGTCCAATTCTTCCAACTTTCTCCAAACCCATAGCTTTAGATGAAACATACGAGTGAAAATAATTCCCTCAATTCTACTTTTGTATAGCCCAGTATTGTTTCTCGGAGTTAAACTTACAACTGGGATTCTATTAAAAGTAACACCTTCTATCTTTTCTTTTGCCTTTAACCCTCTATACAAACCAGTTAATATTATAGGTTCGATATTCAGTTCAACTAACTTTTTAGAGTGAAGATAAATTGAGTTTCTAACTCCCTCGATCCATGGTGGATTAACATTGCTTTCTATCAAACAAACTTTCATAATTTATCTACCTAAATTAGTTTAAAATTTAAAATTTTAAAAACATGATTCATGTAATACGGGATGGAAATTAATTTTTCATTTTTGCCAATACCATAAATGTTTGACAACCAAATAAAAATGGTACATGCCCAATAGGTTTCATATCTAAAATTTCAAACCCACATTTCTTTAAAAATCTCTTAAATTGCAAATAACTCCAGTGTTGTTTGTGTGTGGGGTCTTTGGGTATTAATCTTAAAATTCTTCTTATAAATATCTCGTTAGGAAGAGAAAGTATTAACCTACCACTCGTTGCAAGCAACTCTTTTACTCTTTTTAAAAATTTTTCTGGATTATTTAAATGCTCAATAACATTTAAAGCCAATATTATATCAAACCTCTTGTTGAATTTAACATTTTCACAATTCATTCTGTAAACTCCTTTATAATTTTTTTTTGCAATACTCAATCTTCTTGGATCAATATCGATTCCAATCACGTTTCTAAATTCATTTTCTTTTAAAATAAAACCGGCTACACCAATCCCACAACCACAGTCTAGAATTCTCGATCGTTTATTCAATTTATCTTTCTTTATCCATTTCAGGAAAACATTTGATCTATGTTCCCAATCTCTTATCCCGATTTTGATTTCTCTACCAGATTTATTTTGAAATTTTTTAAGGTGTTCCTGCCAGTTCATACCCCATCAACGAATTTTTTCAATTCTTACTAGTGTTTTGTAAATTTTCTCTATTTTCTCTATTTTCCTCTCTAAATCATATTTTTTTGCTGTCTCTTTAGCTTTCTCTGATATCCCTGACGTATCTTTGTTTATCAAATTGTTGATAATTTTAGCAACTTTTTTCGGTTTTGAAAAATCAACTATAAAACCATTTTTTCCGTTTTTTATGAAATTTTTGAAAGATTCTATGTTGTTAATGATTGGTATAGTCCCTGAACTCATCGCTTCTAAAACTGAAAGACCAAAACCTTCATATTCTGATGCAGAAACAAAAAATCTTGCTTTTTTCATGTAAAAAAGCAATTTTTCGTCACTTACTTTACCTGTAAATACAACATTTTTTTCCAATCCATTCTTTCTAACATTTTTTTCTAATCCTTTTTTCAATCCTCCCCAATCCTCACCAACAATGTATAGTTTTATATCGAGATTTTTTTTCGAAAGAAAATAGATAACTTTTATTAAATTGTCTATTCTTTTGTTTTCGGATATCCTACCGATGTATAACATACTTCCCCCCTTACCCCCCCCCTTTACTGAAAAATACTTAAAGTCTACCCCGTTTTCTACAAGAAGTATATTTGAACTTATCCTTGAGAATAGTTTATAATCATTTTTGCTGACGGCTAATGTTTTATTAATTTTTTTTAGTATGTGCTTTAACCAAAAATAAAAGTAAATTTTTTTAAAAAAAGAAACTTTTTTTGTGTGGAATATCCCTCCATGAGTTGAAAGTAGTAAAGACTTTCTATGTACAATTTTTAATAAAGATAAAAAATCGACAAAGAAACCCACCCCATGAATATGAATTATATCATAATTTTTGATGTAATTTATAACTTTTGGGGCAATCTTGTAGTATTTTAAATCAAAAGAAGATATTCTGTATATTTTGATGCCTTCATGTTCTTCATATTTCACCAATTTTTTTCTTTTGTGTGCGCATGTATCTAGACAACAAACATCACTTTGGTGCCCAAGAAGCTGCAATTTTTTGCATAGATTGTAAACATATTTTTCCACCCCACCGACGCAAGGATAAAAGTGGTTCGTCACATGGAGTATTTTCATATTAAATCTATGTAAAATAAAGAAATTAATATCTAAAAATGCAGTAAGACAACAGGTTTCCCATCTACTTCATATGAGGAGTAGAACTCCACTAAATTGAAATATTTTATTAGTCATTTCTATCGTATGGATATCTGTATTGCCTGCTCAGCTGGTGGGCATCTGACTGAGGCATTGCTAATCAAAGAAGCATACGAAAAATACAATAGGTTCTTCGTAACGTTTAAGAGGGAGAATAGTATAGAATTGGCAAGGGAAGAAAGAGTTTACTTCGTCGAAGATCCAGAGAGAAGCTTTAAAAATCTTATTAAATGTACTCTTCAAACCCTTAAAATATTACTTAAAGAAAGACCCGGAGTCATATTATCAACAGGTGCTGGAGTAGCCATTCCTTCTTGTTTTTTGAGTAAACTCCTACTTAAGAGTAAAATCATTTTTATAGAGAGTTTTTGTAGGACAGATAAATCATCTCTTTCTGGTAGACTTGTTTATCCTATATCTGACCTTTTTTTTGTACAATGGAAAAAACTATTAAAACAATACGGAAACAAAGCACAGTACAGGGGAGCAGTTGTATGATATTCGTTACTGTTGGGACACATCCTCAAAGTTTTAACAGATTATTAAAAAATGTTGATGATTTAATTGAGAAAGGTAAGATAAAGGAAGAAGTTGTGATGCAGACGGGTTATTCTACTTATGAACCAAAAAATGCAAGATGGTTTAGGTTCACTGGTTATGAAGAGGTAGAAAGATTAAACAGAAATGCCAGAGTGATAATAACTCATGGTGGTGCTGGGTGTATTTTGGTTGCTTTAAGTTATGGTAGACCAGTAATAACCGTTCCTAGGTTAAAGAGATATGGTGAACATGTTAATGATCACCAAATTGAACTTGTGAGCACACTAGAAAAAGAAGGAAAAGTTGTGGGAGTTTATAAAATTGAAGAACTGGGGAATCTCGTAAGGAAAGTAATCATTAAGAAACATAAGATTTTAAAGAAAAATCTAAAACTTGTAAAGGAAATTTCCCTTTACATAGATAGAGTTGCCAAGGTGTTAAAATGAAGATAGCAATTATACTGAGCAGGATACACAGGTTCGGTTCTTCTCGTTATGTATTGGAAGTAACAGATTATTTTGCGAAAAAAGGACATAATGTTCATTTATTCGCTACTTCTTGTGACCCTATAAACAACCCAAGAGTAAAGTTTCATAAGATACCTTATTTTGGAGTCAATTTTTTAACTAAAGAAGCGACCATAAGTTTTCTTCACACAGTGAACATGATGAGTTGGAACAAGTTTTTCGAGATAAGACTTGCGCAACCTACACGTTACTTTTCGCCAAATGTTTGTGAAATGCAGTTTGTTTATAGAGAGGGGGTTAAACAAATTAAGAGGTTCGGTGTTTTACGTAAGCTCCGTATAAACTCTAAAATAACACCGTTGATTGAAAGACACAACTTAAAAAAAGCCAAGGCGGTTATAGCGATATCTAAAAGTGTGAAAAATAAGGTTTTAAAAAATTATTCATTTGTTCCCGAAGATATAGTTCATGTTTGTTATAGTGGTGTTAATCCTGAGGAATTTAATCCAAAACATAGAAGGGCAGCTCTGAGAGAGATAAGAAATAAGTTTGAGATAGAAAAAGATGAACTACTTTTACTGTTTGTGGGTAATCCATTCTATAGAAAAGGTGTGAGACCGTTGATTAAATCACTTAGATACATAAAAAATAAAGACTTCAAGTTGTTAATATCTGGAAAAGATGATCCAGAACCTTACATGAAACTCGCAAAAAAGTTGGGAGTTAGCGATTTAATACAATGGAACATCGGTCTTACGTATGATATTTACAAATTCTTTGCAGCAGGCGATGTTTTTGTATTTCCAACATTCTACGAACCATTCGGCCTTGTAATCATTGAGGCAATGGCATCTGGCCTACCAATAGTTACAAGCAGGCTTGCGGGTGCTGCGGAGCTTATCGATGATGGAAAAGAAGGTTTGTTGTTAGAAAATCCAAAAAATGAAAAAGAAGTTGCAGATAAGCTTAACTATCTGTTAGATAACGAATCATTGTTAAGAAAAATGGGTAGAAACGCTAGGGGGAAAGCAGAACGGCATCCCTGGAGTAGGACAGCAAAGGATATGTTAGAAGTCTTCGAGGGAATAATATGAAAAAAACCAAATTCTATGAGGACATCGCTTTACCAACGATAACCGACATAGACTTTAAGAACAGAGTTGAAAAGGCATTAACCATGGTAGAAGGTACAAATGTCAATAGCATACTTGACATTGGCTGCATACCCCAAATAACGGAAGAACTAAAGACGAAATTCAACAGTTTCACTGTCGGTGTGAACATAAGTAAAAAAGTCATAAAATCAAAAAAGAAAAAAGATGTGAGATATATAATATCTGATGTAAGAGAAATTACCCTAAAACATAAGTTCGATTTAGTTTTCTGTGGTGAACTGATAGAGCACATTTTTAATGTCGATGAATTTGCCGAAAAAATCAAGGAATTATTAAACGATGGAGGTTACTTATTACTTACTACTCCAAATCTTTCATCTCTGTTCAACAGAGTTTCTATACTTTTTGGTTTTCAACCTTATGGGCTAAACCCTTCTAAAAAAACGATATTCAATCCTTTTATAAAATATGACTATTTTAGTGGCCATATAAGTGTTTTCACGTATCATGCTTTAATAAGTTTTATCGAAAAAAATGGTTTTTATGTGTTACGATTAAGAGGCTATAATTTAGGTCATAAAGGTGAGAACAAAATAAGAAGCACTTTGAGAAAGATCATAAGTAAAGTACCATCTTTAGCAGAAGGAATCATAGTACTCGCCAGAAAAATATCTTAATTTTTATTAAAAACAATTTTAATTATGAAGCAAGATCGTAGAATCAAATTAAACAAAATGTTAATTCTAATCCTAATACTATTTTTCTTAACTAGAATTATTCCTTTTTATTTTCTTTATGTGAAGCTTGGGAGATTTGCTGGAGATCTTTATTATTTCTGGTATCCGATGGGCCAAGCTATCTTAAATGGAGAGTTACCATACAAGGGGGGCACAGTTAAATGGAGTGTACATTCGATATTTTTTCCTTATCTCATAACATTCTCTTACATACTTTTTAAAAACTTTTATTCACCGGTGATACTTTTTATAATCTTCGATTTTTTATCCTTACTTCTTACTGGATTACTTCCAATAAAAGAATCAAAACACCTACAACTTCTTTATGCTTTATTACCTGTACCTTGGTTCGTTACAGTTTTTCTTTACCAAGAAGAGCCTATACTTGTATTCTTTTTACTCTTGACTTTCTATTTCTGGTTAAAGAAAGAAAAATCAAAATCTTTTCTTGCTTTAATCCTTGGAGTATTGTTCACAAAATATCAATTCTTACTTTTCAGTGTACCGTTCTTCTTGAGATTTAATAGGCGAATGTTATTATTATTTTTTTCTATAATGCTTATGATACACTTACCCTTTTTCATCGTAGGTAGTGACCCACTCTCTCTATTTTTTGAACTGGCACAAAATATTCAAGCCGGCTCTAATATTTGGCTTATTTTAAGGAAGTTTGGTTTTGAAAATAGATTTCTATCAAGTATTATACTAGCATTGGCTTTAGCTTTTGGTGTATTAACACTGAAAAGAATGAATATAGGACAGGGAATAGTATGGTTGGGCTTACTCCTCATGTCGTTCAGTTATATGGGTGGAATAACACATTTGTTAATATTCTTTCCATTCTTCTGTATTTGGGTTCTAAGAAAAAATTTAATCAAATCTTTTATACTCTATAATTTATTACTCCCCATTTCATATCTTTTTGTTGTTCAACAGTTGGATGAACCACATCATGTGCTGACAACTCTTTCTACGTTTTTTCAGCCTTTTAATTTTCTAGTAAAATACTTTTTTCAAGTTGGGCTTATAATCGTAGGACTTGTGGTTATTCTTCGTTTTTATTACGTGTTTATATTCCTCAAGGAATTGAAAATAGGGAATTACGTTAAATCAAAATGGATGAAAAAGTAATACTCCATACCTTTAGTTATAAGTCAACTTTAAAACTTTTATTCAATCAATACATTTAGATACTAATGAGAGTGCTATTACTTAACCCACCGTTCATGCCAAAATTCTCACGTACTTCCCGTTCCCCAGCTGTAACTAAAGGAGGCACGATTTATTATCCTTATTGGCTTGCTTACGCTACTGGCGTTCTCGAAAAGAATGGGTTTGAAGTAAAATTAATCGACGCACCAGCCAGAGGGGTTTCTCATGGGCAGGTAATAAAAATATCCAAAAACTTCCACCCAGATTTGGTGGTCGTTGATACTTCAACTCCAAGCATCTATAACGACACAAAGTTCGCAGAAGCAATAAAAAACGCCACCAGTAGTTTTGTAACATTGGTAGGCACTCATGTTTCAACCCTGCCAGAAGAGACTTTGAGATTAAGTAAAAAAATTGATGCGGTTGCAAGAAGAGAATATGATTATACTATATTAGAATTGGCTCAAGAACTTGAAAAAAGAAAGCGTTTAGAAAAAGTTTTAGGGATAAGTTTTAGGGAGAATAATAGAATAATTCACAATCCAGATAGACCATTTATAAAAAACTTAGATGAACTCCCCTTTGTTTCGGGAGTCTATAAAAAGCACCTTAGAATTGAAGATTATTTTTACGCTACAGTATTCCATCCAGAAGTCGCTATTCTTAGTGGAAGAGGTTGTCCTTACGGTTGTTCTTTCTGTTTATACACACAGGTTTTCTGGTCTCGAACTTATAGGCTAAGAAGTGCAAAAAACGTGGTTGATGAACTAGAATTCATCAATAATGAACTGCCACAAGTGAGAGAAGTTATGTTTGAAGACGATTCAATGGCTTCTATGACAACAGCAAAAAGATGCAGAGAGATTTGCAAAGAAATAATAAAAAGAAAACTCAAGATAGGTTGGGTTGCAAACAGTCGTGCAGACGTTGATTATGAAACTTTAAAACTCATGAAAAAAGCTGGATGTCGTTTATTGTGCGTTGGTTACGAAAGTATGTCGCAGTTAATCTTGAACAAAATACATAAAGGCATAACAATCGAGATGATGAAAAAGTTTACTGAGAATGCTAAAAAAGTTGGATTGCAGATCCATGGTTGCTTCATACTAGGTTTACCTTTTGATAATTTTAAAACTACAATTGAAACGATAAAGTTTGCAACAAAACTTAACATAGATTCAGCTCAATTCTACCCTCTTATGGTTTATCCGGGAACTGAATCCTATGACTGGGCCAAAGAAAATGGATACTTAATAACAGAAGACTATTCTCAATGGCTAACTCCTGAAGGTTGGCATAATTGTATGGTTTCTAGACCAGGCTTATCTAATCAGAAATTAGTAAAAATATGTGATAAAGCAAGAATAAGTTTTTATCTGAGACCAAATTATTTTTCGAAGAGGTTTAAACTTTTTATTAAGAATTGGGATGAAGCAAAAAGAACTTTTATGTCTGGAAAAACATTTTTCAAATACTTACTGAGAATATTGATTGGTTGATATGAAACCTCAAGTTTCGGTGATAATTCCAGCTTATAATACTGAGAAGACTATAAGTAAGACTTTACAAGCCGTACTTTCTCAAGATTTCCCAAAGAATCAATTCGAGGTTCTAGTGGTTGATGATGGATCAACAGATAATACAAAAAAAATTGTTTCTAAATTCAAGAGAGTAAAACTTATTTCCATTCGACATTCCGGCCCAGCAAAAGCTAGGAACACTGGTGCTAAGTTGGCTAAAGGAGAAATTATAGTTTTTACTGATTCTGATTGCATACCAAAGAAAAATTGGTTAAAGAGTCTTGTATTACCATTTAAAGACAAAGATATAGTTTGTGTTGCTGGGAGTTATGCCACTTTAAATAAAAACAAGTTGATTGCGAGATTTATAGGGTTTGAAATAGAGTACAGACATCAAAAAATGAAAAAATTCAAAACTATAGATTTTGTTGGTTCTTACAATTGTGCATATAAGAAATTTATTTTTAAGAAGTTTCATGGCTTTGATGAATTATTTATTGTTGCATCTGGTGAAG